>Ga0114938_1001356_pt1 | contig 16771 bp, 12 predicted proteins | sample AshMeaBigSpring_FD_88675 | JGI IMG/M metagenome (GOLD analysis project Ga0114938, IMG submission 88675) | Groundwater microbial communities from Big Spring, Nevada to study Microbial Dark Matter (Phase II) - Ash Meadows Big Spring | ecosystem: Environmental > Aquatic > Deep subsurface >...
CGGGCCGGCGCCGCGTCGGTTGACCTGACTGGGCGGTAGCCATAGCGCGCGCGCTGGCCATCACGGCCCTCTCACCGGACGGCTCGGTCAACGAGGTCTTTTTGGGGGTACGGGCGGTGCTGCAACGAAAAGAAGGCAGCCCGCAGGCTGCCTTCTTAAGGTCGGGCGAACGATCTAATCCGCCCGTTTCATCATGGCCGCACGAGAGAGCAGGTATCGGGGCTCTCTACCTTGAGCCGTTCATAGGAATATACGCTCCAGCACACGGGTGGGACGCCCGTTCCATTTTCTGGGTCGATCGGGCCTACCAACAGGGGAACGAGGTTCGTCCCGTCACCACAATTGGCAATCGCTCCCGCGGCCCAGATGTCCGGCGTAATGAGCGAATTTTCGACCTGAGAAGCTGTTTGGAAACCCTCAACCCAGACCTGTCGAGGGCCAGATTCTCTGTCATTGCCGGCAATTTTGGCCATTTTCCTGCTTCTCAGGAGTTCGCGAGCCATGCCGAAAAGGCGTAACTTATTGAAACAGGAATTTCCAAACAGCTTCTAAAGCTCGGGCAGGCGCCACTGCAGCATCCGGATCGGCCACCTCGAAGGCAATCTGGGTACCTGGCCCGAACGGCGTCAAACCGTGCCGGCACCGAGCGCAGCGGCCGGCCTCCCACCGTCCGCCCCGCAGCTGTTGCGCCCGTTTAGCGACTATGAGGACCTCGTTGGTGGAGGTTGGCAATGAGTGCGATCGACTACTACCCCGAGCGGCTCGACGCCATACTCACCCGCCCGAAGCCCACCGCGGTCCGTGAGCGCCTTGACAACCTGCCCGTGGCGGCCGCCCGCGGCGAGCTCAACCTGCGCGAGGTACTGGCCTTCCTGTGCGCGGCCGAGATCGCCCACCATGACCAGAGACGCATCCGGATGGGGCTCTCCATCGCCAAGCTCCCCTTTGTGCGCACCCTCGAGGGCTTCGACTACGGCGCACAGGCCCGCCGTGGACGCCGCCCAGATGCGCGAGCTCGCCCCCCGGCGCTGGATCGCCAACGGCGATGCCCTGTTGCTGCTGGGGCCACCGGGGCTCGGCATGCACGCCGGCATGTCGCAGCTCGTGGAGGAGATCTCCAACGGCGGCAGCGGCCTCTCCAGTCTGGGCAAGATGCTCAACCTGGACGACTCGGAGTTTTGGAAGGGCGCGCTGATCGGGGCCGCGGCAGTGTTACTCCTCACCAATGAGTTGATGCAGAGCATGATCTTCCAGACCGGCGTCAAGGCCAAGGAGGCGCTGCGGAGCGGCGTGGAGATGACGAAGGCCGCTGCACGGCCAAGTCGACCAAGATCTTAGACGCGGCGCCCAGCGGCGCCGAAAAACGCCAGCACCGTCAAGTCTTCTTCGATGTTGAAGAAGGTGTGATCGCACGCCGCGTGGACGTACATCAGGGTTCCCCTCTCTACGGAATGGTCTTCGTCTTCGACCCTTAGCTGGGCCTTTCCTTCCAGCACGAAATACAGCTCGTCCTCCTCGTGGGCAGTCTCCATTTCTTTGGAGCCGGCAGGGATATGGTAGACGGAGCAGCTCAGCGAAGGCGTCCGCAGGAACTCATGGAAGCGGACGCTGCCCGGCGCCACCTTGGCTAGAAGCTCCGAGAGTTGGAACACGAGCCAGTTCTTTTCCTTTCTCATCTAAGAAATCCTCATGGTTGATGTAGTCCGAGTCCGCCGGAAGTCGGGCGCGGCGAGCCGCCTCCGGTGTGCCGATCGGGGCCGCGGGTGCTCGGTGGGTAAAGCGCGCTGCGTGCGACTTTCGTAGTAGGGAGCATACTCGGAAAAGATCTTGTTGAGAATAGTTTGCGTCCGCGTTTCGATCCCTATAGAATGCGGACGCCTCTCGTCATGGTCGTTTTGAGCACTTGGAGCCCTTGCCCATGAGCCAGTACATACATCAGGTCCCCGGTCGCATCCGCGTTCGCTCAAAGGCATTTCGCTGCCGTTCGCAGAAGGCCCGACGGGCGGAGATGACGCTGCGCACCATGACCGGCGTTCTCCAGGTCCGGGTAAACCCCAGCGCGGGGAGCATCACGATCAACTACGATCCGGCCCGACTGACACAATCGGATCTCCTCGCCGCGCTGGAGCAAGTGGGTTGCTTGGGCGCCGCTCGACGCAGTGACGAAGGCGTCCGGCAACTGGGCGAGCTGTTCGGCAAGGCGTTGGTTGGCGCGGTCGTACAACGGGCGATGGAGCAGACGGCGCGCACCCTGGTGGGCGCCCTCGTTTAGGGCGCCGGCCGTATCCGTTGCGGACGGGGAAAGACCTCGTCGCCCACAAGCCGCGCCCGGCGAGCTACGAGCGGCTGCTCGCCGGCGTACCGGGCATCGCGCATCTGACCGTCGAGGTCAATCGCTGTCAAGCCCCGGAATGCCGGCCGTCTCCCCGCGACTGAAGGAAGGCGCGAGCGAACATCCGGTCCGACGAGGCGCCAAGACGATCGCCGAGGCCAAGCGGGTGTTTCCTTACGCCGAATTGGGTGAAAGCCCCCGCGGGGGAATGGCGGTTTTGATAGAGAACCGAACGACCACGGCGGTCACGTTGTCCCTCGCCCCGCGCGTGCAGGCCTGGCGGACGAGGGCCGCCGCGGCCTCCGGCACGGAATCCTGCGCCAAGATGTCCCGGATCCGGGGCTCGGAGATCTCTTTCGTCAGCCCGTCCGTGCACAGGAGATAGGAGTCGCCATCCCGGATTTCGTGCATCTGGGAGTCGACATCCAGCGTCTCGTCGGCGCCTACCGCACGGGTGACAATATTGGCCGCGGGATGCGACTCCGCCGCCTCGCGGGCGAGCAGGCCCCGGTCGACGAGCTCCTGGACATGGCTGTGATCGTGCGATAACCGCTCCAGCCTGCCTCCCCGCAGGCGATAGGCCCGGCTGTCCCCAGCCCAGAGCAGGACGCAACGCCCGCCGAGTGCGACCATGGCCACGACCGTGCTTCCGATCAGGCCTCGCCCTTGTTCGGCGGCCGCTGCACGCAGTCGCCGATTGACGGCGGCAAGGCGATCGCGCACGTCGAAGACGGTCCGCCCGAGAAACCGGGGGGGCGGCGTGGTCGCAAGCGTCTCCACCACCAAGCGGCTCGCCAGATCGCCGGCCTCGTGTCCCCCCATGCCGTCGGCGACCGCCCACAGCCCGATGTCGGGACGATCCAGGAAGGCATCTTCGTTGACCTGGCGCACATGCCCCTTGTCGGTCGCGGCCGCGGAGGTCCAGCCAAAGCGAGTCGGCAAGGAGCTCACGCCGGCTTCCGCCCCGGGACTGGATCTCCGCCGCGCGGCGGCGCTACCTCGTTCCAATGCGAGCGCTCCCGTTCGCCCGCCAGCATGGCCGCGAAACCTCCGCTGGGCGGTAGACCCTGGCAGACCAGGAGCGAGGGCTCGACCAGGTCCGAGCCGCGGGACCACCAGAGGCTGAATGCGAAGAAGAGCTCACCCAGGGTCTGATTCAGCAGCTCGGGACAGACCAGGTTCAGGTCCTCGGGCAGGGGTAGTCGCCGGACGGTCCAGGGGTCCCCGTGCGGGGGGCTTGGCGGCGGCGCGGCGATGGGGGCGCCGAGCTCCGCCACACGCCGGTCGAAGCTGGACAGATCGAGCTCCTCTTCCAGGCAAGCGCGGAGGAGATTCTCGGCCTTTCCATACCAGGATCCGGACTGGGTCATGAGCCCGATCGGGTTGCTCCAAGGGGGAAGGGGGCAGGCGAGCGTGAGCGGGAAATAGCGCCCGACCCGGTCGACGCTCGGCATCAACAGACCCGCCCACGTCTGTTGGCCAGCGAGGCCACCGGACAGCGCGAAACGCCAAATGGGACTGGTGAGATAGGCCTCCAGCCATCGCTCGCCCAGTTGGTCGCGGCTGTCGGAAACGGCGTCCTGAAGCCATTGGTCCCAGGGATCCCGGAAGGCCGCGGGGAGGCGGCGGGTGACGAAGTCGCCATTGCTGGGCAGCTTGCCATAGATCCCGGGTTGCGTTTCGGCCGATCGCATCATAGTCGCTCAGGGCAGCGAAAGCCGCGCAGCTCGGTAAGGCCAAAAGGGTTGCGTACGCTCAAGGCATCGAGATCGAAGGTGGCGCTCAGGCTGCCAAGCCCAAAGGTGACTTGGTACAGCTCATCGCTGATCTTTTTCATCTTGGATCGATCAAGGATCCGAAACCAGGCCCAGGGGCCATGCTCGGTGACATTGAGCTCCTTGTTGGCAGTGTCTACAAAGCCCATGCGCACGCGTCCGCTGCCATCGGGTACCGGCCACTTGAGGGTCCAGGCGCGTCCGGCCTCGTGCTTGTAGGTGACGGTCTGGCCTTCTAGATCCAACAGGAACTGCTTGGCGCTGGGGTCCATGTCCTTGGCGATCAGCTTGAACTCGATGGCGAGATTGGGTCCCGCAGCGGAGAAAAAGGAGCCTCTGATGGTCGCCGCAAGCTGGAACTGCGCCAGCGCATCAGCCGAGATCCCCTGGCCCTCCCCCACCCAGCGCCAGGGGTTCGTAGTGGTGTCGACGGCGGCGGGAAAGTTCTCCTTGAAGAATCGATCCAGGTCCCCGTTGGGGCCGAAAAGTTGTCCGAAGTCCTTGAGCGGCGTCTCCGCCGAGCTCCCGGACTGAAAGGGATATCGGCCATGCGTCGCCTCCTGGCAGAAGCGCAGCACGTCCTTCCAGAGCTTGTTGAGCTCGGCCTGGGTCTCGCCAGAAACCATGCTCGCGCTGTCCTGGGCCACGTTTGCAAGCCAACTACCGAGCGGAGCGGGCAGCGTCTCGGCGAGGCGCATGACCGATTTCGCCTCGGTGCTGTCTTGCGAGACGAATTCCAGCAACTTTGGACCTTTGCCGACTTTGTCGGCATAGTTGTTCATGTAAATCGCCAAGGGGTGCAACTGATCGAGAATCGACGCCATCTTGGGAACCTGGCCCTCCGAGGTATCGACCAGGTCATGGATCTCCTTGAAGGCGTCGCTCACCACCCGCTCGGGGGGGACCTCTTCGCGCACTGGGGAGGGCTCGACCTGTTGCCACAGCTTGCTGACCCGTGCGACGCTTCGGTCAACCAGCTTCTCGGCCTTTTCCGTTAGACCGCCCTCGCCTTCGGCAGGTCGCTCCAAGTCCGTCTCCCGCGCGATGGCCTCGAAAAGCAACAGCAGCGGGGAATCTCGCTTGTCCGAAAGCAGAACCAGCATGGCGGCGGCCTCCCTGGGGTTTCGCGTATCGGCGAGCGTGAGGTCGTCGAGCAGGCGCTCCCACTGGAGGATGTATTCTTTCAAATAAATTTGGCGCACCTCTTCCAGCAAGCCGGCCGTCTCCGCCAGCGAAATTCCGCTGCCCAGTATCCAGCGCTCGCCTTGCATCTCGGCAATGAGCTTGAGCGTTTGGCGCTCGAACCCCTGGTGATAGCCGTCATAGGTGTAGAGGGCGGGGATGCCATGAGTGAGGGTCTTGCCGCTTTTCCGTTTGAGCGCCAGATCGGCGTAGTGCCCAACCGCGCCGCTGACACTGAAGTCGCCGATGGCGTCCCCGACCCCTATCTGCTCCAGGCGGTCGAAAATACTCCGCGCCGGCGGCGTTCGGTTGAGGACCTCGCGGGCCCTGGCAACCAGGGATTCATCCATTTCGTGGGGCCGATAGCCGAGGGACTCTTCCCCGAACAGGGCCTGCAGGTGCTTCTGGACCTGCCCCCGCTGCTCGACGGGTATCTCGCGCGGCCAATTGCGCTCCCAGTAGGCGGTCGCCCACGCCCTCGCCGTTGCTGGATCATAGTGCGCCTCATCGTAGATCATCAGGTAGACGCGCAGGGATTCGTAGAGCTTATCCGGTTCCGACAGGAGCTCCCTAATCTGGTCTTCAAGCCGCAGAATGATTGCGGACAGGAGGGTCTTTTCAAGCATTCTACGATAGCTGTCCCGAGCCGCCTCGCCCAGCTTGTCGTGCTGCGATAGACCGAAGCGCTCCGCCACGGGTACCTCCGCGTCATCGTACCCGCCGCGCATGTCGCGCATTGCATTGAGCAAGCTGAGAAACCGCAGGGGCTCTTCCTCCTGCGGGGCTACCTGCGCCATCAGCCCCTCGATCGCCTCGGTCTGTGCGGCGACCTGCGCGATGTAGTCCCGGTTCCCGGTGTAGCTGACCAGCCAGGCCAATCCGGCGAGCAGGGCGACGCCGATGGCCGCTGCGTAGGCGCCGCGCTGTACCCAGCGCCGATGTCGCTCCAGGCGCAAGTTGGTCCCCGCGAGGCCGGCCTCCGGAAAGATCACCTCGCGCAGCAGGCGATTGATGAAGAAGCTCTTGCCGCTCCCGCTAAAGACCGACAGCCCTTGTCTGTCCAGGCCGAGGTTGGCCGCGAGCCTGCTCATCACCCGGTCGATGGGCGCCCCGGCCTGGGTTCCGCTCGTGAGGTAAACGCCCCGAACCAGGGGATGCTGCTCGTAGCGGGTTGGCGCGAAGAGATCGCGCAGAAAATGCTGCGCCGTCTCCTTCAGCAACCCGAGCTGCTGCGGAAATGCGAACATCAGGGCACGCTTCTGCGGATCCCGCTCCTGTTGGAGGCGCTCGAGCATGCGCTCGTTGATCCGCTCTTCCAGGAGCTCGAGCTCCCGGGAGAAGGCCTCGATTTGGGCGCCTGCGCCCCCCTCCTGGTCCATCGGGAAGGTCACCCCCCAGACCTGTGCCCGATCCTCTTTGCCCAAGTCGCCGAAAAACTCCATGAAGCCCGCGATCAGATCGGCCTTCATGAACAGGAGGTAGATCGGAAAACGGATTCCGAGGTGCTGGTGGAGCTCCTGAATCCGCTGCTTGATGGCGCGGGCATGGATGGCTCGCTCCGTCTCGGTGGCCTCCATCAGGTCGGCGAGACTGACGGCCACCAGCACACCGTTAACCGGCCGCCGAGGCCGGTGCTTCTTGAGCAGACCGAGAAAGCCCTGCCAAGCCGCGCTGTCGACGGCCTCGTAGCTGTCTTGCGTGGTGTAGCGTCCCGCGGTGTCCAGCAGGACCGCCTCATCGGTGAACCACCAGTCGCAGTCGCGCGTGCCGCCAACGCCACGGATGGGGTCCTGGCCGAAACGCTCCGCGAGCGGGAAATGGAGACCGGAGTTGACCAGCGCAGTCGTTTTCCCACAGCCGGGCGGGCCGATGATGAGGTACCAGGGAAGCTGGTAGACATACTGGCCCCTGAGGCGATGTTTCACGTCGGATTTTTTTAGTACGGCTACGGCTTCCTCGAATCTCTGCGCGAGGGTCTCCAGCTCCTCGGCGGAAGCCATCTGGGACGCGTCCGGTTGCGGCTCGGGCGTGGCGACCAGGTGATTCATCATTCGGCGGTTGCGAAGCCGGTTGGCGGTCGCAATCCCAACGATCGCCAGGCCCCAGACGAGGAGGGGCGCGCCGAAGGCAAGCCATCGCCAGGGATGCTCGTCGAGCGTCGCGGTCTCGTCCAGCTCGATCCAGGGGGCAAAGAACCAGATGACGAAGGCGAGCGCACAGGCGCCGAGGAGCGTCAGAAACCATCGCTTGCCCAGAAACCCGAAGAGCTTCTTCATCATCCGAGAAGCGGAAAGCTCGCGAGGGTTTGGGGGCCTTGCATCATGGCGAGACTTGGCCGCCAGCGTTTGCCGTGCGCCAGAGCGTGATCTCTACCCGCCGGTTACGGGCGTCTTTCGGGGAGTCCTGGACGAGCAGCTCGGCGGCGCCCTTGCCCTTGGTGCTGACTCGCGCCGGATCGCCGAGGATCGAGTCCAGCTTCTTTCTGACGCTCTCCGCCCGCTCCTCTGAGAGCTGCTGGTTGGAGGCGAAGCGTCTGGACCTGATCGGCGCGGCATCCGTGTGCCCCGTGACGAGCACGCGGCCGGGCAACCGGACCAAGGCCGCGCCAATGCGCTCGAGGATGGGCAGGTAGCTCTCTTTGATCGTCACCTTGCCCGAGGCAAAGAGTCCGTCGCCGCGAATCCTGATCATCTCGCCGCCCGGTCGGTCGATGACCTCCAGCTTACCGGCTTGGATCTCGTCCTTGAGGAGCTTGCGTAGCGTAAGCGGCTCCGGTGCTCCGCCGATGGGCGGGGGCGCTGGACGCGGTGCCTCGATAGCGGCGACGTCGAGGCTTGCGACGCGCAGGAACAGGGGCTCGGAGTCACGGTGGAGCGCGAAGCGAAAGGCCGTGAACATTGCCAGCAGGAGAGCGACCGCCACCGCGGAGAGCACCCAAAGGGGCACCATCTGAATCAAAGGGTCCCGCGGCGGCGCAACCCCTCGCCAATGAGGAGAGAGCTCTCGCTCGGGCTCTCCGCGTTGCGCCCGTATCGTTTGGTAGAGACGCTCGCGAACGGCCTCCAGTTGGTCCCGGCCGCCCTCGCGCACCCGATAGCGCCCCTCGAAGCCGAACCCAAGGCAGAGGTACATGAGCTCCAGCATGTGAAGATTGCCGCTGGGATAGGCGATCAGTCGATCGAGCGCCTGGAAGAATTTTTCGCCGCCCCACGCCTCCTTGTGAAAGCTGATGAGGAGCCCTTGCTTGGCCCATAGGCTTTCGCTTCCCCAGGGCGTGCCCAGCACCGCTTCGTCCAGAAGAGAGCACAGCACGTAGCGTGCCGGCAGCACGGTCGAGTCCGCGATGCCCTGGGCCCGGGCGCAGGCCTCGAATTCGCGGATCTCGCGCGCCAACTGGTTGCGCAGACCGTCGGCGTCGGAATGGCTCAAGCTGTTGCGCAGTTGACCGGCGACCACGAGCAGGGACGAGGCGCAGCGCACCAAGGGATTGATGCCCGAGGCCATCGGCAGCGAGGTGGCCAGGCGCTCGGTGTATCCGCGGGGCGGACTCTTCGGCGGCGGCGTAGCCGGGGCGGCCGCTCCTCCCATCCTGCGGCCGCCCGGCACCGGGCGGACCACCGTGCGCTCACTCTCGTCGGGAACAAAAAAGGGATCGTCCTGGGACACGCCGACTCACTCCCTGATCGCCCAGAACTCGAGCTTGAGGTCGGGAAACTCGCCGCCGACGTGCATGGCGAATGCCCCGGAGGTCTCCAACTGTTTCCAGAATTCGCTGTTGCGGTCGAGCTCGAAATAGGCGAACCCCGCGTGAAAGGGGATCTGACGAGGAGCCACGGGCAGCGGGCGCAGCTTGATCCCCGGCAGCGCCAGCTTCACCAGCTCTTGGATCTTTTCCACGGGACCGACCTTGACCTGAGTCGGAAACCGGCTGCGCAGGATCTCGGTATCTACCTTGGCGTGGGCGGCCAGCACGAAGTCCGCGTGGACGAGCAGGGTCCTGTCGCCCAATGGGGCGATGCGGAAGCCGTACTTGCGCTCCTGTATCGGGATGGCGATTGCGCGCTCCTCCAGCACCTTGCTCAGGGCGTCCCGCAAGGCAATCATCACCGGGGTGAAGGTTCCGGCAAGGTCATCGTGGCGATAAACTGGAAATTCCGGGGGGCGCTTGGCGTTGGTGGTGAAGGTCGAAAGCTCCCCCGCTATGGGGAGGAGACACCGGTACAAGGCCTCGGGGTGGAGACCCTCGACGGCGCTCAAGTGGGCCATGAGGGGCTCCAGCCGGTTAACGACTTGGAGCAGCAGAAAGTCGGCCCATTCGGCGACCCCTCCCTGGCCGGAGCCGCTTACCCGGGCCGCCAGGGCCTCCGCCCGATGGTGGAGCAGACCCAAGAGCTCGCCGGCGAAGCCCGCGAGACGGGCGCTCGCCTGGTAGTCCAGGCAGGGCGGTATGTAGGCCTCGTCCAGGACGACCCTTTTGTCCGCTCGGCATTCCAGGATTCGGACCAGTCCGGTATGGGCGAAGCCGTCGCGGCTCTCGCGCTCGAGCAGCAGCCGAGAAGCCAGCTTGCCGACTTCGATCTGGGTCTCGGTTTGCGCCCCGAGCAGGTTATCGCGCACCTCGATCGTGTCCCCCCGGTAACGGAGCCTCGGCTCCGCATCACCCGCGCCCCCGGCCTCGGCAAGGCCAGGCTGGCGCAAGGGGAGGGCCAGATAGAGGGTCTGCTCCTTGATGGTTTCGTCGAGCTCGAGGGGCGGAGGCGAGGGGTCGTCCGCGGGGATACTGAAGGGGGTGCCGTCGGGCAGGATACCGGACGCCTCCACCAGTGCGATCTTGCCCATGGCGAGCAGGTCGGCGTCGATCTTGAGCTGCCGGACGCCCCAGGGATACAGCGTCGCGAGACCGCTCTTCGCGGCCACCAGGTGCTCCAGATAACGATCGTGCTGCTGGAAGTGGTGGGGCTGAAGGAACATCCCCTCCGACCACAGCACCTTGTTGTTCCAAGACATCCCGGACCCCTGCGGCTAGCGGATGGACAGGGCATTCGCGCCAAGACTGATCTCGACCTTGTTGATCTCCGCCGGACTCAGCGGCCGGGTCGCCCTCCAGTTGGCGCGATCGATATCACGGAAGGCGCCGATCACGCCGAGATACTGGGCCTCCGGAGACGCCTCGCGCTGGACGAGGTGCTGCTCCCCCGGCCGCAGGTTGAGCTCCTCGCGAGCGAGTAGATCGCCGCCCAGGGTGTCGGCCTCTTGATCGTAGAGGCTGTAGAAGTCGGCCGAAAGAAAGCTCCCCGTGGTCTTTAGCTCGTAGACCCGGACGATGATCGGCAGCGATCGTCCCGCCGCATCCTGGTTGACGTCGCGAGCCGCGATGACGTTGGCCTCGATGCGGGTGGGTTTGGCGGGCTTGCTTCCGCATCCGGAGCCGACGGCGCCGATCATCAAGAAAAGCAGAAACAACCAGGAAAATCGAGGGAATTTCGCTCGGAGCTCGCTTCTGCCAACGGTGCTTTTTGCCCCCTCCTTGCGTCGCATGAAGGCGGGGGAGGAAGCGCGCGCTTGGCGTGGCCGCGAATTCACCATCGGCGGCGGTCTGCCGCCCTGTGCCTCTGCGCAACGAGCCATCTCAACTACCTCCGCGTCGAGTCGAGAGCCAACCGCCATTATCTACCGCTTTGCTGCTCGCCGCCTTCGCTCTTCTTGAGCTGCTCCGTCTGCTCCTCATAGGCGCGACTGAAGGCATCGCCGAAGAGACGCAAGAAGTCGTCCGCAGCGTCTGCGGCGACCTCGCCGTAGCATTCGCTGTACAGGTCCCAGTATTTTGCCTTCAGCGCCATCGGCATGAGGTTGTCGAGCACGGAGCGATCACGAAACCGCTGCTCCAACTGCGCCGGGTCCAGTCGCGCCAGCAGTGCCCGGAGCGCGGCGCGCAGGCCGGCGATGATCGCCATCTCGTGGCGCTGGATGTCGTCGAAGGCCTCTCGGGCCGCCTCCAGGGGGGGCAAGAAACCTCGGCTGGGTTGGAACAACAGGTGGCGCAGCGCGTCCCCCGGGTCGACGGAGAACTTGAAGGGGTTGTTCCCCGCCGCGCGTATCGTGGTCATTTCGAGGCGCAGCGCACTCTTGAAGCTGGTTCTGGCCATCAGGACCCGCATCAGCCCCTCGGTCATGCCACGCATGAGCAAGCCGGCGGAAAGCATAAGGCGTGCCTGGGCCTCCGGATCGGAAGGAAGATCTCCGCAGCCCAGGCCCGCGAGGAAGGCCTTCGCGATCTCGCGCTCCGGAGCGGAGGGCGCCGAAGGCGGTATTAGGGGCGTGGCGGAGGGGGCTTCCGGTCGCGGCGGCTCGGGTGCCTCCGGTTCGGTCGCAACGAAGGAAGGCTCCGCAGGCGGTGCCTCGCGTGGGGCAGGTGCCGTGCGCTCCCTACCGGGTCCCCGCTCTGGCTCATCGGTCCAGATATCATAGCCCTCTGGGATCGCGCTCGGCGGGCGGAAGAACGCCCGTTCGTCCGGCGTATGGTCGGGCTGTGCCGGCGGCAATGAGGCCTCGGGCGATCGCTGCGCGTCGCCAAGCCGCCAGGGCTCCTCGTTCTCGGCGCCTTCCATCAGCCAATCGGCGGGTAGTGGCGCTTGCTCCTCCGCGGTTGGAGCGCGAGAGGCCGGCTCCGGAGTCAAGGGCGCGGGACCGACGAGATCCAGGATGTCCGGTGCCTTCTCTCCGATCATGGGCTCACCGAAAGGCTCCGATTCAGACTCGCCCGACGCGAAGGGGTCGAAGGGTGCGGCCGCCTGGGATTCTTTCGGTACCAAAGAGACGCGTATTTCGTAGGCGCCGATCCCGAGCTCGTCGCCGTCCTGCAGCTTCGCCTCCTGGCCCTCCCTCAGCGGGGTGGCGGCCTGGTTGACGAAGGTGCCGTTCTTGCTGGTGTCGGTGAGGTAGAAGGCCCCGTCGCGGAACTGAATCCTCGCATGCTGTCCGGAGACCCAGCGCTCCGCATCGGGAAGCGAGAGGTCGTTGTCCGGACGCCGGCCGATGGTTCCCCCGGGCAGGCCTATCCTTGCGCGCGTCGGTTGCTGCGGGGGGAGACTCTTGTAGCGGATGACGGTCAGTATCAGGTCCATGTCGGCCCGATCGAGGTGTCCTCAGGCTCAGAAGTATAGTCTAACCCCGGCTCGAGCCGGGAGAACCGGAGTCTTGCACCTCGGCGCCGGCGAGCCGGTGCAGGAACCGCTCGAACAGCGACGGCGCCGCGAAGACATCCTGTGTCGCCTGAGCCTCGCTGGATTCAGCCCATTCCTTCGCCAGCGGGAGGGGCGGCCAGCGCGCCGGGGCCGAGCCATCCCCATCGCCGAAGCGATAGAGCAGCGAAGATGGTCGCCGGGGCAGCTCCAGCGTCTCTACGCGTCCGACGTCCGGGGCGGCGCAATGCTTGGGGTCGGAGGTAACAAGATATTCGCGGCAGGCGAGGGGCCGATGCGGGTGGATGCTGCAGGACTCCTGCTCCAGAAAGGGGCAGGGAATCCCGAGGCGGAAATACCGCAGGCCGAGCTCTCGGCGGCGGTCGCGCGAGTTCGGGTCGTTGGCCGAGCGAAGAGGCTGGAGCAGGCCGCTGTGCCGTATCTTGCGCATGGCGCACCGGTGTCTCGCTTGGATGCGCGCTCGACGATCGGGCCCAAGATTCTCCACGACCGCTCTCAAATAGAGTGCCTCCGCCTCGGCCACGGGGACCAGCTGCCGGCAGCAGGCCCCGCAGCCGGGTCCGCAGGAGATTGAGCGCCGCGCCTTTTCCGCCTCGCGCGTGGCCGCGGCCATGACCGCATCGGTTAGCGACTAGATAACCGGGAGGAAGTCGGCCAGGGACGTTTGGATCTCCGGAATATCGGCGCGAATCCTAAGTTGCTCGACGCCAATGCGAAGCGCCAAATCGAAGCGGATAAAGGGTGGCACCGGGTGTCGACTGAGGATAGGCGGATCACGTACCCTGTACAGGCAGCTCGCTCCTTGGCGGTGCGACGCCACCGATACGCCTTTTGCTCGGGGCCGAGCCCCCACATTTGGCCTGGCGCAACGCCGCTCTTCGCGGCCTTGGAAAACGCAGCACGCAAAATGAGGTGACCGACCCCAAGACTGTCACAAGTACGAGTCCGGAGGCAAGGACACGAATCGTCGATTTCCGGACGGCAGCTACGCCGGAAATCGCCGCTTCCGCTGTGCCGCCGCCATTGATTATCCCCGCCGGCTCGCTCTTGGCCCACACCTATCGAGTGGAGCGCTTGCTGGGCAGCGGGGGCATGGGAGACGTGTACCTCGCGCGGCATACCCAGCTCGATACTTGGCATGCGATCAAGGTCATTCGGCCCATGCTGTTCTCGAATCGGCAGGTTCACGACCTGTTCCGGCGCGAGGCCATGGTGCTGCGCGGCGTTCGGCACGATGCGGTGGTCTGCTATGACGGTTTCTTCCGCGACGAGCAGGGCCGCGAGTACCTGGTCATGGAGTATGTCGAGGGTCCTTCCCTCTCCGACCGGCTGCACCAAGGGCCGCTAACCCTGAATGAGACGTACGAGCTGCGAAACCGGCTCGCCCTCGGACTCGCGGAGGCGCACGGGAAGGGCGCGGTGCACCGCGACATCTCGCCAGACAATGTGATCCTACCGGAGGGACGGATCGAGCGCGCGAAGCTGATCGACTTCGGCTTGAGCAAGCTTACCGACCCCGCGCAACAGACCATCGTGGGCTCTTCATTCGCCGGCAAGTTCCGCTTCTCCTCGCCCGAGCAGCTCGGGCTTTACGGGGGGCAGGCCGACTCCCGATCCGACATGTACAGCCTGGGCCTGGTGCTGGCCGCCGCGGCGAGCGGGTCTCCCTTGGACATGGGGACCTCGTTTCGCGAGGTAATCCAGGCACGCCGAGGGGTTCCGGATCTCCGCGGCGTGCCGGCCGCGCTGCACGATCAGCTCACCGCCATGCTGCAGCCGGATCCGGCCGACCGCCCGCAGACGCTGGTCGAGCTCTTGACCCGCTGGCCCGCCACCGATCGGCTCGCGGAAGCGCACAGCTCGGCACCGGGTGCGGCATCCGAGACCGCTTCCGGTGGAGGTAAGGGTCGCGAGCCGAGTCAGGCGAGCCGGCGGCGGTTGGTCGCTGGAGCCGGCGCCCTTCTCGCCCTGGCGGCGGCGACGGGCTACCGGATGCTCACTCCGCCTGGACCGGGGACGCAAGAGATGGGGGAATCCGCGCATCGGGAAGCCAGCTCAGCAAGCGCGCCAAGCCTGGACGAGATCGCGGCGATGCCCCGGGACGAGGCGGCGCCCCATTTGCGCGCCTGGATCGCGCGCGGGCGCGCCGACGACGCCTTCTTGGTGCTTCGTCGCATGGTAGCCGAGGGCCGCGCCTTGCCGGCGGAGGAGACCTACGGCGTCGCGCTGGCGCTCAAGGAGGGGGACCGTCTCGACGAAGCCTTTGCCCTGCTCCAGGCGATCGCGAGCCAGGGCCACGGCGAAGCGGCCCTCGCCCTGGGCGAGTTCTATGATCCCCTCTTCTGGACACCCACTTCGTCACCCTTTTCAGGCCCTAACCCGAGGAAAGCGGAGGTCTGGTATCGTCGGGCGCTTGAGCAAGGCGCGGCGAGCGCCCAATGGCGCCTGGAAGGGCTCGCGGGCTGGGTACGCGAGCACGCCGACGGGGATGTTCGATGAGGGTTCCCGCCGCGATCGGGCGGGCGGGCCTTTCCCTTTGGCGCGGGACCCTTCTGCTCGTAGCGGCGCTCGTCTCCTGTCAGCTTGCGGCCCAAGGGGGAGAGCGCGAGGCGCTGCTCATGCCCGGCAAGGAAAGCTTGTATCAACGAATTCTGACCCGTCCAGGAGCCTTGGTCCTTGGTCGGCCCGGCGAGCCAGACGAGCGCCGGTTGGCGCCACCGCCCTTGAGTCTGTTCTTTGTGTTCGAGCGCCGTCTCGTCGGCGGGCAGGAGTGGATCGAGATCGGGTTGTCTGCAAAGGGTGAAGCCCAGGGCTGGGTCCCGGCGGACAAGGCCATCGACTGGAAGCAGACCCTGACGGTCGCCTTTACGCGTACCTCCGATCGTGGGTCTGCCCTCTTCTTTCGCGACCGCGGTGCCCTGAGCCATCTCATCTCCTCCGAGCGCATGATCGGAGAGGTGACGGAGCTTCGAGCCAGGATACGTGAAGGGAGTATCCCGGAGGGCTTCCCGGTCATCTCCGTCGAGCCGTCCGTCTACGTCGATCCGAATAAAAGCTTCTATCTCCTGCCCATTCTCGGCTTTGAGGAGGCTTCCCTCGAAAGCGGGCACAGCATCCGGCTGCTCAACGTAGCGGCCGTTACGCTCCGCGCAGGCGAGCAAGACCTACTGGCGCAGGATCCGCAGCGCGGTGGCCAGGGGCCGGGAGGGGACCAACTGAAAGGCTATCGCGCTGGGGTCGTTTTCGTGATCGACAGCACCTCCTCGATGGGCCCCTACATCGAACGTACCCGCCGGGCCGTGCGGCAGATTTACCGCAAGCTGAGAGACTCGCCTTACGGCAGCAACCTTAGCTTTGGTCTGGTTGCCTACCGCGACAGCGTAGAGGCCGTGCCCGGGCTGGAGTACGTAAGCCGCATCGTCGCGACGCTCGACGACGGCCGAGAGGAGATGGCGTTCTTCCGGAACGTAGACCGCGTCGTGCCGGCGGCGATGCCCAGCAAAGGGTTCAACGAGGACGCCTACGCGGGGGTTTACGATGCCATCCAGGGCGTCGACTGGAGCGATTACGACGGGCGTTTTCTGATCCTCATCTCCGACGCCGGTCCGCGACTTGCCGAAGATCCGCTCAGCCGCACCAAGCTCGGTGCCGAACGGCTGCGTCTGATGGCTCAGGAAAAGGACCAGGGTGGCGGCGGCAAGATCGCCATCTCTGTGCTCCACCTACTGACGCCCGAGGGCCGACAGACCCACCTAGAGGCCGCCCAGCAATATCGCGCGCTCAGTCAGTGGGGTGAGGCTGGCTCACTCTACTTTCCCGTGGCGGATGGGGCCGTCGCGGCCTTTGGCGATCAGGTCGACGCGCTCGCCGATTCCCTGCTACAACAGCTCGCGAGCGCTCATGCCGGCCGTTTGGTCGAGGTGCCCAAGGATCCGGGGGCGAGCGAGCTTGAGCGAAAAACCGCGCTGGTGGGGCGCGCTATGCAGCTTGCGTACCTCGGGCGGGTGGGGGGCAGCGAGGCCCCTCGTCTGATCGACGCCTGGGTCGCGGACCGAGATTTCGTCAATTCGTCTGCCAAGACCCTCGAGGTCCGGCTGCTGATCACCAAGAATCAGCTCAGCGACCTGCAGGAAACCCTTGAGGCCATACTGGCCGCCGGGGAGCGGACCTTCATGAGCGAGAAGGACTTCTTCGCTCAGCTCCGCAGCGCGGCGGCTACGCTGGCGCGGGACCCGAGCAAGGTCAACCAGATCCAGGTGCGGAGGCTGGCGGACGTCGGC
>Ga0114938_1001357_pt1 | contig 16761 bp, 11 predicted proteins | sample AshMeaBigSpring_FD_88675 | JGI IMG/M metagenome (GOLD analysis project Ga0114938, IMG submission 88675) | Groundwater microbial communities from Big Spring, Nevada to study Microbial Dark Matter (Phase II) - Ash Meadows Big Spring | ecosystem: Environmental > Aquatic > Deep subsurface >...
CCCACGCCACTCCCGTCGGCTCCCCCCATGGAAGCGGCATTCTTTTTGCCCTGCCATGCCTTGAAAACGCACCCCGTCGTCCACGAAATCACCCACAAATTTTGCCGAAGACCCGAAAAATGTACCAGACCCCGGACCGGGATCGGCCAACCTGAATCGAGGACCGCACCGATTATCACGCGACCGCGAGGAAACGAGCCCGCGATGACGACCTGTACCCCCACCTTGCCTGACCGACCGCGGGCGGCGCCCGACGTCCACTCGTCGTCGGCGGCGTACGCCCGCCGTTTCGCGGGGGCGGTGGGCGACTATTTCCTGGAGACGCAGCGGCGGTACGTGCTGGAGCTGCTGCAGCCGTGGCCGGCGTGCCGCGTGCTGGACGTGGGCGGCGGTCATGCACAACTGGCAGTGCCGCTCGTCCAGGCGGGCTTCCAGGTGACCGTGGCGGGAAGCGACGTGATATGCCGGCGGCGGCTGGACAGCCTGCTGCCGCCCGCCTCGTTTGCCTTTCAGGCCTGCGACCTGGTGCGCTTGCCGTTTCCCGCGCGGGCGTTCGACGTCGTGCTCGGCTTTCGCCTGCTGCCGCACCTGGAGGATTGGCGGGAGGCCGTGGCCGAGATGTGTCGCGTCGCGCGGCACGCCGTGATCGTCGATTATGCCGACACGTGCAGTTTCAACACCGTCTCCCCCCGGCTGTTCTTCCTGAAGCGGATGGTGGAGCACCATGTGCGGCCGTATCGCCGTTTCTCGCGGCGGGAGGTGTTGAGCGCCGTGAAGAAAATGGGGTTTGGCGACCCGGCGGCCCGACCCCAGTTCTTCCTGCCGATGGCGCTGCACCGTGCGGCCCGCTGTGCCCCGCTCAGCCGGGTGGTGGAACACGCGGCCCGGCGGGTGGGACTGACCCGCCGGTTCGGTTCCCCCGTCATCCTGCGCGTTTGTCGTCTGTAATTCCGGGCACCGCGTCGACCGTGGAGCACCACCTTGTCTGACCAGCACAAAACTTCCCGACCCCTGCGGATCCTGGTGCTCGCACCCCAGCCGTTCTTTCAGGACCGCGGTACGCCGCTGGCGGTGCGGAACCTGCTGCAGGTGCTTTCCCGGCAGGGCTACGAACTGGATGTCCTGACCTATCCGGAGGGGGCCGACATCGAGATTCCCAACTGCCGCATTCATCGGCTGGCCCGGCTGCCGCTGGTGCGCGACATTCGCCCGGGCTTTTCCTGGAAGAAGGTCGTCTACGACGTCCTGATGCTGTTTGCCTGCTTCCGCATGTTGCGGTCCCGCCAGTGGGACGTGGTGCACGCCGTGGAGGAGTCGGTCTTCCTGGCCCTGCTGGCCCGCTCCGTCTTCGGGGTGCCGTACATCTACGACATGGACTCGTCCTTGCCGCAGCAGTTGCTGGAGCGTTACGCCTGGCTGCGCCCGCTCCGCCGTCCGCTGGAGTGGTGCGAGCGCCTGGCGATCCGCGGCAGCTGCGGCGTGGTGACCGTCTGCCAGCTGCTGGAGGAGATTGTCGGCAGCCACGATCCGACCCGGCCGGTGGTCCGCGTGGAGGATGCGAGCCTGCTGGACGGCGATCGGGCGCGCGGCCCTGCCGGGGGGCCCGCCCTCGTCGACTCCGCGGCGGGGTCCGCGACGTTCCCGGGGCCGCTGCTGATGTACGTGGGCAACCTGGAGCCGTACCAGGGAATCGACCTGCTGGTGGACACGTTTGTGCACGTTTACCATCGCCACCCGACCGCGCAGCTGGTGGTTGTCGGCGGCCGCGCGCCGGACGTGGCCCGGTACCGCGAGCGGGCGCGCCGTTTCGGGGTCGCCTCCCGCTGCCACTTTCTGGGGCCGCGTCCCGTGGCGGGGCTGCACGGCTGGCTGGCCCGCGCCGACATCCTGGTGTCGCCCCGGACGCTGGGTCGAAACACGCCGATGAAGATCTACTCCTACCTGGAGGCAGGCAAGCCGATTCTCGCCACGCGGCTGCCAATGCACACGCAGGTCCTCGACGAACAGGTCTCCTGCCTGGCTGAGCCGAACCCGCTGGCCATGGCCGAGGCGGCCGACGAATTGATCGGCAACGGGGCCTTGTGCCGCGCGCTGGCCGACCGAGCCCGGCAGCGCGCGGAGCGGGATTTCCGCGGTGAGATTCTCAACAGCAAACTGACGATGTTTTACGAGACGGTCCTGGAATCACTTGTTGCTGCCGCCCGCCGGCCCGTGCGAGGTTCGTTCCCACCATGAGAATCCTGGTCACCGGCGGCACGGGCTTTACCGGCAGCCATCTTGTGCAGCGGCTCCTGGAGCAGGGGCACGAGGTGCGCGTGCTGGACAATCGTGCCGGTCACTTCGCCGAGCGGCTGCGGGAGCGCGGGGCGGCGATCACGCTGGGGTCGGTCGCCGACCAGCCGCTGGTCGATCGCTGCGTGCGCGACTGCGAGGTGGTCTTCCACCTGGCGGCCGCCTTCCGTGAACTGGATGTCCCCCGCGCCTACTACTGGCAGATCAACGTGCAGGGAACCCGCCACGTGGCCGCGGCGGCTCAGCGGTTCGGCGTGCGGAAGTTCATTCATTGCAGCACGTGCGGCGTGCACGGCAGCATCACGCATCCGCCCGGCGACGAACGCGCGCCCATTGCCCCCGAGGATTACTACCAGCGGACCAAGTACGAAGGGGAGCGGGTCGTGCAGGAGTTCGTCGATCGCGGGCTGGACGCGGTGATCATCCGCCCCGCGGCGATCTACGGGCCCGGCGATCCGGAGCGGTTCGCCCACCTGTTCCGGCTGACCCGGCGGGGGCGCTTCCTCATGTTCGGCAGCGGCCGCACGCTCTACCATCCGCTGTATATCGACAACCTGCTGGACGCCTTCGAGCTGGCCGCGGCGCGGGACGGCTGCCAGGGGCAGGCATACCTGGTGGCGGATGAGCACTACTGGTCGCTCAACGAGCTGATCCAGCACGTGGCCCGCGCGCTGGACGTCCGCGTCCGCATCCGGCATCTGCCCTACTGGCCGCTCTGGGCGGCCGCCTGGGTCTGCGAACTGGCCTGCAAACCGCTGCGGATCGCCCCGCCGATCTTTCCGCGGCGCGTCGCCTGGTTCCGCCAGGACCGCGCGTTCTCGATCGAGAAGGCGCGCCGCCAACTCGGTTACCAGCCGCGCGTCGGTATCGAACAGGGGATGTCCGCCACGGCCGAGTGGTACCAGCGTCACAACCACCTGTAGGGCAGGGGCGGGGCGCGGGGTCCGGCACCTGGTCCGGCGGGGACCGCGTTTGGCCGGAGACGGGCGGAACCACCGTACACGATGACCAACCCCCTTGGCCGTATGAGGACGGTTCCCAGGTCACGGTACACGGGCCGGGGTCCGGCACATTTTTCGGCCAATCCGCCCGACCTGGAGAAGACGCGCAGGCCGAAACCATGTACCTGACCGCCTCGAATCTGGCTCAGCCGGGGCGTGAACGGTTACGTTCCCAATCCGGGCGGCGCGCGATGAGGAAGCTGCGGCGCGGCGCCGTCCGCAAGGATGCCGTGCAGGCCGTGACGGGACGGCATCCGGCGTGCGAAGACTTGTGGGCAAGGTGTCCGGAATGATCAAACACAAGTGGCTCACCCGCCTGCTCCTGGTCGGGCTGGGCGGCGTCCTGGGCGGCGGGTTGACCCTGTGGTTGTTTTACGAGGCCAGCGTCCTGCAGCGGTGGAGGCACGTGCAGTCGCAGGTCGCGCGGCAGCTGTACGGGCGCGAGGCGTTCCGCCCGCACGAGATTCTCACCGCCCGCGAGTTTCGCGGCGTCCGCTCGCCGACCAGCCCTGCCTGGATGGTCCGCCCGGGGTTGGACGTGGTCCGCGTGGCGCGCGGCTTGAGCTATCCCGTCAGTATCGCCTTCGTGCCGCGGCCTGCGGACGATCCGGCGGCCCCGTCGTTCTATGTCACGGAGCTGCACGGGACCGTCAAGTACGTCGCCCGCGACGGCTCGGTCCACACCTATGCCCAGGGGCTGAACAACTTCGATCCGCTGCCGGACTACGAGAGCGGCCAGTCGGGTCTGACCGGGATCGCGCTCGTGCCGGACACCGAGGATCTGCTGATCACCCAGGCCTACGCGGATGCGGACAGCGGTTTGCTGTCCAATCGCCTGGTGCGTCTCTACAGTCGGTCCGGGGGCAAGGCGCTGGAGCGGGCCCAGGTGCTGCTCGACCTGCAGGAGTTCACCAGCTCGGCACACCAGATCCATCACGTCGCGTTTGGTCCGGACGACAAACTGTACGTGTCGCTGGGCGAGGGCCGCAACCCGCCGCTGAGCCTGGACCTGGAGCGCTTCGGGGGGAAACTGCTCCGCCTGAACCTGGACGGAACGCCGTGCGACGACAATCCGTTCTACCAGCGCAGTGCGGCGACCACGCCCAGCCAGTACGTGTATGCGTATGGTCTGCGGAACGTATTCGGTTTTGATTTTCACCCGCGCACGGGGCGGCTGTATGCCCTGGACAATGGGCGCTCGATCGACCGCTTCCTCGAGATCGTACCGGCGGGCGTGTACGGTTGGGACGGGCACGACAGCAGCACGCGGCTGAACGCCCTCTACACCTGGGGACCGCTGCACAATACGGGCCCGGCGGGGTTCGCCTTCCTCCGGCGCGGTACGCTCGGCGCGGACTCGACGGGCCGCGGTTTCGGGGCGATGGCCGGCAAGACGCGGGAGGATGCCGCGGGCCCCGCCAAGTCGATCTGGGAATTCGTGCTGGACGAGCGGACGGGACTGCTGGCCCGCGAGCCCCAGGTGGTGCTCAAGTATCTCGGCCCCGACAAGTCGACGGTGGTGGGCCTGGCCGAGGGGCCGGACGGACTGTATTTCACCGATTTCTTCGGCCCAGCGCAGGGCGCGGGGAACGATGCGGGCCGCGGCAACGTCTGGAAGCTCTACGCCTCGGACGCAACGCGCGAGATCCCGCTGCTGGACGAGCAGCACCTGGCCGGGCTGTCGCCGGCGGCACGGGGCGGGGCGCTCTTCGCCCGGCACTGCACCAGCTGCCACCGGTTGGATGGCTTCGGGGGCCAGGAGGGCCCCGACCTGACGCGGGCCTACGAGCAGTTGCAGCAGCGGCTGCATTCCCGCGGGTACGAGGCCGCGCTGCGGAAGCTGGCCGCCGCGACCCAGCGGTTCCTGCAGCAGCGGCCGCGGTACGAGGAGCTGCTGAGCACGCGTAACACCCAGCGCGTCCGCGCCTGGCTGCGGCACCACCTGGACGAACCGCGTTTTGACAACCCGGCGGCCCGCATGCCCGGCTTCAGCTCGGCGCTCCGCCCCGAGGAGCGCGACGCGATTGTCGAATACCTGATCAGCCGCGGTGCGCCATGAGGTCGGTCCCCAGCCCCGCCGTGCGCCCTGCCCCGGACCCCGCGCCGCCTGCCGCTGGTCCGGGGACCGGTGCGCCGCCACGCGCCGGGACCGCGCGGGAGCCTGCCACGCCCGTCGCGTGGCGCCGCGCCAGGCTGGCGGCCCGGGTCGCCCTGGGCGGCGGCCTGCTCGCCATCCTGCTGACCCAGGTCGCACTCCGCGATGTCGTCGGGGCGCTGCGCGCGGTCCAGCCGTGGCTGGCGGCACTGCTTTGCCTGCTGACACTCTTCATCCGCCTGATGCGGGCCCTGAACTGGAACCTGCTGCTGCGCACGCGCGGGGTTCGGATCTCGCACTGGCAGGCGATCCGCCTCAGCCTGATCGGCCAATCCCTCGGCGCCTGGACGCCAGGCGGCGTGTCCGGCGAGGCGTACCGGATCGGCGCGCTGTATGGATTCCGCAAGACCTCGATTGTGCTGGCGACGATCCTCTTCGAGCGGCACGTGCGGATCGCGGTCCTGTGTTTGATGGCTTGCGTCGCGCTTCCGTGCACGGCCCGCTATCTCGACCTGCACGGGCCATGGACGACCGTCCTGGTCGTGTCGCTGGCCGCCATCAGCATGATCCTGGTACCGGCCCTGCTCTGGGGCGGTTACCTCGTCACCCACCGGGCCGCAGCCGCCGAGGGACCAGCCCGCCGCTACCTCGCCTGGCTGCTGCCCTGGTTCCAGGCCTACCTGGGCAATCTCCAGTCATGGAGCGGTGTCGCGCGGTTCATCGGTACGGTGTGCCTGGAGACGTGGGCGCACTTTGTGGTCGTCTTCGTCGCGGCGCAAGCACTGCACCGACCGGTACCGATAAGCTTTCTCGCTTGCACGCTGCCCGTTGTGTTTCTCTTGATCCGCCTGCCGGTCACCTTCCAGGCGATCGGGGTCCAGGAGGGACTGCTGGGTTATCTGTTCTTGATGGCCGGGCATCAGGTCAGCGACGGGCTGGCCGCGGCGCTCGTCTTGCGGGCGGCCCTCTGGTTGAGCGTGTTTCTGCCCGGACTGCTGCTGCTGGGGCTGACCCGCGGCCCCCAGCACCCACCGCTCGGCGACCCGCCCGCCAACCCCACCTGACGCCTGGCGTCGACCAATGGCGGTCGATTTCGCAGTCCGGTAGGGGTTGCGCGTTTCCGGGAGGGCGAGGCGCCTGCCGAGCCGAGAACCCGCTGCACGCGGCGGCTCGGCAGGCGCCTCGCGCTCCCAGGATCGTGCCACGCTGGTTCGCTCGTCCCGCTTCTCGCGGGATCACGCATGGCCACTGCGTCACGTTTTCGGCCGACTGTGTAGGCGGGGTTCTCCGAACCCCGCCAGGAAGCGCGGCGGCGGGCTGATCGAAAACGGGGACCCGATCCCCCGGCGTCACGGCCCCGTGTACCCGCAGTTGCTCGCCCCGGGACATGTTCCCCTGCGGATCGGGATCGGAAACAATACCGGGATTCTCGGCGGGCGGTCCCGCGAACATCGCGCAGGAGCACGAACGTGCAGGCATCCGACAATTCAACCGTCGCGCAGCGAGCCAGTGCGCCCGGCGGAGGTTATCGCGGCGTGGCCGCAATTCTGGTGGCCATCACGGCGGGATGCCTGGTGGGCCTTTTCTATGGCCGTACGATGTGGCTGGCCTCGCAGGGGCCCCAGCGGGCGCTCGACCGGTTATCAGCCACGCGGCAACAGAAGGAGGCGCTGGCCGCGGATGCAGAACGGTTGGCCGAGGCGGCCGCCGATCCGCGCCAAGCGGCGCGGCACCACCACGAGGCAGCGCGGCTCCGCGGCCAGATCCCCACGATTGCCGCCGAGATCGACCGACTCCAGGACGTGCGAGACGAGGCGCTGCGCGCGGCGGACAGCACCCGGTATCGCGTGGCGGCCCTCGTCGGCCAGCTGACCTCCTTTGCCGGGGACCTCTTCCTGCAGGTCCTGAAGCTGCTGGTCATTCCGCTGGTCGTGACCAGCATGATCTGCGGCATCACGTCGCTGGGCGACATTCGCAACGTCGGGCGGATCGGACTCTGGACGCTGGTCTATTACATGACGACCACCGCCGCCGCCGTGGTGCTGGGACTGATGCTGGTTGCGTGGATCCAGCCGGGCAGGGCGGCCGACGACACATTTGCCTACGTGACGGAAAATGTGGCCGCCAAGCAGGACACGACCGCCCTGGGGACTCTGCTGAACGTCTTCCGGGGTACGCCGGGGGACCCCGGCAGTGGCATGTTTCCCTCGAACATTTTTCTGGCCGCGAGCAATACGAACGTTCTGGCGTTGATCGTGTTTTCGATGGTTTTTGGGGGCGCCTTGACGACCCTCGGGGCCCGGGGCCGCGTGGCGATCGATTTCTTCACCGCCGCCAACGGCGCCGTCATGCAGATGGTGCATGCCGTGATGTTCGCGGCACCGGTGGGGATTTTCGCCCTGGTGGCCACGAATATCGCCAAGAATGGCGGGGCCGCCGCCTTTGCGACTGAGTTGTCCCGCCTCGGCTGGTATGTGGGGACCGTGTTGCTTGGGCTGGCCGTGCATTTTATGATACTGGGGGCCTTGCTTTGGGCCCTGACGGGGCGAAATCCCCTGCGTTACACCGTGAATTTGGTGCGGGCCCTGTTCACGGCCATGAGCACGGCCAGCAGTTCCGCGACGCTGCCGGTGACCATGGAGTGCGTCGAGGAGAATAACCGCGTTTCCAATCGCAGTGCCAGCTTCGTGCTGCCACTGGGGGCGACTGTGAACATGGACGGTACGGCGCTGTACGAGGCCGTAGCCGTGGTGTTCATCGCGCAATCGCTGAATTTGGACTTGGGCACCGGCGAGCTGATCGTTGTGTTCGTGACGGCCACCTTGGCCGCGGTGGGTGCCGCGGGGATTCCGGAGGCCGGGCTGGTTACGATGGTCATGGTGCTGACCGCCGTGGGACTGCCGGTGAGCGGCATGGGAACGATCCTGGCCGTCGACTGGTTCCTGGACCGGATGCGCACGACGGTGAACGTTTATGGAGACGCCATCGGGGCGGGAATCATTGACCGGCTGGTCGTGAGCGCACTGCCAGGGGAGGGCCGGCCCGCCTGACCTGGCGGGGACGGACGGGTCGCTGGGCCGGGGTCGAGACAGCTCGCCCGTGGCACGACGCCGGAGGGCCGATCTTCACGCCCAGCCTGAATTCAGAAACCTTCTGCAAAACGGAGCGTACCATGGCCAATTTGGCAACTGTCATGCGCGAGGAGACGTGCCGTCTGGCACGCAAGGAACTCAAGCCGCTGATACTTTCGGCGAAGCGGACCACGGCGCAGCATCGCCGCGAGATCGCGGCCCTCAAGCGTCGGCTGAGCGAAGTGGAGAAGAAGCTTGTGTTCCTCGAGGGCCAGGAGCGCCAGCGCATCGCCCGGCCGCGGGCCGCCGAGGACAAGGTGGAGGCGGCCCGCTTCTCGGCCCGCTCGGTTCGATCCCAGCGCAACCGGCTGAAGCTGTCGGCCGAGGAGTTCGCCAGGCTGCTGGGCGTCTCCGCTCAGACGGTTTATCTCTGGGAGCACGGCAAGACGCGCCCTCGGGCCGCTCAACTTGCGGGGCTGGTCGCCGTGCGCACGCTCGGCCGCCGCGAGGCACGGGAACGCTTGAAGGTGCTCACTGGCAACGGCGCCGCGATCCCGCGTCGCGGGCGGAAGCCGAAAGAGGAACAGAAGCCCGCCGCGTGACACGGGGCGTCTTTCGCGGAAGGACACGGGGTAACTGTTCACTGGGCGGGGTCCGGTGCATTTTTCGGCTGAATCGCTCGGCCATTCTCAGACGCGCCGGCCGAAAACATGGACCTGACCCCCTGGAATCACCACCCACGTTCTCCCAGGGTGTGAACGGTTACGGACACGGGTGAACCGCGGGAGGGCGCCTGGGCCACGCTTCGTGCCCGGCAGACAGCGGCACGCGCTCCGCCCGGGGACTTCTCCAGCCGCACGGAGCGTCGGCCAGGGCGGCGGAGGCTGCCTACGCGCACAGCACCTGGTGACGTTTTCCGGGGTCGAAGCCCGTCGAGCCGTAAGCGTTCACAAGGCGAGGTCTGGTCGATTTTTCGGCCGACGATCTCCTCCCCGTCCGCAGGGTTTGGCCGGAACAGGGCCCAGACCCCTGGCATGGTGTGAACGGATCGGCCGAGCCAGGCGCCCCGTGGGCCGGGCGGCGGGCATCTCCCACCCCGGCGAAACGGCCCTCTGGGCCAGTCGGGGGGTATTCCTCCGGCAAGGCGGTGGTTTACATTAGCCGCTTTCCCACCTGGGCAGCTGACGGCGCCGCGGAGCTGCCGTCATCCCACCTCGCCTCATGGAAAGGATGTTCCGATGCATGCCACGCTGGCGATCCTGACGCTGCAATTGGCGCTGACTGCGAATCCGGCAACGACCCCCGCCCCGCCACCCCAACTGGAGTTGCATCCGCTCGAGCACAGTCTGATTGAGCGTACCAATGCCGAACGGACCCGCTACGGTCTGCCCGCGCTGGCGATCGATGCCACGTTGGTCCGGTCGGCCCGTCAGCACGCGGCCTGGATGACCGCCAACCATGTGCTGCAACACACCAGCGCGATGGTGGCCGAGAATATCGCCGCGGGCCAGCCGACGGTGGGGCGCGTGGTCCAGGACTGGATGAATTCCTCGGGACACCGGGCCAATATCCTCATTCCGCGTTACACGCGCATCGGGGTGGCCGCCTACCGCACGACCAACGGCACCGTCTACTGGTGCCAGCAGTTTCTCAATTGACCAGCCGCTGGTTCCGCCGGCCTCCGGCGCGCAGGTGTATGCCCGCGCGCGGAGGACCGCCGCATGGGACGCTGGCCGACCCTTCGGGGGACCGCGGTTTGTGGGCCGGTTGGGTGATCGTATACTCCGCCCGGCCGATGTTGACACCAGGGCGACGCGTGAGCGAGGGACGCAACGCATGCACTCGCTTGCGCTTCGGGCGAGGATGCCGCCGGTGTGAAGGCGTCCATCTCGGCCGGGCGGCTGCAGCCCAAGGGGTCAGGCACATTTTTGGGGCGGCCGCGTCCCACGGCGCCGAGCGGTCTTCCCGCCGAAAAATGAGCCAGGCCCCGGCCTGAGCAGCGGTTACCGATGATTCCCGGCGGTCTGGTCGAAGTACCTGGTCCGAGGCCGGGAGCGGCGGCTGCGGTGGGGGCAGGCTGGTATAATTCGGCCTGCGGGCACCGCTTTTTTTGGAAGGGGGCTTGATGATCGCCCGAATGCTCGTCGGCGGCCTGGTTCTGGCTTGTTTCGTGCGGCCCGCCTGCGCGGAGCTCAAGCCGGACGAGATCGGCATCGTGGCGGTGCGGGCCAGTGCCGTGTCCCGCGAGATCGCGGACTATTACGCGCGGGCCCGCCACATCCCCCGGTCCCAGATCTGTCTGGTGGATGCCACGCCCGGTGAAACACTAACGCGGGCGGAGTGGGACCGGGTCTTGCGCCCGGCCATTCGCGACTGGATCCTGGACAACAAGTTCGAGACGCGCTTGCGCTGCCTGGTCACCGTCTGGGACGTACCGTTGCGGATCGAGCGCGACCCGGCTCTCGGCACCCAGGCGCCGCGGGCCAGGTACTTGACGGCGGAGCGGGCGGGCCGCGTGCGGCGGCTGGGCGAGGTGATCGAGAAGATCGACCGGCTTCGGGCGGCGGCCGAACCATCGCCGGCCGAGCCGCTCTCGAACAACCTGCCGGCACCCGAATTGGGACGCCGCCTGCAGCGGGCCCTGGGGGATGCACAGCAGCGGATGAAGGCGTTGGGGGATACGCCCGAGGCGCGTCAGGCGGTGGAAGAACTGCAGCGGCTGTTCCTCGCCGCCGGCGGCGTCAACTCGCTGCTGCTCAATGTCTCGAATCTGGCCGCGACCAGTCCGGCTGCCCGGGAGCGGACGGAGCACCAGATACAGTATCTCCAGGCTCGCGTGATCGGGCTGCGCGAGGGCGGGGCCGCCTTGCAGGCCCTGCCGGAGAGCATCGCCCGCGACGAGCAGATGCTGCTGCTGGTGGAGAAGAGTGACGGCATCCTGGGCAGCCTCCATTGGATCGACGCCCAGCGGCAGTTGCACCAGAGCAACGAGTCGTATTCCAGCCTGGACAGCGAGTTGTCGCTGGTCCTGTGGGCGGACCATGGCCTGTTGCGGTGGCAGCCCAACCTGCTGAACTACCGCTTCGACGGGGCCCGCGAGCTGCTGCACAAGACCACGCTGATGGTCAGCCGCCTGGAGGCTCCTACCGTCGAGTTGACCCGCAAGCTGATCGACTCGGCTTTGGAGGTCGAGGCCCAGGGGCTGAAGGGAAACGTCTATCTCGATGCCCGGGGGCTGAGCAAACCGCAGCTCGCGGCGCCCGACCAGCCGCGCTTGCCGGTGCTGCAACCCGACCCGGGATCGTACGAAGACTACGACCAGTCGCTGCGCGACCTGGCCGCCTTGCTGAAGCAGCACACCCCGTTGAACGTCACGCTGGACAACAAGGACGCGCTGTTTCAGCCCGGCGACTGCCCCCAGGCGGCTGTCTACTGCGGTTGGTACTCGTTGGCCAGGTACGTCGACGCCTTCGACTGGAAGCCGGGTGCGGTCGCTTATCACATGGCGAGCGCCGAGGCCACGACACTGCGGAATCCCCAGAGCCAGGTCTGGTGCAAACGGACGCTGGAGGATGGCGTTACCGCCACGTTGGGACCGGCCTACGAGCCGTACCTGGCGGCGTTTCCTCGGCCAGACGAATTCTTCCCGCTGCTGATGACGGGCAAGTTCACGCTGGTCGAGACCTACTACCGCACGAATCCGTTCAACTCGTGGGTCATGGTCCTGATTGGCGATCCGCTCTACAACCCGTTCCGGAGCAACCCCCAGTTCGCCGAGGGACCTCGCCCCGAGAAGCTGCGGCGGCTGTTGGGCGAGACCGTCGAGGAGCAACCGGCGCCCGCCGGTGGCCCGCTGGTGCCATGACGGCCGGCGAAATTGCGGTCCCCGACCCGCGGCGACCGCCAGGGGGTCAGGTCCCTGTGGGGGACGGTCAGGAATTTTGCGGCCTGATTAGGAGTGTAGGCGGCGTTCTCCGAACGCCGCAGAGTGGTGGGGGACGGTCAGGAATTTTGCGGCCTGAATAGGAGTGTAGGCGGCGTTCTCCGAACGCCGCAGAGTGGTGGGGGACGGTCAGGATTTTGCGGCCTGATTAGGAGTGTAGGCGGCGTTCTCCGAACGCCGCAGAGTGGTGGGGGACGGTCAGGATTTTGCGGCCTGATTAGGGCTGCGTGATTCCGGGAGGGCGAGGCTCCCGCCGAGCCGAGCACCCGTTGAACCCACCGGCGCGGCAGGAGCCTCGCCCTTGCATCTTGAAAAAAGGTACGGCCGCGGCTCAGATGGAACACGCCACGGCGGGAACTGCGGAGCGTCGCAAAGCAGACCCCGCCAGGGCGGTCGGCGGCTACTGCTTGATCAGGTCCTTGACGGTCATTCCCGAGGGGATCATCGGCAGCACGTGCTCGACGTACGGCACCTCGACGTCCAGGACGTAGGGACCGTCGTAGGAGATCATCTCCTCCAGGGCGGGGACCAGGTCGGACTTGCGGCTGACGGTTGCCGCCCCGCAGCCGAACCCCTTGGCGATTGTCACGAAATCGGGATACCGCTCGTGGGCGTAGGGGCCCGCCCCTTGTCCCTTGGCCTCGGGGTGGTGGATCGGTCCCAGGTAGGTGTGGGCGCGATTGCCGCCCATGAAGCGGTCTTCCCACTGCACGACCATCCCCAGGTGCTGGTTGTTCAGCAGCAGCACCTTGACCGGTAATTCCTCGCAGAAGCAGGTGGCCAGTTCCTGGATGTTCATCAGGAAGCTGCCATCGCCGTCGATGTCCACGACCAGGGCCTCGGGATGCGCCGCCTGGACGCCCATCGCCGCGGGCAGTCCGAACCCCATCGTTCCCAGTCCGGAGCTGGAGAGCCAGGTCCGTGGTTTGCGGAACTTGTAGAACTGGGCCGCCCACATCTGGTGCTGTCCCACGCCGACCGTGATGTAGGTGTCGCGGTCGCGCGTCAACCGGTTCAGCTGCGCGATGGCATGCTGCTGGAGAATCCCCGCGTGTTGCTCGTCGTAGCGGAACGGATCGGCTTCCTTCCAGGCCTGGCACTGCTGGACCCACTCCGTGATCTCCGGGGGGGGCTCGACGACTTCGTTCAAGGCCTCCAGCACCTGTTTCACGTCGGCCACGATCGGCAGGTGCGCCTCCTTGTTCTTGTTGATCTCCGAGGCGTCGATGTCGACGTGAATGATCTTGGCGTGTTTAGCGAACTCCTCGACCTTGCCCGTGACCCGATCGTCAAACCGCACCCCCAGCGCGATCAGCAGGTCGCAATCCTGCACGGCGTAGTTCGCATACACGCTGCCATGCATGCCGAGCATGTCCAGGGAGAGCGGATCCTCGTTGGGATACGCGCCCAAGCCCATGACCGTCATCGTGATCGGGATGCCGGTCCGGCGGACGAACCGCCGCAGGGCCTCGCTGGCATGGGAGGCGATGATCCCGCCGCCGGCGTAGATCACCGGCCGCCGGGCCAGCTTGATCGCCGCTGCCACCTGGCGAATCTGCTCCGGGCGCGGTCCCCCCAGGGGCAGGCGGTAGCCCGGCAGGTCCAGCGGAGCCTCCCAGTCGGGAACACAGCGATCCAGCTGCACGTTCTTGGGCATGTCGATCAGCACCGGCCCGGGGCGCCCGGTCGTGGCAATATGAAACGCCTCGCGCATCACGCGCGGCAGGTGCTTGACGTCGGTCACCAGGTAATGGTGCTTGGTGATCCCCCGGCAGACCTCGACCACCGGCGTTTCCTGGAAGGCATCCTTGCCGATCCAGCCGGTGGGAACCTGCCCCGTGATGGCGATCAAGGGGACGCTGTCCAGCTTCGCGTCGGCGATCGCGGTCACCAGGTTCGTCGCCCCGGGACCGCTGGTGGCCATGCAGACGCCGACCCGGCCGGTCGAACGGGCATAGCCCTGGGCGGCGAACGCTCCACCCTGCTCGTGCCGCGGCAGGATCGTCCGCAGCTGACTGGCGTAGCGCGTCAGGGCCTGGTGCAACGGCATGCTGCAGCCGCCGGGATACGCGAAGAGGACCTCTACGCCGTGGTCGACCAGCGACTTGACGAGGATGTCGGCGCCCGACATCACCTGGGTGTCGGCGGCACGGGAAACCTGGGCGGGGGACGTCACGACGAGTACCTCCTGGCAGCAGAGACGGTGGCCGGACTGGGGTCAGCCGCGGCCGAACATTTTAGCATAGGGTCCGGTCCCCGGTCGGGCAACCAATGCCCCGCGGCAAAGTCGCGCGCCGCCCGGCATTTCGCGTCCGATCCCTCGCTTCCTGGGGATGAACCGGCCGAACGGTCGGCACCACCGGCACGGCCGCCGGAAACGGGCCCGGCCCGCGGGCTCCCCGGCGCGGAGGAAGCGACCGGCCGAGCCGACTCGTCCGGACAGTTCCCGCCGGCCGGGCGGATGGTCGGCTGCACGCGATCCGTACGATCCCTACAATCCGCACCTTCCGCAGCCCATTTGGTATCGCAATACTCGGCCACCGCACGAAACGTCGCGAATTCTTCCCACGATTCTCACCTGGTTTCGAAATCATGATTAGAGTCAGAGATTGGGCGCAAGTCTGGTACGTCCACGTCTCCCCGGAGGTCGAGGGGCCCGCCTCGCGGCGGGACCAGCGCCGCCTCGAGCCAGGACCGTCTGCCGAACAGCCTGCCCGGCGCCGCGATATTCCGTGCCACGGCTTGCCACGCCGCGAGCGCTGGCCAGGTCCCGAAGGCACACCCCGCGAAGAGAAAGCCCATGGTCAAGGATCCGTCGGAAGGCGAGCTGATCCCCGCCGTTGTTCTCTCGACGCACACAACCGGGCTGGCCGTCATTCGTGCCCTGGGGGCACAGCGGATCCCCGTGATTGCGGTCCACTACGATCGCAGCGACATGGGCCACGTATCCCGGTACGTGCATCACAGCCTGCGGGCTCCCCATCCAGAACACGACCGGGACCGGTTCCTTGAGCTGTTAGTCAAGATGGGCGAGACGTTTGGCCGTTGTTTGCTGATTCCCTGTGACGATGCGCCGCTGGTGGCCGTCGCCGAAAACGCCGCCTTGCTGTCGCCGCACCATCTGCTCGCCTGCCCGGCCTGGCCCGTGGTCCGCTCGACGATTGACAAGCCCCAGACCTATCAGCTGGCCGAATCGCTGGGAGTTCCCACGCCGAGGACGATCCTGGCCAGGAATTTCTCCCAGGTCGAGGAGTATTGCCGTACCGCCGACTTCCCGTGTCTGGTCAAACCGCGCCGGAGCCACACGTACTTCGAGCGGTTCCGGCGGAAGCTGGTCAAGGTGCACAGTCCCGCTGCCCTCGTCACGGCTTATCAGGAAGCAGCCGCGGCGGGGCTGGAGGTCATGCTGCAGGAATATATCGAGGGTCCGGACACGGCGGGAGTGAATTACAACTCCTACGCCTGGGAGGGCCAGCCCCTGGTCGAATTCACGGCGCAGAAAATCCGCATGTCGCCGCCGGATTCCGGCGTCCCCAGCGTGGTGCTCAGCAAGCAGATTCCGGATGTCATCCCTGCCGGCCGCCGGCTGTTGCAGGCGCTGAGCTATGCGGGCTATAGCTGCATCGAATTCAAGCAGGACGCGCGTGACGGGCGTTATAAACTGCTGGAGATCAACGCCCGCCATAACCGCTCGGCTCTGTTGGCCGTGCGCTGCGGGATCAACTTCCCGTGGCTCGAATACCGCCACCGCGTCTGCGGTGAATGGCCCGCGGCCAGCGGATTCCGAGAGGGGTTGTACTGGGTGGACGCGGCGCGGGACATGGCCGCCGTCGGCCCGTACTTTCGCCGGGGTGGCTTCTCGTTGAGCGGACAGTTACGGCCTTATGGGAGTCCCGGCGTCTTTGCCGTCTGGAGCCTGGCGGATCCCCGGCCCTTTCTCCGGCGGAGCGCCTATCTGGCCGCGAGGGCGGTGGCCGCGGCGATGCATTGCCCGGGGAGTCATCTGCAAGGCGCCGGCTGGCCGTGGAAGGCCCGGCACAGGACCCGCGTCGTCTGAGCGTTAACCGCTCCCCGGTGGGGGCCGGGTGCCTGCCTGGTCCGCCCGTGGCCGCGCGGTCCGCCCGTGGCCGCGCGGTCCGCCCGCGCCGGCCGGCAACAGCGACCGGGCCTCCCGGGAAGGACAGCCACGCCATGGTGCACCGCCGCGCCGGGCGGTGGGGGGCCGCCCTCCCTGCGGCGGTCCTTCAGGCCCCTTCCAGCTGCGACGTGCAGTTGGGGCAGCGCCTGGCCGCGATCGGAATCTTGCTCACGCAGTAGGGGCACTGCTTCTCCGTGGGAGCCGCCGGCGCCGTCTGCTGC
>Ga0114938_1001358_pt1 | contig 16759 bp, 16 predicted proteins | sample AshMeaBigSpring_FD_88675 | JGI IMG/M metagenome (GOLD analysis project Ga0114938, IMG submission 88675) | Groundwater microbial communities from Big Spring, Nevada to study Microbial Dark Matter (Phase II) - Ash Meadows Big Spring | ecosystem: Environmental > Aquatic > Deep subsurface >...
TACGGGTTCGACGTCACTCCGGCCCGACTCGTCACCGGACTCATCACCGAGCGAGGGATTTGCGCAGCCACTGAACAGGCGATCACAGAACTCTTCCCCGAATTCTGACCAGCAAAGCCCCCTGCCGACCATCTCGACAGGATCGAAGTGCTCGTTACTCCGCCAACAAAAAAGGGGGCACCTTCGCGAGAAGATGCCCCCCATTGCGATGCGCGGGCCGCTGGCACGGCCCGGCAAACTCACGCTTTCGGCGCGGATTTTTTCTTCTTGGCGGGACGGACCACGACGTATGAGCCGTTGGCTCCCGGAATGGCTCCGCTGACCACGATAACGCCGTCCTCGTCGCGCACTTGGAGCACGCGGAGGTTTTGAACGGTGACGCGGTCGTCGCCCAGATGACCGGGCATACCCATGTTTTTCCAAACGCGACCGGGTGTCGAGCGGTTGCCGATGGCACCGTTCCGACGGTGCGTCGTCGAACCGTGGGTCATGTTCTGCCCTTGGAAGTTGTGTTTCTTCATGACGCCCTGGAAGCCTTTGCCTTTCGACTGTCCAATGACATCAACGAACTGGCCTGCCTCGAACGTCGTCACTTTGACGTCGCCGGATTCCGGAGCCACTTCGCCTTCGGCCATGCGGAATTCGCGAATGAAGCGCTTCGGGGTGGACGAGGTTTTTGCGAAATGCCCGGTCTGAGCCTTGCTGACGCGCTGGGGTTTCTGGTCGTCAAACCCGACCTGCACGGCGGCATAACCGTCCGATTCGACCGTCTTGGTTTGGAGAACGCGATTGCCGCCGGCGGCAATGACCGTGCCGGTGAGACCCGACCCTTGCTGTCGTACACGCGGGTCATTCCAATTTTTTTTCCTAGTAGTCCTATGCTCATGGCGGTCAGATTTTGATGGTGATGTCAACGCCCGCCGGAAGATTGAGTTTGCGGAGTTCGTCAACGGTTTTCGAGGTCGGCTCGACGATGTCGAGGAGCCGTTTGTGAGTGCGGATTTCGAACTGCTCCATGGACTTTTTGTCCACGTGCGGGGAGCGGTTGACCGTGAATTTTTCGATCCGGGTCGGAAGCGGAATGGGTCCGGTGACCTTCGAGCCGGTGCGTTTGGCGGTTTCGACGATTTCGGATGCCGAAGCATCGAGAATCCTGTAGTCGAATCCTTTGAGGCGGATTCGGATTTTTTGACCTGCTGGTGCTGCCATACTTTTTATAAAGAACGGTTAATGTGTTTTTGTTGTTGGGTTGTCCCGACATCGAGCGGGGGGACGGAAGCGTATAGGTTCGGGAGCCGGGCGCAAGAAAAAACCGGTAATTTTTTTCATTGGCCTTGGGGATGGGCTCTGGAGGGTTGACTTGGCGCGGGGGTCCTCTAGTGTTGTTCCCCATGAAACCGCAACGCCGACACGTCCTGTTCGTCTGCACAGGGAACATTTGCCGGAGCCCGATGGCCGAGGCGCTTTTCCGCAGGCTTGCGGGGAATCGCACGGACATCGGAATCGAGTCGGCAGGCGTGAGTGCCAGCGCGGGAATGTTGGCCAGCACGGACGCCGTGAAGGTTTGCGCAGCCGACGGGGCCGACCTCACGAAATTTCGCAGCCAGCCGGTGACGGCCCGTTTGCTCCAGAAAGCGACGCATGTTTTCGTGATGACGCGCGACCACGCCCGTCTTCTCGACTTGTATTTTCCGGAGGCTTCTGGCAAGGTCCGACTTCTCCGGGCCCACGAGCCGGGATCGCCGGATGTGCCGGATCCGATCGGACAAGGCCGGGCCGTGTACGAGAAGTGCAAACGCACGATCCAGCACGCGCTGCCAGCCATCCTCAAACAAATCGACGAACCAACCATGAAGAACCAAGAACCCGACTGTTCCAACGAGATTGCCGCCCTTTCCGAAACCGACCCCGCGATTGCGGATGCGATCAAACGCGAACTCCACCGCCAGTTCGAGCACGTTGAACTCATCGCTTCGGAAAACTTCACCAGCCACGCCGTCATGCAGGCGCAGGGCTCGTGCCTCACCAACAAATACGCCGAGGGCTATCCCGGACGCCGTTGGTATGGCGGGTGCGAATTCGTGGACATCGTGGAATCGCTCGCCATCGAGCGCGCCAAGAAGCTTTTCGACGCCGAGCACGCGAACGTCCAGCCTCACAGCGGCAGCCAAGCGAATATGGCCGTTTATTTCAGCGTCCTCCAACCCGGCGACCGGATCCTCACGATGGACCTCGCCCACGGGGGACACCTCACCCACGGCCACAAGGCCAATTTTTCCGGAAAACTCTACGAGGTCCACCACTACGGAGTCAGCCGCGAAACCGAGACGATCGATTACGACGCCCTTGAGCGGCAGGCCATGGAGGTGAAACCCCGCATGATCACGGCCGGGGCCTCGGCCTACCCGCGCACGATCGACTTTGCGCGCATGAGGGCGATTGCCGACTCCGTGGGCGCCTACCTCTTTGTCGATATGGCCCACATTGCGGGCCTTGTCGCGGGAGGAGCCCACCCTTCGCCGGTCCCGCATGCGCATTTCGTCACCTCGACCACCCACAAGAGCCTGCGCGGCCCGCGCTCGGGCATCATTCTGTGTCGTGAAGAATTCGCGAAGAAAATCGATTCCCAGGCCTTTCCGGGCGTACAGGGAGGTCCGCTCATGCACGTCATTGCGGCCAAGGCGGTCTGCTTCCTCGAAGCACTCCGTCCGGAATTCGCCACTTACGCACGGCAAATCGTCAGCAATGCCAAATCCCTCTCGGCCCGTCTGTCGATGCTCGGCTACCGGATTGTTTCCGGCGGCACCGACAACCACGTCTTGCTTGTGGACCTGCGTCCGCAGGGACTCACGGGCCTTGAGGCGCAGACAGTCCTCGACAAGGCGGCCATCACGGTGAACAAAAATGCGATCCCCTTCGACACGGAGCCGATCAGCAAGACCGGCGGCATCCGGGTCGGGACCCCCGCCATGACAACCCGGGGACTTTGCGAGGAGGATATGATGCAGGTGGCCGACTTCATGCACGAGGCATTTGGTGCCCGTAACGATGAGGCAAAACTCTCCGCCCTCCGCGAAAAAGTCACCGCCTTCACGGCCCGTTTCCCGCTCCCGTAACAACTCCGGATTTCCACACAAAACCCCACGCCTGCCCTATTCGTCATGAAGTCCCTGCGCACTCTCCTTCTTGCCCTGCTTGTTCCAACCGGCCTCGCGTTCGCCGACGTTCGTCTGCCTGCGATTATCTCCGACCACATGGTCTTGGAAAAATCCGCCACCACCCCCGTTTGGGGATGGGCGGATGCCGGGGAGGACGTAAGCGTTTCTCTGGGCAAAAAATACGTGAAAACCCGCGCGGGCGGCGATGGCAAGTGGCGCGTCGTTTTGGATCTCTCCAAATCCAAGGAGGGGCCGTTCGAACTGAAGTTGGAGGGAAACAACACACTTATCGTCAAGGACGTCCTCGTCGGGCAGGTCTGGGTTGCCTCCGGCCAGTCGAACATGGAATGGACGCTGAAGGATACCTTGGGCGCGGACGAGGAAATCGCGAAATCCGAAAACCGAAAAATCCGCCAGTTCCTCCTCGAGAGGTCAGCCGCGACGACCCCTGCGGACGATTGCAAGGGCTCATGGGTCTCCGCCTCCCCCCAAACCACGGGCAACTTCACGGCGGTCGGCTATTACTTCGCAAAAAAACTCAACGCCGAACTCCGCGAACCCGTCGGCATCATCAAAACGGCCTGGGGCGGTACGCCAGTGGAAACTTGGACGAGCCGGACGGCATTGGATTCCGTCCCGGATTTGAAGGCCGGGAGCGCGAAAGCCGACTCCGAAACCGAGGCCTACAAAGCCGCAAAGGCGGAATTCCAGACCGCCTACCCCGCATGGCTCAAGCAAACCGGACGCGAAGACAAGCCGATCGCCGACTTGGCCACCTTCGCGGCATCGGGTCTTTCCGCCGAGGGGTGGACGAAAGTTAACCTGCCGGGCACGGTTGCCGGGGAGGGACTGCCGGAAGCGGGGGCCGTCTGGTTGCGCCGGACCGTCGTCGTCCCGGCGGGCCGCGCCAATAAAAAACTCCCGCTCATCCTCGGAGCGATCGATGGATTCGATTCCGCGTATTGGAATGGCCAGCTTTTGGATTCGACGATCCCCGAGAATTTGCCCGGCAAAGGCTTCGTCCGCCGCGGCAAGGGGTACGATGTTCCCGGCGACATGGTGAAGGAAGGCGAAAATACCCTGGCCATCCGGGTATTCTGTCCGGCTGGTCCGGCGAGGTTTGCCGGGCAAATGAAAGCTGGCGGACAACTTCTCAACGGCGAGTGGTTGGCAAAGAAGGAATACGCACTGCCCCCGCTCACCGCCGCGCAGCCGCCCGCTCCGCGTCCTCCGGCGATCCCTCTTTCGTCCGCCCACCTGCCCTCCCGCCTCTTCAACGGGATGATCTCACCTATCCTGCCTTGCGCGATCAGCGGCGTCCTTTGGTACCAAGGCGAGAGCAATGCCACCCGCGCCGAACAATACCGGACCGCTTTTCCTCTCATGGTCAAGGACTGGCGCGACCAATGGAAACGCGGCGACTTCCCGTTCCTCTTCTGCCAACTCGCCAATTTCAACCCGAAATCCGACGTTGCAGGCGACAGCAACTGGGCCGAACTCCGCGACGCCCAACTCGCGTCCCTCTCCCTCCCAAAGACCGGGCAGGCCGTCCTGATCGACATCGGAGAAACCGACGACATCCACCCGCGCAACAAAAAAGACGTCGGCGACCGCCTTGCGAAAATCGCCCTCGCCATGGAACACGGCAAAAAAATCCCGTTCTCCGGACCGGTCTTCGCGTCCCTGAAAATTGAGGACGCTCCCCCGGCCTCGGCCGCCGGGAGCCCCACGTCGGGGAGCAAAGTCGCCCGTATCCAGTTCCGCCATACCGATGGCGGTCTCGTTGCCCGCCCGGTTCCCTCGGTACAAATCGTGAAATCCGCCGAGAACGAAACCGCCCCCCTCACGCGCAACAGCCCGCAAAGCCAGCTCGAGGGATTCTCCATTTGCGGCGAGGATGGAAAGTGGTTCTGGGCGAACGCGCAAATCGACGGATCATCGGTCGTCGTCTGGTCTCCGCAAGTCGCCGCTCCCGTCGCCGTCCGCTACGGCTGGGCCGACAACCCGACCTGTAACCTTTACAACGATGCCGGATTCCCGGCCTCTCCCTTCCGCACCGACGCGTTCCCGGCCAAAACCGGCGCGGCAAAATACGGCTTCTAATATTCTATGACAAAAACCCTCGTTCTCTTCCTGCCATCCGGGGATTCCCCGATCGGTGCAACCGCAAAAATTGTCGCCACGGTCGATTCCCCCGGGCAGGTCAAGCGCCTCTTCCGCGATCAATCTTTCCTTAAGGAACATGTCTCCGGCGCTGGGACCTTCCTCGTCGTCCCGGAAAAATTCCAGTTTCCCGTGGCACCGGTGACCGCCTTCGAGGTCTGCATGCCTGCGAAATCCGCCCCCGAAACCGATTCCGCCGATTCCGAATCGGACGCCGAGACCGCCGACGCGGAAACCTCAGCACCCGCGATGGAACCCGCCGCCCCCCCTGCGGAGTGAGAGAGCAAACCCCAAACTCCGCCCGAATAGTCGCGAATAACAGCAGGGGCCGATGAGAGCGTTCTTGGGCTTTTTTCAAACACGGCAGGGGCGAGTATCCACATGGGCCATGGCCTTGCTGTGGATTGCTCTCCTCGTTGTCGCCTCATCCCACCAAGGAACCGGGCCAAGCAAAAATGACATTCCCTATGCGGACAAGGTCTTGCACTTTGTTTTCTTCGCAGGGGGAGCCGCCGCTTTTGGACTCATCGGACGCATCGTCCTCCGCGCTGGCTGGCCGACGATTTTTGTCGTGTGCGTTCTGCTCATGGCAACATTCGGATTCCTCGACGAATGGCACCAACTCACTGTTCCTGGACGCAGTGGTGGCGACTACAAGGACTGGCTGGCCGACGTGGCCGGTGCCATCGCCGGAATCGTCATCCTCCGGCATTTCCTCAGCCCCCAATCGGACAATCAGGAAGTGACATCGAAAGCCTAGCGGTAATTCTACCCCCTGGACTCCATCCCAGTTACAGAACGTCTTTGCTACTACGGGGACTCCGTCACCTCCCAAGCACATTTCCTCGCACCCTTGGGCCATGAACTCCTCCCCTCCCTTGGTTCGAAAAGAGAAGGAGCCATGAGTGAGTATTTTCATTGAGATTTCCTGGTCTCGTTACTCTCCATTTTTCTGATCCCATGGTTTTGCAAAGGTTCGATTTCTGGAGCGGAGAACGTTTCCCCGAAGGGAGCGAAAGCACGTTCGGTCGCTCCGTTGCAGAGGAAATCGGAACGATTTTCTAGGGCGGGCGGTGGAGGAGCGATACGGAAACAATAGGCCGTTCCAAAACTCGGAACTTTTCGCAGATGCACCTCCCGGGAAATTGCGGGCAAAAACTGCGCACAATTGTCCTTGATCTTCGGGCGGGAAGGATAATTCTAGGACCTATGCGCACACTGGTCATTCTTGCCTTGTTTCTCGGAATCCTTCCCCTCCGGGCCGAACCTCGAAGGGAATATATCCTCGTCAGCGGCGGGCCCTCGCTCGTCGAGTGGGAAAAATACAAATCTGCGCCCCACGATGTTTGGTGGGGCAATTTCATTCGTGCCGCGAGGGTCCGGATTGAGCAAATCCGGAAAGAACAGGGCACGGAAGCCGAGATCACCTGGCTGGTTTACAAGCCCGGCTACGAGCGCCGAGCCCAGCGACAGGATAAGTCCGACCTGATTGGCAATATTGTCTCCGTCCGGGACAAATACCATGTCAACCTCGTCTGGTTCGGCAAGGGACAGGACGTGATCGACTATCTCAATGCCGGACGTCCGCGCGGCGAGGTCAAAATCGCGAATTTCGAATTTTACGGCCACTCGAATCGGGCGTGTTTCATGTTCGACTATAGCAACGAAATCGACAGCGGGTCGAAAAGTTGGCTGCACGAGACGGAACTCTCAAAAATCCACCGGGGCCTCTTCACCCGTGATGCCTTTATCAAGAGTTGGAGTTGCCACACAGGCGAGAGCATGAGCAAATTCTGGCGGATGGCCACCGGAAAAAAAATGATCGGAGCGATTGGGAAGACGAATTACGCCGACGGGCATCTTCGCGGATGGGTGCCGGCCTTGAGCGAGGGGGCCCGATGGGGTGGCTAGGCACTGGGCCAAGGCTTCTGGGCCCGCAGGATTTTCTGCCATTGCCTTGCTTGACGCTCTTCTCTCGATTCGTCCATCGCTGACCGACCATGTTGTCCCCTTCCCCTCTCCGTCCCCCGGAAATCATGGCCCCGGCAGGCAGCCGGGCCTGCCTTGTCGCAGCGATCCGTTCCGGAGCGGACGCCGTCTATTTCGGGGTTGGCGAATTCAACATGCGGTCCAATTATCGGAATTTTACGCCGCACGAAATGGGCGGGCTCGCCGAGGAATGCCACAAGGCGGGGAAGCGAGCTTACCTTGCCCTCAACACCATCATCCACGAGCACGAATTGGGGAAAATCGACCGCATTCTCGGCCTGGCCTCGGACGCCGAAATCGACGCGGTGATTTGCTCTGATCTTGCCGTGATTGCAAAGGCGTCCGGACTGGGGCTGCCGGTATTTCTCTCGACGCAAATGTCGCTCTCGAATTCCGAAGCCATTGGGTACTTCCACAGCGCATTTGGGATCCGGCGGTTTGTTTTGGCCCGTGAGTGTTCGCTCGCGCAAATCCGGGCCATCCGACGGAACCTTTTGTCGAAATTCGGCGAGGCCGCAGGCGCCATCGAAATCGAGGTTTTCGCGCACGGGGCAATGTGTGTTTCCGTGAGCGGAAGGTGTTTTTTATCGGAGAACCGCACAGGGCAGTCGGCCAACAGAGGAGCCTGTACACAACCTTGCCGCCGCGAATACCAACTCGTGGATGACGCAGGAAACCCTTCGTTCCGGATGGGCGACCGTTATCTTCTCAGTCCCGAAGACCTCTGTACGATGCCATTCTTGGAGAAATTGATCGATTCGGGAGTTGCCAGCCTCAAAATCGAAGGCCGGGCGCGTACCCCGGAATACGTTGAGACAGTCACCCGCGCCTACCGCCGCGCGGTCGATTTCCACTTCGCGAACCGGGACCAACCGGGTTTCCACGACAATTTTCAAGCTCTCAAAAACGAGTTGATGGAGGAGCTTTCGGGCGTGTTCCATCGCGGACTCTCGTCGGGATTCTTTCTGGGAAAACCGGTGGACCAGTGGACCCAATCCGACGGGAACCGGGCCACGAAAACCAAACGCCACGTCGGCGAAGTCGTCAACTTCTACCGGAAGGTGGCTGCTGCAGAAATCCGGGTTCTCAATGCCGAATTCACTCTCGGCGACGAACTTATCATCCAAGGACCGACAACCGGAAGCGTGCGTGTCGGCGTCGCCTCCATCCAAATCGATCGCCAACCCGTCACCTGCGCCAGACGTGGCTCACATGTCGCCGTCGGGGTTCCTTCGCCCGTTCGCGCCAACGACCGCGTTTTTCTGGTCGTTCCCTCGCAAAGAAACTAAGGGGCACAGGAGGATAACGTTTGTTTCAAGAATGTCCTTTTCTTTCGGCGTGGGGGCTGGGCTATAGTGGATGGGCATGGAACTTACGATATTGATGCCCTGTCTGAACGAGGCGGAAACGCTCGGGATTTGCATTCGGAAGGCGCGGGAAACGCTGGATGCCCTCGGCGTCTCCGGGGAAATCCTTGTGGCCGACAATGGCAGCACGGATAACTCCCGGGCGATTGCGGAAGCACTGGGAGCCCGCGTCGTCGAGGTTCCGTCCAAGGGTTACGGCAGTGCCCTGCGGTCGGGGATTGCCAGTGCAAAGGGCCAATTCGTTGTCATTGGTGATTCGGACGACAGCTACGATTTTCGGCAGAGCGGACTGTTTCTGGAACGCCTCCGCACCGGGCACGACCTCGTCATGGGCTGCCGGATGCCATCCGGGGGAGGAAAAATCCTTCCCGGTGCCATGCCATGGAAACACCGGTGGATTGGGAATCCTGTGCTGACGTTTATCGGTCGCCTGCTCTTCAAGTGTCCATGCCACGACTTTCACTGCGGAATGCGTGGAATCCGCCGCGAGGCAGCCCTTGCGATGAAACTCCGCACGTCCGGCATGGAATTCGCATCGGAAATGGTCGTGAAGGCCACGCTGGGCGGATTCCGGATCGGCGAGGTTCCCGTGACCCTCCACAAAGACGGGCGTTCGCATCCGCCGCATTTGCGGAGTTGGCGGGATGGTTGGCGCCACCTGCGGTTTCTCCTCCTCTTCTCACCACGCTGGCTGTTCCTGTATCCGGGCATGCTTTTCACGCTGGTGGGTGGGGCATTTTTCCTCCGGCTCTGGCTGGGCGGACCGCTGGACATCGGTCCGGTCCGGCTCGGCGTCCACACGCTCGAGATGGCGGGCCTTGTTCTCGGAACCGGATGGCAAATGATCCTCTTCGCCTGCTTTGTCCGGATTTTCGCCCATACCCAAGGTTTCCTTCCCGCCAACAAAACCCTGCGCAAGGCCTTTGCGGTTTTCAACATGGAGCGCGGACTCCTTTCGGGGTTGGCTGTCCTCTTGGGAGGAATCGGTCTGCTCTTTGCCAGCACGGTCGGGTGGGCGTTGACCGGATTCGGGAATCTCGACCCGGCCGTGACAATTCGCAATGTGATAGCGGGCCACACATTCGCCGCACTGGGCATCCAAATCCTCCTCTTCAGCCTCGTCTTCAGTTATCTTGGAATGAACGACGATCCGACCACCCCAAACCCGGTCGAACGCGACATCCCGTCGGATTGCCTGGCGTCTCCGACATCCTCCCAAGGGTCAACTCGTCACACGTGAGCCCGTCCGCCTTGGCCGACCAATCGAGCCAGAGTTTTTCCGAGGAAGGAGAACAAGGCGTCCGCGCGGGATTCGCGCGGACGCCTCCGGGGATGGGGGGAGGAAACGAATCTCCTTTCCGACAGGGTTCCCGGCGGTTTCTAATGGGTGGAGCGGGTCACGACGAATTCGCCGTACTCGTCGCCGCATTCGATGCCCTTGGTCTGGGCGCATTGGAACGTGTGCACTCCGGATTTTCCGGAGGGGTCGTAGGTGCCCCCATAGGCGAGGTCCATGAAAGCTGCGGAGACCCCTCGGATCAGGTAGGCACTGGGTTTCGCCGAGGCCCCGTAGGTCACGCCATCGGATTCATAGTAGTCGTAGGCGCGGACGACCATGCGTTCGTTCGGGACGAGTTCGACGATTTCGGATTTCGCCCAACCCCAGGCTGTGAAGACCGCGAAGGCCCCGTGGAGAATGTCCTCGGGCACTTGTTCAATCATGGGCTCGACGACCGCCTTCCATTCGTCGGAGGTGATGATGCCGTAGCCGGTGTGGTAGCCACATTCGTGGGCGGCGTTGACGAGAAGGTACTCTGCGGCCTCCAGCATGTCCGGGGGCACTTTGCGAGTCAGACGTTCGGCGAACGAATTCCAGAATTTCGCCGGCATCATGTTGACGAAGACATTGAACTCCGGCATGAGCCCGTCGTCGTTGGCCGACACTTCGATCCGCGACATTGCGGCGATGATTTGTTTTCTGTTAATCATGGGAATTGGGATTTTTGAATGTTGGGAATCAGCGGACGACGACATTGAAGCGGGAGCAGGGGGCACCCGAGACGATGGATTGGGTTTCGGTGGCGGTGAAGGTTCGCACCGGGCGGTCGAAGACGGCGGAGAACGCCCCGGAGATGAAGCCGGCTCCAATATAATTCACCGGAGCCTCGTGCTGGCCCCATTTCTTGATCCATCCGGAGTCCACATGACTGTGGTCGAGGACGGCCTCACCGGATTCCGGTCCGGCGCATGTCACGCGTAGGCGTCCGAGTCCGGCTGCCGCGAAGGTTTGCTCCGCGAGGGAGATCCGGTCGGCTGGGCGGGAGATGGAATGTTCCTTGAAGTAGCCCGAGAGAAATTCATGCCAGGCGTCTTCGGAACACTCGGCCAAGAGAGACTTGGCGTCGAGCATCGAGCAATCCAGGGCAAGCTGGGTGTAGAGGGCGGTGAAGTGGTGGCAGTGGAGGACGGCGGTCTGGCCGGAAATGAGATGACGGCAGGACTGCGTGTCGAACACCTTGTCGAGAACCAGTTCGGTTTTTTTGTATTTGGTCATGGTTTGTCTTTCGTGGAATGGTGGGAGTTAGTTGATGCCGGCGTCTTTGCCGGTGATTTCCTTGTAGGCGGTCTTGAATTTCGCCAGAACATCCGGGGAATCCGGCACATCAAGGGCTTTGACGGAAGAGAGGCCGGTCTTCATGGCCAAGCGCATTTGGGCGGAGAATCCGCCCTCGGTTTTTATGGCATCGTAGTATTTGGCGAGTTTTTGTCCCATGGTGGGTTGGGGTTGTTTGGGTTTGTTATGGTTTTCTGTGTTTTGCGGCCATTCAATCCATGCGGAAAAGAGCGGCCTCAAAGGATTGTTCGGCGGAATTTCTACCGGTTCCCGGGAGAACGACGCGGCATTGGCGGGTGTCCGCGAGTCCGCGTGCGAAAAGTCCGTCCGGGCAGGCCAAACGGAACAGCGGACGGGGAAAGTCGGTGTGGTAGTCGAGTTTCCCGAGGCTGGCAAGGGAGCGGATGCGCACGTCGGTCCATGGTTCTGCAAACTCATACAGGAAAACCGCCCCTCCATCGAAGCAATCCTCAAGTTTTTGGCGGGAAAGGAGCGTCATGCGACAAGCCTCCCGATGGCATGGATTGTGAAATCGATTTCGGCTTCCGTGGTCGCACCCGATGGGCTGAGGCGAATCGTGCCGTCGGGCGCGCTGCCGATGGCGGCATGGATGAGGGGTGCGCAATGGAGTCCGGAGCGGCAAATGATGCCGTGGCCCTGATCGAGTGCGAATGCGGTCTCGGCGACGTCCCAGCCTTCGATGCGGAACGAGACAATTCCGGTCCGGGCCGGAGCAGGGTCGGCGTCGAACAGGTGAACATGAGGGAGAAACCCAAGGCCCTCGCGCAGGCGGGCTGCGACGCGGAATTCGCTTTCGGCGAAGGCCGGACCTTCCTTTTCGAGCCAGACAAGAGCAGCATTGAGTCCGGCAAGGGCAGGAAGATTCGGGGTGCCTGCTTCGAGGCGAGTTGGCATGTCGGCGGGGTGGAGACGGAGGTCGCTGCGAACACCGGTGCCTCCGACGAGAAATTGGTCGAGATCCAGGCCTTCCACCACGAGGAGTCCGCCGGTTCCCTGCGGTCCGCGGAGATTTTTGTGGCCGGTAAAAGCGACGAGGTCGGCGTGGAGGTCCTGTGCGTTGACGGGGAGGAGTCCCAAGGTTTGCGAGGCGTCGAGGAGCGTTACCGCCCCGGCAGCAGTCGCCTTGCGGAAAAACGGTGCGACCTCGTTGACGCGACCGGTGACATTGCTGGCATGGGTGAGGGCAACAAGGCGCGGCCGCCCCTCCAGCGCGCGGTCGAAGGCCTGGGAATCGAGATTTCCGGCCTCGTCTAGTCCGATCGTAACGGTGCGGGTGCCGGTGCGTGCGGAGGCATGGGCGAGCGGGCGAAGGACCGAATTGTGTTCCGCGACGGAGGTCACGACGAGGTCCTCGGCACGGAGGGAGAGTCCGAGGATGGCGAGGTTGAGCGCGTGCGTGGCGTTGTGGCAAAGAACGATCCGGAATGGGTCGGACGAGCCCAAGAGTCGGGCCAATCGGTACCGGCATTCCTCCACCACATCCGGGGCCGACGATTCGCCGCGCCCCGGATGGGCGGGAGGGAGAGAGAGGGATTTGGACACGGCCTCCACAACGCCCGGGGCCTTCGGCCACGCGCTGGCGGCGTTGTTGAGGTAGATCCGCGTCATCGTCTGGGGGGAGGCGGGCAGCGCTTTGTTCCGCAGGGTTAGAACTCGTACTTGACGGTGACGCCAAGTACGCCATTGGCGGTGTGATTGGCGACGGTTCCAAAGTAGCCGTAGCCACCGGCAATCGTGAGGTTTTTATTCACAACCCAGCCAAGATCAACCGTCCACCAGTCTCCCGACTTGCCGATGAGACCCGGGATCGGGGTATAGGCATTCGGTTGCTGGCGGTATTCACCGGCCAGAATGAGCCAGTCGGTGAGGAAGATGCACACGTTGGCCTCGAAGAGGAAGCTGTAGTCGTCCGAGAATCCGATGAAACCGAGTTCCTGAGCGCGGGTGGCACGACCGCCGACGTTGACTAGCACCGGACGGGGAAGGAATGTCAGCATTTTCGAGGCGTAAAGCGTGAAGTCCACGCCCATGTTGCCCGGCAACCCGTAGGCCGAAAGTGCTCCGCCGAGGTTTTTGTTGATCTGGCTGATGCCGTCGTTGACCTTGTAGTGGGTGCCGAAAGTGAGAGCCGGCATCCATTTCTGCCCGAAGTCGCCCTCCTTGATGATCTGGAAGCGGGCGTTGAAGTTATGGACCGTGACGGAACTGCGTCCGATGCTGACGCCGGTGGCACTGCGGATGTCGGTCGGCAGATCGCCAAGGAAGAGCCAGTTGTATCCATAACCAAGTTCGATGCGTTCCCATGGACTCCACGTCATGGTGGCAACGTAGAGGTTCCGCCCATGGCCGAGGCTGATGAATCCGGCACCGAGCGCAGGGCGTCCAACCGGTTCCCCATTGCGCGGGGGATTGACGATGTACGCCGAAAGGGTCGAGAAGACGCCTCCCTGCCCCTCGATTTCGTGCAGCGGGAGCGGTGGCCCCTTTTCGGGTGCCTTTTCTTCTTCGACGATGACTTTTTTCTCGGTGGTCTGCCCGGCTTGGGCGAGGGGGGACTGGATGGCGATGGTTGCCATCGCAACCCATAGGATGTTGGGGAGTTTCATGTGTTTGGGTTTTGTTTTTTGTTGTGGGGGAGAGTGCTGGGTTTGCAGTCAATTCAGAGAGAAGGAGGAGACGGCGGTGTGGAGGTCCTTGCCCGTGTCGGCGAGTTGGCTCGATGTTTGTTGAGTGACGGCCGCGACGCGTGCGATCTCCTGAAGGACGGAACTCTGTTCCTCCGCGCTGGAGCTGAGGCTGAGGGACAATTGGTTGAGCTGCCCCAGAACTTCCCCGATGCCGTCAATTTGGGAGATGACCAGATTGACGTTGGCGTTGACATTTTCGACGATGGATTCGATTTCGCGCATCGAGTGGGAGGTGCGGCGCGAGAGGTCCTTGACCTCGTTGGCCACGACGGCAAAGCCTCGCCCGGCGTCGCCGGCACTCGTGGCCTCGATAGCCGCGTTGAGGGCCAGAAGGTTGGTCTGCCCGGCAATTCCGTTGATGACCGTGCTGATCTTCTTGATTTCTTGGGATGCCGTGCGGAGGGAGAGGGTGGTTTGCTTGATGATCTCGGTGCGCTTGGCGCTGTCATTCGCCATTTCCATCGACTGGGTTGACATCTTGGCCACCTCGCGGAAAGATGCCGAGAGTTCCTCAATGGCGGCGGCCACCTGGCAGGAGGCGTCGGAAGATTCGGCAGAACGTTCGGTGACGTGGTTGGCGGACTCCACAATTTTGGCAATGACATCGCGTAACCGGGCGATCATGGCGTTCATAGAACCGGCAATTTGTCCGAAGACTTTCGCGGCATCCTCGGTGGCTGCGACGGAGCCGTCCGGGCGGTACTCAACGGCCAGAAGGCCGGAGGCCAGTTGGTCGAGGACCTCGCCCACGCGTTTGGCCTGCAGGGCTTGGTACTGGGAAAGGCGGCTTTTCGGGGTGATGTCCTGAACAACTTCGATATGCCCGATCTTGTTGCCATCGGCATCATGCAGGTAAGCGACATCGACTTGGAAATCCATGTCCAATCCGGGTTGCGTGAACGTTGAAGTGGGGATCCCGCGTCGCAGGCAGGCGATTCCGCAGCGGGTTGTGTTGCAAATGTCGGCCCCCCATTTGCAGCACTGCATGCCAACCACGTCGGCGCGCTTCTTGCCCGTGACCTTCTCGGCTGCGGCATTCACGAACGTCCAGTTCATGTCCATGTCGGTCACAGAAATGGGAAAGGGGATTGAGTCGAGCATCGACTCGTACCACTGGGATTTTTTCCGGTGGGCACCGGTGAGTTTTTGGATTCGGATTCTTGCGAATCCGGCGACAATGGCGGCCCCGATCAGGGCACCAAGAATAACGGCAAGGAGTGGGTTCATAATGTTGAAACGAACAGGTTTTCTTGTGTGTATTGGAGTCAAACAGCCCGCCGCATGTGCGGATGGGCACACGCAGGGACCGCAGATTCGTTGGAGGCGATATCCCATTGAGCCGGGGCGTACCGACGCAAAAAGGAAACCGAACCTTTTGAGGGGCAGGATATTGAACGGAACATTGGGAGAGGTTGAACGGACTTTCTCTACTAAGAAGCCCCCACTGCGGTGAATGTTTTTTGGGGGGAAAATCTGTATCTGCCCGCGAGAAGTTTCAAGGCGAAGGCAATTCCTCGATTCGCCGAAAATTCGCATTTGGGGCAATCGCGCGCTTGCCAGCGGGGCGGCGATTCCTTTTACTGCGAGGGATGCCATCCATTGACCAGCCATTCCAACACGTCCACTTCCTCGGCATTTGCGGTACAGCGATGGGCTCCGTCGCTGCCGCCATGCGGGATCGAGGGTTCACCGTCACCGGGCAAGACGAGAAAGTCTATCCTCCCATGTCGGATTTCTTGGCCGGAAAGGGCGTGGCCATCACGACCGGATACAAGCCGGAGGACATTCCGGCGGGCGCGGATTTGATCGTTGTCGGGAATGCGATGACGCGTGGAAATCCGTCCGTCGAAGCGGTCCTGAACCGGAAGCTTCTCTACATGTCGATGCCCGAGGCGTTGAAACAATTCTTCCTCCGGGGCCGACACAACCTCGTTGTTACCGGAACCCACGGAAAAACCACGACCACCTCGCTCCTGGCCTGGATTTTTGAGTCGTCCGGGCTCGCCCCCGGCTACCTGATCGGCGGCATCCCGGCGAACCTTGGCCAGGGTGCCTGCCTCCGTGACTCGAAATATTTCATCCTCGAGGGCGACGAATACGACACCGCCTTCTTCGACAAGCGGTCGAAATTCGTCCACTACCTGCCCGAATTGGTCATCGTGAACAATATCGAATTCGACCACGCCGACATTTACAGCAATTTGGAAGAGATCAAAACGAGCTTCCGCCGACTGCTCAACATCGTGCCCGGCGAGGGAATGGTTCTCCTCAATGGCGACGATCCGAATTGCCTGGATGTCGCCCGGACGTGCCCGGCACCGGTCGTCGAGGTCGGATTCTCGGAAAATGCCGGGAACCGGATCCGGAATGTCTCCCATGCGGCAGGCGGGTCGTCGTTCGAGTTGTTCGGCGAGAAATTCGACATCCCACTTTCGGGGGATTTCAACGTGCGCAACGCCGCCATGGCCGCCTCGGCCGCGCATTTCTACGGGGTCACCCCGCAGGAAATCCAGCAGGCGTTCGCGACATTCCAAGGCATCAAGCGCCGACAGGAAGTGCGGGGAGTCGTGCGGGGAATCACGGTCATCGACGACTTTGGCCACCATCCGACGGCCATCCGCGAAACGCTGGCGGGCCTCCGCGCCAAATACCACGGCGCGCGAATCTGGGCGATTTTCGAGCCCCGATCGAACACCACCCGTCGCGCGGTCTTCCAGCAAGAACTTCCCCGCGCCTTTGATGGAGCCCACGGCGTGTTCA
>Ga0114938_1001360_pt1 | contig 16755 bp, 14 predicted proteins | sample AshMeaBigSpring_FD_88675 | JGI IMG/M metagenome (GOLD analysis project Ga0114938, IMG submission 88675) | Groundwater microbial communities from Big Spring, Nevada to study Microbial Dark Matter (Phase II) - Ash Meadows Big Spring | ecosystem: Environmental > Aquatic > Deep subsurface >...
CCCGCCGAGGTGCTCGGTTTCGCACCTACGAGCGCCTTCAGGACTTTATTCGCCACCGGGATGGGGATCTGTTTCTCAACGACCACGTTCGAGCCGCCATCCAGGCCGTTTACGACCATCCGCTGACGACCGAGGCGGTGGATAAACTGAACCGCCAGCTCCGCTCGAACATCTCGGACGACGACCTTGCCGGTCTCGTCACCGCCCTGCATCGCGACGACCGGCTGGTCGTCGTCAACCTCCACGATGAACCACAAAAGGAGCCACGCATTCTCTGCTCGCTGGGACTTGCCGACTGATTTACATGCACCTCATCTACATCGACGAATCGGGAAATACGGGGCGTAATCTTGCGGACCCGGCGCAACCCGTCTTCGTGCTGGGTGCTTTGGTCATCCCCGAAACGTCTTGGCAGAAGGTCGAAAGTGAACTCGAAGCAGCCATTCATTCATTCGGCCCGGCAAACCGACCAGAAGACTTTGAAGTTCACGGCGGGGACATCCGCCAGGGAACTGGTCTGTTCAAAGGCGTTTCTGTTGCCAATCGCTTGTTGCTCCGGGATGCATGGTTGAAAATCGCAGCCGCGCATCAGTTGCGATTCATCTACCGGGCCATCGTGAAGAAACCTTACGAACGCTGGATGGTCTCGGCGTTTGGCCCAGGCGTTTCGGTGAATCCGCACCTTGCCGCCTTTCCTCTCGTCGCTCAAGTGGCCAACAACCTTCTTCGGGACTCGGGGCCGAATACATTGGGAATTGTGATTTCGGACGACAATCGCGAGATCGTGGGCGACGTCGAACGTTTCCAAAAACTTCTCCGTCTCACCCCGGGAACACTGCAATTGGATCGGATCATCGAGAAAGGATTCTTTATTGATTCACGGAAGAGCCGCCTCCTACAACTGACAGATCTTTGCACGCTCCAAGCAAGAAAATCCGAGGAACGCAAAATCGGATTGGAGAGCAAATCCATCGACGATGGGGGGATTGCCCTGATCCAGCCTCTTATTCATCGCGGGCAGGAATCTTTCCCGGACGTCATCGAATGGCTAAAGAAGGTCCAGAAATGAAAGGAGCGGCGAGGAACCCCAGAGGGATTCGGGTCGCCTATGGGGCGGCCACGCTCGTCGCTGGAAAGACCATCACCTACTCTTTACCCCAATTCAAGCCCATTTTTCCATGACACCCCAACAACGCACAGAAGTCGCCCGATACCTCGCCGCCTTCGATTTCTCCGGCCTCTTCACAGACCCTTCCGTCGGCTGGGACTGGCCTGATTCCGGCAAACCATTGCGGGTTCCCTTCCAAGATGGCTTTCTCCAGCTTGAAGCCGTGGCAGGGAAAAAGGGCGTCCGCGTCCTCTTGGTCCCACCTCTGGCGGATGGGCGAATCATGCCCTCCGACCAGCGCAAGAAGCTCGAAAAAGCCGTCACCCCACTCGCAGCCGAGCATCTTCTCATCTTCGTGGACAAGGCCAAGACGCGTCAAGTCTGGCTCTGGACTTCGCGCCTGCCCGGCAAGCCAGTCCGCCACCGCGAACTCACCTGGGAAAAAGGTCGCACGAACGAACTCCTTCTCCAGAAGTTCACGACCATTGCCTTCACTCTCGACGAAGAGGATGCCCTCGACATCACCGGCGTCGTCCAGCGTCTTCGCGATAATCTCGACCGCGACCGGCTCACCAAACGTTTCTACGACGAATTCAAGCGGCAGAAGGACGGTTTCCAGGAATTCGTGGATGGCATCACGGATAGCGGGATCCTCGCCCACTACACCTCCCTCATGCTCAACCGCCTCATGTTCTGCTATTTTCTCCAGCAGAAAGGCTTCCTCAATGGCGAGCAGGATTACCTCCGCCGACGGTTCGACACCGTTCGCGAGACACTCGGGCAGGACAAATTCCATTCCTTCTACCGCAGCTTTCTCAAACGCCTCTTCCACGAGGGTTTCGACAGCGAGGCCCGTCCCGCTGAACTCGCCGCCCTCATCGGACCCAACATCCCCTACCTCAACGGCGGCATTTTCGCCGAGCACCCCATCGAGCGCGCCCACCCGGACATCCAGATTCCCGACGAGGCGTTTGAAAAAATCTTCCGGTTCTTCGATTCCTGGCAATGGCACCTCGACGACCGTCCGCTGGGTAATGACGAAGAAATCAACCCCGAAGTCCTCGGTTACGTCTTCGAGAAATACACGAACCAGAAGGAGATGGGGGCCTATTACACGAAGGAGGACATCACCGAATACATCTCCAAAAACACCATCCTGCCTTTCCTCCTGCAAAAGGTCGCCGACAAGATTCCGGCCGCAGCGTGGGACCTCTTGAAGGACGACCCGGACCGCTACATCTACGAGCCCGTCCGCCGCGGCGCTTGCGATTCTCCCGAGGCTTGGGAAGCCTCGCTCCCCGAGAACATCCGCCGGGGACTTCACCCTCCGACCCTGCACGACACGGTCACCGCCTCCCGCCCAAACCAGACCCTCGATCTCCGGAAGGACTGGAACACTCCCACGCCGCCCAGCCACGCCCTGCCCACCGAGATCTGGCGCGAGACCATTGCCCGCCACCAGCGCTGTCATGAGCTGAGGGAAAAGCTCCGCTCCGGTGAAGTCCGCGATGCCTCGGATCTCGTCACTCTCAATCTGAACATCCGCCAGTTTGTTCAGGATGTGGTCGCCTCCTCGCCAGCCGATCTCGCCCTCGCCTTCTGGAAAGCGCTCCGCTCCCTTTCCGCTCTTGACCCCACCTGCGGCTCCGGGGCCTTCCTCTTTGCCGCCCTGGAAATCCTCCAGCCGCTTTACGAAGGACTTCTCGAACGTTTCCGCGCCCTACTGGCCGACTGGCAGAGCTCGGGGGAAAAACATCCCGTCTGGCAGAAAGAAATCGCGACCATCCTCGAAGCCGTGGACCGTCACCTCAACGAGGACTATTTCATCCACAAGACCATCATCGTCCACAATCTTTACGGCGTGGACATCATGGAGGAGGCGGTCGAAATCTGTAAACTTCGCCTGTTTCTCAAACTCGCCGCCCAGCTCGAACCCGGACAGCAGATCGAGCCTCTCCCCGACATTGATTTCAACGTCCGGCCCGGCAACACGCTTGTGGGCTATGCCTCGCGCGACGAGATCAAACACGCATTCACCGAAGCCGGAGGCTCCGGGCAGGCACTTCTTCAAGGCATCGAGAACTCGCTCGACGACTACACCCGCATCATGGAACAGGCCGAGGACGCTGACCGCGCCTTCCGCCGCTTCCAGGATCTTCAGGACTCCGTCGGCCAATCAGCGGCTGACTTTCGCTCGGCCAAGGAGAGTTTGGAAAATATCCTGCAATCGCTCCGCGCCCAACTCGACCGCTTTCTTGCCGCGCAATACAATCAGAAGAATCTCAAAACCGATGCCGCTTTTCGTAAATGGCGAGAGTCTCATCAACCGTTTCACTGGTTCGTTGAGTTTTTTGGGATTCTGAATTCGGGCGGTTTTGATGTGATCGTGGGGAATCCGCCGTATGTGGAATATTCGAAAGTTGAAAATACCTACCGTGTTATCAACGGCGAAACACTTTCCACGAATAACTTGTTCGCCCTTGTCTCCGAGCGGTCAGTTAATCTGATAAATGAAGATGGGAACCTAGGCCTAATTCTTCCAAATAGCAGCGTTTCTGCAGCGAAGATGAAGCCATTGCAGCATATCTTTCGACAAAATACATTTTGTTGGGTTAGCAGCTTCGCTTGGCGTCCGTCGAAACTGTTCGACGGTGCGAACATGTTACTTGCGATATGGCTGGTTAGATCAAGTCCCAAGTCTGCTTGTTATTCTACGCGGTATCATCGATGGCTAGCCGAATACCGCGAATCATTGTTTCCAACACTACATTACTGTGTTGCGACAGTCTTGGTTTCTGATTTTCGTATTCCAAAACTCCCCGGCAACATTGCTGCAAGCATTATCGAGAAATGTGGACAAAAGGCCAATGGGGAAACCCTTTTGCGAGGTGTGGATGGCGGCTCACACAACCTCTATTACTTCCGTGCAGTCCTCTATTGGTTCAAAGTATTAGCTGAGCCACCGGTTATGCTAGAAGACGGCGTCCAAACGCCGACAGGAGAGATGAAGCAACTTTCATTCACCAAGAAAAATAACCGGGATGCTGCTTTGGCAATCATGGCCAGCAATCTCTTTTCCTTGGAATACGTGATCTGGTCAAGTTGCCAGGTTGTGAACTCCCCTGACCTGATGTTTCCAGTAAATTTGAAAAGCCTCACTGCACGTTACGGCGACCAACTTTCACAAATGTCAGCCAACCTTATTCGTGACGTCGAAAAGCGAAGTGAAATCCAAACGCGCAACTATTCTGCACGAGGTCGCTCGTTTGTAATGAAAAAGCAGTATTTTTACTTCAAAGAATCCAAGCCCCTCATAGACAAAATCGACACGCTCCTCGCCGACCACTACGGCTTCACGGAGGAGGAGTTGGATTTCATCATCAACTACGACATCAAATACCGCATGGGCCTCGGGGGAGGGAGTGCGGGCGAAGCGCCAGAGGAGGCGTGCGACTGACGATGAAAGCATATCCCATTCCCTCGCACCGCCTGCGGGAAATCATTGGGGCAGCCAAGTGCCTGCAGGAAGGGCAGGAGGCGGAATTTCGCAACTACGGCAGCAAAGGCAAAAAACTGGATGCCCGGCTTGACCTGGCGGATGGCGGGTTCCTGGATCTTCGCCTCTTTGTCCATTGCGACGATCCGGAGGTGGTGAACCGTTTTGAATCCGGCCTGTGTGTGGCCGGCCCGCGGGTGCGCGGCATTGGCTATTCCCCGGTGGCCGTGCAGAGGAAATACAAGGAATACATCCCCAAGGGCTGGCATGAAAACGTGATCGACCCGAACTTGCCGATTCAGGACGACAACCACAACCGGCATGTTGCTTTACCAGATTTTGCCCCGACGGATCTTCAGGATTTTACCCGAAAATCTGCTCAGCGTTGGAACATCAACCTCGACTTCGAGGAAGAACTGCTATGATTGACAACGCAAACCAAATTCTCCAACAAACTCGGGAAAGACTCGCCGCATTTTGGCAGGGAGCGCTGCAGACCGAGTGGGAGCGGGACCGCCTCTTCCTGGCCTATCCGCTCATGCTGCCCGATGGGGTGCAGCTGGTCTTTGAACTTCGTCCCCACACTGCCACGAATGCCATTCTGTCCGACGGAGGCCGCATCCTCAGCCGCCTGGCCGGCGAAGGACTGAACTTGGACAGCGAGGCGACCGGACGAATCCTGGACGAAAAGCTCGCCTTTTACGCCATCGAGCGTGATGGCTTTGAACTGCGACGCCCTCTTGCCCTGCCTCCCGATCCCGTCGAGATCCAACTTTTTGCCGAAGGCCTCATTGCCATCGCCCATCTGATCAACCGCCATGACCCCGAGCCCTTGGAAGAAAGTGTGGCCCGGCGAAGCTTGGAGCGCCTCTTTACCGCCCGCAATATCCAACCCCGGCGCAATCACGCTTTGCAGGGTCAGGTGGAGAAGGTCATCCGTGTCAGTTACTTTGTCGAGCAGGGGAACGGCCTGGCCTTCGAAGTCGTGGACCGGAAAACCAACATCCATGGCTACATGCAGCAATGGGGGTGGCGATGGAATGATCTCAAGGCCATGCAGCCCAAAATCATCCGGGCCATGATCTATGATCCCGACCGGCAGGACTGGGATACAACAGCCCTCGAAATCGGCCGCTCCGTCTGCGATGTTTTCTGTCCCTACCACGACTCCAATCAGATCGACAACGCATTGACTCAAGCGAGGGGATAGTCACGATGAAACCCTTCTTTCACCGTGGAAACCTCGCCCTCCTGGACCTCAAGCCCACCGCCTTCCTCTGCTCGACTCGCTGCCCCGGGGACAAGGTGCTCGAAATCTACGCATGGGCACGCCGTCAGTGCGACGAAGGCGGTGCCGTCATCTCCGGCTTCCATACACCGGTCGAAAAAGACGTTCTCGCCATCCTGGCCCGGCGCGGAGCCAAGATCATCTGGGCACCCGCCCGCGACATTCCAAAAACCACGCCACCTCATCTCCAATCCGCCGAATCCGGAGGCCGCCTCCTGATCGTCACGCCATTTGAAGACGGCAAACCCTCCCGTCCGACCAAATCCAGTTGCTCAATTCGCAACCGGTTCGTTCTCACTTTTTCCAGCGCTCAATTCTTGCCTTACGTGGCCGAAGGAAGTTCGCTCGCCAATGATATAAATGGAGCGACCCAGTGAATGCTCCACGCCCGGTTAACTCTACTAATTTCAATATGACCATGATTTCCACAAAAGAACTCGATAAACGAGTGAAAAGAATCCTCGCGGAGTGCATCCGTTCAAATCTCTCGCCATCGGCATACAATAGTGCCCGGACGAAGTTGCGAGAGGCAGAGAATGCTGCCGTCTCCATAGGCCTTGCTGAAGAAATTAGGAAGATCGGAGATTTCTGTCTGCAACGGGGACGGATGACTGAACTTGGCGGGCAAGTTGATTTCCCAATGGAGCAGTTTTTGAAGGTCGCTCGTGAGGGTCTCGACGAAACGGCTCAGTTTGTCCTTTCAAATTCGCTCAATTCTTTTGTCGATCTTCCCGTCGAGACCTTGATGGCCATAGTCAAATCCCCGGCAGTCCTCGACAAAATCGCGAAAGGCAGAAAGGGATTGCTGGCCGAATCTGTGTCACTCTTTCAAACGCAACCGCAACTATCGTCTGGACTCCCAGGATTTCTCTGGGTGGCAAAGAAAGCCAAAATTGAGCAACTTTTTCCATTGCTCCCCCAACTTTCCGATTCCACCACGGGTTCAGCCGAAAGTTTGAATTTATTGACCGCGCTTCTGACACGCGACAAATCTGGAAAAGCAATCGCGAGGCTCATTGCTTTGATTGCCAAGTCAGAAATCTCCAGCGAACGCCTGGTGGAAGGGCTACGCAAAAGCCTTATTGCGGCGATCAATTTTCTGCGCATCCTGCCAAAGCTTGCGTTGAAGCAATACGGAGATTGTGCGGCAGATGTCTTTGCAAATTGGTCAAAGTATCTTGAAACGGTGCCCGATTCTGAGCGGACAATAATTTCCGGAGCACTTGCCGCCCTAGGTGGTGGCTTGCTGCAGAAAAAGCGCCTGAATTCTGTCGAGGAGTCCATTTTGACGAGTGTCCGAAGCGGGGGGGAGCGTCTCAGCCTCCAGATCGGAGGAGATGTCGATGGTTTTTGGGCACTTCTGCCGATCAATCGCGACATACAATCGACTTCGGGATCATTTGCGGTCTCTCCTGAAGCGGCCCGGTTGTTCGTGGAAAGCATGCTCAAACTTGAGAGCGGGAGGTATCAGGCGTCAGAGGTGTTTGAGGCTTTGGCCATCAATATGGGACTCTCGCCTCTGGAAAACCATGGGGCGAAGGTGGACTTCAATCCTGATCAGCACGAAGACGCCATCGGCGGGCTGCTTCGAGGTCAACCGGCTGAAGTCCTGCGACGCGGATGGACCTTTCAGGGGGTGACAATTTTGAAATCAAAAGTTCAACCAATAACAACTAACTCATAATGCCTATTCTCCATGCAGTAATTGGCGTCGACCTCGGCGCATCCTTTACCAAGGTCAGCTATCGCCCGGCTTGGGTCGATGGTTCGATTTACAACGAGACAAGCAAGATGGTGGTGATCGACGGCAGCCCGCTCGTCCCATCAATTGTCATTTATTCGAGAAAAAACAATCGCTGGCTTTTCGGCAAGGAAGCAGCTGGCTATTTTCCAACCCCCGAGGATCGAGTTTACGCTAACTGGAAGTCCTCACTCTATAGCAAGCAGCTAAATCAAAAAGTAGATGGGGACATGGACGCTGCAAGTAGGTTCTTCGAGTGGCTGGGCGGAGAACTTCGAAAAACCGATATTCCGATTCAAGACGCTAAAATCAAGATTTGTCTTCCGGCGTTTGATGGTGCGGAACAACCGGGAACTCTTCTTGTCGAACGAATGAGGCGTTGCGGATGGGAGGGCAGGGAGCAATCTACCATCGAAGAGCCCCGCGCAAATACGATTGGGATGTTTGGCCACGGGAGCAACGCGGCACACCAAAGTGCAGAGGATGGCCAGATCTATCCGACCTACATGGAGAATTTTCCGGCGGGGGGATTCGTAATCACTCATCTACGTAATAATGCGCTCAGGAATGGTCCCCGTCATGCATCCTTCTTGATTATTGACATAGGCTCGTTCACCACCGATCTGAGTCTGGCCGTATTGGATGCCATGCGTGACGGGGATTGTATTCAGCAGACGACTCAGCACAGTTTTGAGCTGGGTCTTGTTGAACACTACGAAAAGCCGCTTTTCCAGAGACTTTTAACTGTAAAAGGACTGGGATGGAATGATCTCAACTTTAACGATAGGGAACGGATCAAGGATGTTTTGAACTCCGGCAGGCAAATAGTAGTCGCAACGCCTCAACACGGCAATGTGACCTTCGGTGACGGGGAAGACCGAACGATTGCGCAGGAACTGGCAACTGCCTTTGCGACACAGATTTCCGAAGTCGTCAGAAGGTTTATGGAGGGACGCTCTGCAGAACGAGTTCTTCTCACCGGCGGAGGAGTCTCGGTCGGCGCTCTAAACTCCGAACTCCGGTCGGCCCTTTTGTCTCAGAACTTCCAAGTTTTGCCAAATGAGGGGTCTGGTGGAGCCGAGCAGGTCGAAGAAAATACCTCCACAATCTCGTGGGAGCTCACTGGGGAGACCTTGGAGCGTCTCGCCACTGCAATAGGAGCGAGTTCTGTTCTGATGGATCTCCCAACTCATGAACCTCCACCGCTCGAAATGGTCTCATCAACAGTTCACTCTGACTGGGAAATTTGCTCATGCAACGGCGGAAACAAGGATTGCGCTGTATGCGGTGGTATGGGGATGCGCAGACGCTGATGATGGACGTCTTTTCAACACACGATTGAATTATTGCTATGATCGGCCCAAGAAAACTCACTGATCCAACCCAGCGGGTTGTGGTTCCCGTTACAATTCGCGGTGGCCAGATCGTCCCGTTTTACGGCGGTGAAATGCCGAAGCTTCGTGAAGGGGCCGTGATGGACTTGATCACGGAAGAAGCTGCATTCTTGGATCGTTCGGAGTTGGAAAGATTCAACAGCGAGAGTTTTCCGGAAATCCTCCCGACAGGAACCGAGATGTATGCCGTCATTGCCCGACGCGATCAGCAATTCCATAAAATCGCGGAGAAGATCGACGCCTTCCCTCCCCCGGGTGGTGAGACCGTCTTGATTCCCTTCAAACTTGCCGAGCCTCTGCGCCTCCACCTACGGGGAACGCGCAGGGCCGAGCTGATGTCGTGCTTGTGCGATTTGGGAATCGAAGGAGAGGAGTTCCCGGACAGTGTCAACCAAGCTTACAGTCGGCTTTCAGAGCGATACGAGCCTTGGCGACGAAGCCATACCGGCAACGTCTTCACGAAAGTCTATTTCCGTCTCGCCGGTATCAACGTCGCCCGGCCCCTCGATGATCTGCGCATAGACTGTGAAGCCGAGGCAGAGAAGAGTCTTTTCCATCAATCCGGGGTATTGCCGTTGGACGGAGGTTCGCGTCCTGTAAATCAACCGCAAAGATGAAGATCAATCGAGAGCGGGTGCTCACCTTCTACGATAAACGGCGCTTATGGCCACCCGGGACAGGTTCTCCGGTCAGCGCAATCACTGGAGTCATCGGCGAGGATTTGGTCCTTGGCCTGCTTTGCCGACATCTCAACGGAAAGATTTTGTCCTATGGCTGTAAACCTGAAGGGTCAATCGGGCGTCGCCTTGACGCCTGGGTCTCCGCTGGGAGGAAACTGTATCAAGTCGAGGTCAAAAACTGGTGTGCCCACTCAATGGGAGGCCGGACGGTGCCCGATGACACTCCCGGTGTCCGCAAAATTGCTGAAAGTAATCTCAAGGATTTTTTGACTCAACCGCGAAACTTGGAGGCCATCTGGAAGATTCTCGGCCCGATGAAGCCGCCCGCTTCTGTGGGAAAAGCAAATCCCATTCCCCTGCTCGCGCTTTGGGCGCCCGTAGCCTCACCGAATCGGCGTTCGAGTTCGCCTCCATTCTGGTTCGACTGTAATCTTTCCGACTACCAGGGCGTAATTCCGAAGCAATATCGCAAAGTCGCCCACAGAAAAATCCACATATTTTCTGCCTCGCTGTATCTTCGGTCGCTGCAGTCGAAGGTGATCAATTTGCCAATGCCGCGGGCTGAAGAAAGGATCAAGTGCCTGCAAACATTGTTTGGTTGATCAATTGAACTCTGCTGAAGAGCCGTGAAAGAGATTGATTGGACAGACGGAGCAAACTTACATCTGAGTTTACAGACCGGGCGAAACTCCTATCCCACCGAAGTCGAACTGGCCACGGAACTGATACGCGAAATTCGCTCACTCCGATAAACCATGATGGCCAACCTTGTTAAACTCGTCATGAACGATCCCAATGAGTCACGATTCAAAGTCTCCGTTGACGACATCAGTCGGTATGATTGGCAACGCATTCTGGTCTCAGTCGAAGGAAAAGAATGTCACCATTTCTACTCTGCTCTCGCCGGCGAAGCGAAACGACTTCAGGACGCCGGAGATGATCTGGGGCATCGCGTCCACTCGCTTCTTTACGTAATCGCGTCATTCCACCCCAATTACGACATGAAGACAAATCCCTACGGCTCGATGTGGAGCGGCTTCAACGGCAAGCGATCCCTCAATACCGAGGATCTGACAGACGAAGACATCGCAGCCCTAAAGGCAATTGTCTCCGAGATCGAAGACCCCGAATACCGCGCTCGCGTGGCTGATGTCCTGTGGGTCACAAAGAAGGACCACAAGGCGGCGCAGCTTGCCATTGACGCGTTCATTGAATCGGCTGCTCGGCTCAAAACCGGCGATATGTGGCCACCCTACGTGGAGCGACTAGATCGGGCTGCGAGGCTTGCGGCGCATCGCGGATTCGAGGCATTCGAAGAAAAGGTCGTCGCCACCGTGGAAGTCGCAATAAGAGAATTCGAAAACGATCTCAATTCCGGGATTCTTTGTCTTCGTCTCATGTCGATTCTCATGGGCCTGGATCGAGGCGACAAAGCCCGATACGGCGAATTGGCCGAACGTTTCGCCCGGGATTTCGCAGAATCCGGCGACTGGCATTTCTCCGAGAGCTATTGGGAGCTGGCCGAACAGTGGCATCGCCGAGACGGTAATGATGAATCTGCCAATCGCTGCAGACTTTCTGCCGCAGAGTGCAATGTCTCCCGAGCGGAGGCGGGATTAGCCAATCAAAAGTCGGACTTCATCTATCGCGCCCATTGGCTGGGGCGCGGTCTCGAAGCCCTCAGAAGGGCAAAGGCAGACCCTCAGCGCATTGAGGAGATTCACAAGATGTTTCTCGCGATGGAGAAACAAAGCCTCTCGGAGATGACAAGTATCGAGGTAGATCTGGATGCGATTCCCGGTTTAGCAGAGGCTGAAAGCGAGTCTCAGAAACAAGCCGCCGCGCATGTCCAAGGCCATCCAGTTTTTCGAGCGATTATCCGGATGGCGAACATTACCCGTCCGATCGTGCTCGCCGATCTCACGAAGCAATACGAGAGCATCTCGGAAGAAACCATCTGGGACAAAATCGTCGGAACGACAACGATAGACCATTTCGGAAAGGTGACCGATGCGATTGATCCCGTTGGAACTGGAAGCGAGGAGGACGAGGCGGCGAATCAGAGGAAGCGGCTTATCCATCATGCGAGGACCATACACTGGCCGACCAAAGTTCTTTGGTTCATTGAGCCAGCTCGCCTTGCCATCATGGATGAGCACGCAGTTCGGCGACGGGATCTTCATTTTCTTGTTCTGAACAACCCCTTCATCCCTCCGAGTCACGAGGGATTCTATATCCGGGGGCTACAAGCGGGATTTTACGGCGACTGGCTACAAGCCACTCATCTTCTCGTTCCTCAGATCGAAAACTCCATCCGCTACGTCTTGAACCAAAACGGGGTTATCACGACCACGCTCCGCAACGGCATCCAAAAGGAAAAGGACATCAATGAGTTGCTTCCCAGCGACGAGGTGAAAGACGTTCTCGGTGAAGATCTGGTTTTTGACTTGAGAGGAATCCTCATCGAGCGCTTCGGACACAACCTCCGCAATGAATCAGCTCACGGCCTCATGCCGGAGGCGGCATTCTATGACGCGGCTTCTGTCTATCTCTGGTGGCTCATCCTCCATATCTGCTGGAAGGGATTTGTCATTGCTCATTCGAAACCGGAGGAGGCGGCAAGCAAGCATGAATCGCCACTTGAAAAGTTATGAAATCGACGCCACTTACGCGCTGTCCCTACACCTTGAGGCCGACTTCTGAACTTGAGGAGAAAAGTCGGGAGCATGTAATCTTAGACGCTCTTGGGGGACCGGATGGGTATTCCGTCACGGCCTGTCGGAAAATCAACAGTAAGCTGGGAGAAACCATTGATGCTGCATTTCTCTCTGACCCGATAGTAGAGTTGGCCCGTAGTGAGGCTGGCGTTAAATCCCGGGGTGGCATGGCCTCGTGGAATTTACGTGGAGAGACCGTTGATGGGAAACGCCCGGTGGATGTCACCTTTCCCCATGAGGGGCCTATCGACATCTACCACCGCAAACCCGTGGACAGGGATGCACATGGAAACGCATTCAAGATCGTCGCACCGCCAGAACAAGCAGACAAACTTTTAAAGGAAATAGAAGAAAACCTAAAGAAAAAAGGCAGACAGATTGCAAAGGTCGAACTGACGCAGAGTCCGAGTCAAGAGATTCATATACCACTCACGATGAACATGACCGTCATGAGTTCCGGATTGATGAAGATCGCTTACCTCGCTTGTTGTGAGTTCTTGGGAGACAATTTCCTTGATGATCCACTCAATTCCGAATGGCAGAAGGCTATCCGTGCACAAACTCACGAGGATTCAGACAACATCAAGATCCATGGTCAGTGTTTTGATGGAGCAACGAAAGGTGCCGATATGCTTTTGCCAAGCCTATCAAAAAATGAGCATGGCGTCGCGATTGTAAATCTGAACCAGACGGGACCTGTTGTTGCGGTCCGATTGTTTGGGAGTGAGTTACTGACCGCTTTCGCACTCGCCTCCGAATCAGATAATTACGGAATTGCAGAGGGGGATGGCTTGCTGCTGATCTGCGACTCCAAGACCGGCCAAATCCGTCGAGAGCCATGGTCGAATCATCTGCTGAGAATGTCCGGCTATACCCCTCCATCTTCTTCAGTTCAACCATAATACTTACCCGAATCCTAGTCGTGTCGTATTGCACTCCCAGCCTTCAGTCCCTAAGAGAGAGGTTCCGCGATCTTCGTCAGGCACCGCAAGGGGGCGGGCGTGCCCCTCACAAACCGCTATTGATTTTGCTGATGCTCGGCAGGCATCAGCGGGGGGAGCGGCATGCTGCGTTGTTTGGAAAGATCCGGGAACCTTTGGCCGAACTCATCCGGGATTTTGGTCCGCCCTCAACCGGCAGACCAAACACCGAGGACCCTTTCTGGCGTTTGCAGAACGACCGCGGAAACATCTGGCAGGTGCGCGATTCCCTGGGCGGGATTATCTCGGAGGAAACTCATCCCCCGTCGATTGGCCGTTTGGTCGAACGCGAGGCGGCAGGGAATTTTGTTCCTGATGTTTGCCGAGCATTTGAGGAACGACCGGCCTACATCCCGCCTTTGGCTGCGGATCTGCTGGCGGCGCACTTTCCTTCCAGCCTGCACGAAGACATCTGTTCGGCTGTCGGCTTGCAGATGGAAGGGGAAATTCCCGAGGGCAGGGAGGAGAGGCGCGCTGCTCGTGATCCAGAGTTCCGCACCAAAATTCTGACGGCCTATGAATTTCGGTGTGCGGTCACCGGGTGGGATCTTCGAGTTGGTCATTCACTCGCCGGATTGGAAGCTGCACACATCCGATGGCATGTTGCTGACGGACCTTCGATTGAGCAAAACGGCATCGCGCTCAATGCCCTTCATCACAAACTGTTCGATCTCGGCGTTTTCACTTTGTCTGCAGAAGACGAGGTCCCGCGAATCTTGGTATCCCGGTTGGCGTATGGTGGCGATGCGGTGCGGTCAATGCTTTTGGATTACCATGGCAAACCGATTCGCCCGCCGCAGGACTCCGACTGGTTTCCAGACCGCGATTTCATCCGCTGGCATCAGAGGGAAGTCTTCAAGGGGGAGCCGCGAAAGTGATTGATTCGGCAGGGGCACAAATTATGCTTCCATGCCACAGTCCGGGCACAACTCCTCTCCCGCCGCAAGTCGGTGGTGATGAATGCCCGGTTGGCTTTTCCCCGGAGATCGCATCTCTGGCCTGACGCCCCGGCCCGCACCGGGGCGTTTCTTTTGCTTCCAAGCATGCAGCCTGGGCTCAATCCTCGGGATGGTAGCCGCTGGGGCACATTTTTACCAGTTTCGGATCAAAGTGGGGGAGGACTTCGACGAGGTCGGTTTGGGCGGCCATGGCAGTCTCGATGTCCTTGTAGAAGGCGGGAACTTCGTCCCGGCGGGGGAGAGAAGGGTCACCCCACGATCGCGGAGGAATGCTACACCGAATTGATTCCCAGTTGCTCGAAAACTGATACAAACCAGTCCCGATCGCACTCTGTGCCAGGATTTCCTCCTCGAACGACAACCTGGTTCCAACCTTTGTCACCATCAACTCGCTCAACGGAGAACAAAGTTGCAGGAAGAGTTGCCAACCTCTTCTCAACTCGTTCCGCGCTCTTGGGATTCCCGCAGTATATCCAAACTGAAAGGGTAGTCCCTCGCTGTTCCTCGCTTGATTCGTAGCCGAACCAAGCGAGGTACTCAGTCGAAGGCGCGATAATCTTGACAAGAGTATTTTGGTTTTTTGTCAAAGCACCTTTGCCCTTTTTCTTGGCGCGAACATCGACACCAAACTCCCAAGATTTTGAATCTTTAAACTTCGCTTCCAAAAACCATGCTTCCTCGTGCAAGTCGATTTTTCCAGCTGCGTCAGTTAAAATCTTACCGCATTCTGCGGCGTTTTTTTGTTCCTCGGATTTCATAGTTTTACCATTTGTGGCTTCGTGTCTGAATGTTCGGACTCCGAGTTGCCCAAGAGAGTCAAAAAGGTCAGCGACCAGTAGTTTCTGATCTGAGTCAACCGACGGGTTCTTGTGATACTTGATCCATGCATTGTGCAGATCAGTCCAACTTACTGGGACCAGGGTGATATTTCTTGTTCTGCGATCTCCATCTAGCTTTTCTTCTGAGTTTTGATGCACCAGGCGGAAGTGTTTCGTATGCGTTGGAAATATCCTTTCCATTTCGGAGCCGTAGCCTCTCGGCTTTCCGTCAGAGTGCCAAAAAGTGGATTCGTTTGCCCAAGGATTTTGGTGGTTTGCAATAGCAGCATCAATTTTGAATTCGATGACATATACATCCTCCAAATTATAAATCAGTAAGTCCGCCCAATTGCTTGGCTCAACCTGAATTTTAAAAGTGGAATGCCTCACAGGAGGGGTAATGCCGTTGGACAGGATTTCACAAAAAAAACACTCGCGAAAAGCTGGAGCGTGGCTGAGACAGAATGCCAAAGCGGCAACAGAAAAACGTTCAGCTTCGCTCCGCTCTCCGGCAATAGCTTTCCTGCCGTGCTTTTCTGCGGCAACAATCACACGGTAATACTTTCCGCGCTTAAAAAGCGTCAAAAAAGAAGGGAACATATATTCAATCTAGATCTGGCCATACCCGACGGTCGAGGTCAAACACGGCGGCCTGCACGCTCAATTGCCAAGGAATCGGAGGTGCAGGTCAACGTTCATTGTCGGGCACGGAAAACTGACGCATACTCAAATCCTCGCAGGCGGCAAACATTGTGCCGTTGCGGCCCAATACGAGTTCGGCAAGCGTGATGATCCGCAAGTTTGGCAGGGCTTTGTGTCGAATCTTTTGCAGTCGGAGGATGCAGTCCTTTTCGGTGCCGGGGCCGGCGGACTGGCACAAGATGGCGTAGCCGACGGCGGTCGAGCGGGAGATGCCGGCCCAGCAGTGGACCAGAACGGAGGCGCGTTTCGGAAGTGCGGCGCTGAAGGCGAGGATTGTCCGGATTTGTTCGAGGGAGGGAGGCTGACGATTGGGCAACGGAGAGACGATGTCATCGAAGTAGGCGAAATGGACCTGGGCCGACTTCGCGAGCTTGCTGCGAAAACGGCGTTCGTGATTGGATTGCCCAGAAGTCAGCGGGTCCCAGATCGAAATGACGTGGGTGAAACGTTTCAGATCAAGGCCGTCCAGCTCCTGCACGCTGCTGATGGTGATTTTGGGAAACCGGGTCATAAACTAGGAGTCATCGTGCGAATTGGCAGTTCCTCAGCGGTGGCTTTCTGCTCGTCGGACGCCCTCGCGACCGAATGATTGGATTTTCCCTTGGTCATGGTGGTCATTCAAACAGAAAATCCGATCTGAGGTCGGGAAATAGATTCGGGTTCGTCTTCGGCGAAGACCTCGGCGAGCGAGTAGTCACTGGCGGGAAGAAGGGTTCTCCCGAGCGATGCGGCGAGGCGGGATGCCTGTGCGACGTCGAGTCGACGGAATACACGGTGACTCACAAGGCGGCCGGGGCGCAGGAGAGCCTGGTCGATGTCGGCGGCGGTGCAATTGATCGTGCAGATGACGTGCAGGCGGAGGAAGTCGGAGA
>Ga0114938_1001361_pt1 | contig 16751 bp, 6 predicted proteins | sample AshMeaBigSpring_FD_88675 | JGI IMG/M metagenome (GOLD analysis project Ga0114938, IMG submission 88675) | Groundwater microbial communities from Big Spring, Nevada to study Microbial Dark Matter (Phase II) - Ash Meadows Big Spring | ecosystem: Environmental > Aquatic > Deep subsurface >...
GATGAACAAGGCTTAGAAGTACCTAAAAGTTTAGTAATAGCACAAGATAAAAAAGCTTATTCAGAAGCCTTACAAGGTTGGTACACCAACGATAAAAAAGCACACCCCAATAGGGCCAATTGGTTTGCAAACGCTCATTTTGGTTGCTTTGTGCATTGGGGGGTATATGCAACTCTTGCCGGTGAGTGGAAAGGTATTGGAAGAATGGGCTATGGTGAACATATTATGCGTTCTAGAAAAATTCCATTGGCTGAATACAAAGAAAAAGTGATAGCACCTTTTGATCCTATAAACTTTAATGCAGATGCTTGGATGAAAAGTGTAAGTGAAGCTGGTATGAAATATTTTATTATTACTGCCAAGCACCACGATGGTTTTGCCATGTACCCATCCGCTGCTTATCCTTTTGATATTACAAAAACAAAGATGCAGCAAGACCCAATGAAAGCATTGAGTGTAGCCGCAAAAAAGTATGGTATTAAGTTTGGATTTTATTATTCTCATGCATTCGATTGGGAGCATCCCGATGCACCCGGTAATGATTGGGATTATAACAATCCTGGTGGCGACAAATTGTTACATGGTTCTAATTGGTGGGAAAACTATCCGCAGTTTTTGCCAAATGCTGAAAAGTACGTAAACGAAAAATCTATTCCTCAAATACTTGAACTTATTAACAACTATCACCCAGATATTTTATGGTTTGATACGCCGCATAAGTTGCCAATGTACCTTAATCTTAAAATTGTAAAAGCCATTAGAGATGCCGATGCAAACATAGTTGTTAATGGCCGTTTGGCTAGGGTAGGCGGTATTAATTTTGGCGATTACAACAATACAGGAGATAGAGCTGCTTTCTTTCGTCCAACGGAAGGTGTTTGGGAGGCAATACCCACTACCAATGAATCGTATGGTTACAACAAGTTTGATAGCAGCCATAAACCCCCTGTGCATTTTATTCGTTTATTAGCAAGTGGTGCGGCAAAAGGCGGTAATATTTTATTAAATATTGGCCCTAAAGGAGATGGTAGTATTGATGTTAAAGATGCAAGTATTCTAAAAAGTATTGGAAAATGGATGAAAGTAAATAATGAAAGTATTTATGGCGCAAGCAGAAATCCGATTAGTTTACAGTCTTGGGGCGAAATCACACGAAAAGGTAACAATCTCTATTTGCATGTATTTCAATGGCCAAGTGATAAAAAACTCATTATTGGTGGCTTGCAAACCCATGTAAAGAAAGCTTTTGCACTTGCTGATGCTACGCAAAAGTCATTGAAAGTTATTTCTATAAATAATACAGATTTACAAATTGATGTTAGTGGCATTGTTCCCGATACAGCTAATACGGTTATTAAATTGGTATGCGACAGTATTATTAATGCAAATCCTGTTCGACTATTATCTGCCAAGCAAGACAATACCTTGCTTGTATTTGATGCACAAGCCCCAGGTAAATCTTTTGGGTATGGTGATGGTAAAAGCAATAGAAACTTTGCTACTAATTGGAAAAATGCCAATCAGTATTTACAATGGGAGGTACGCTTAAACGAAACTGCCACCTTTAATGTACAGTTGCAGTACAATACTGCTAATAAAACAGATAGTGGAACTGTAGTACTTTTAATAGATAACGTGCCCCATCAACTTAATTATTTGCCAACAGCCGATGCTGCAAAACCCAATATCCTTTCCCTTTCAGGTATTAATTTTTCTGAAGGAAAACATGTTATTCAGCTTCGATTGGAAAATTATTCAGGTACTATAGCTATGCAGCCCATGCAATTACAATTGCAATATATTAATAAATAAGCTACTTAAATATATGAAAATAGGCATATTTGGTATTGGTTTAGAAGCGTATTGGGAGCAGTTTCCAGGCTTGCAACAACGGTTGGAGGGCTATTTAAAAGTAGTGGAAGATAAAATTGCTACTATTCATAACAACGTAATAAACGTTGGCTTGGTAGATACTATCGACAAAGCTTTTGAGGCAGGTAGTACGTTTCGCAAGCAGGAAGTAGACATCATTTTTTTGTATGTTACTACCTACGCTTTGTCTTCTACTGTTTTGCCAGTGGTACAACGCAATAAAGTGCCAGTAATTATTTTAAACTTATCGCCTGAGGCAGCTATTAACTATCAAGCGTTTAATAAAATGCAGGACAGAACAAAGATGACGGGCGAATGGCTGTCTTATTGTTCAGCTTGCCCCGTACCAGAAATTGCAAATGTTTTTAATCGTGCTGGTATTCAGTTTCATCAAGTAACAGGCATGTTGCATAACGATTATGAATGCTGGAACGAAATAGCTGCTTGGGTGGAAGCTGCGAAAGTAGCGCACACATTAGCCTATAACCGCATGGGCTGTATGGGGCATTACTACAGTGGCATGCTAGATATATATACCGACCTCACCAAAATATATGCACATTTTGGTGGGCATATGGAATTGATTGAAGTAGATGAATTGGCTGCTTTAAGAAAAGAGATCGCACAAAAAGCGATTGATGCAAGGGTAGCATTGTTTTATGATGTGTTTGATGTACAACAAGATTGCTCTTTGTACGAATTGCAACGTGCTGCAAGAACCTCACTTGCATTGGATAAACTGGTGAATAAATACCAACTAGGTTCACTTGCTTATTACTATAAAGGCACCGGCAATGTAGATAATGAAAACACTATCAGTTCCATTATTTTAGGTAACTCATTGCTTACGGCCAACCATATTCCTGTAGCGGGTGAATACGAAATTAAGAACACCATAGCCATGAAAATTATGGATAGCTTCAATGCAGGTGGTTCTTTCACAGAATATTATGCAATGGATTTTAATGACGATGTGGTATTGATGGGGCACGATGGACCGGGCCATATAGCTATTGCAGAAGGGAAAACAAAAGTGCGTCCGTTAGAAGTATATCATGGCAAAGTAGGAAGTGGCCTTAGTGTAGAAATGAGTGTAAAGCATGGGCCAGTAACACTTTTGTCCGTAGTCGAATCAAAAGACGGAAAATTGTTGTTGTTGGTGGCTGAAGGTAACAGTGTGCCAGGCGCTATTTTAGAAATTGGCAACACCAATAGCCGCTATCAATTTTCAATTGGGGCAAGAAAATTCGTAAACGATTGGAATAGCTATGGCCCTGCACACCACTGTGCCGTAGGCGTAGGGCATATTGGTTTTAAAATTGAAAAATTAGGTGCCTTACTTCAAATAGAAGTGGTGAAAGTGTGTTAAAATAGTAAAGCCAATTTATGAGCTTAAAATCAAAAACATGTTGAAACAAAAAAAATATCCGATAATTTTTCTTTTGGTAGGGTGTATGTTATCTATTTATCCCGTAAGCAAAATTTCAGCTCAAAACAAGGTGTTATACGTAGCGGTTAATGGGTCTGACAAAAATATAGGTACAGAAACTAAACCGCTTGCAACACTTACTAAAGCCAAGGAACTTGCAGAGAAGCAAAGCAAATCTTCCCCCGTAACCGTATGGTTAAAAGATGGCACTTATTATTTGCCACAAACCCTTAAAATAGGTACTAGTGCTTCGTTTCCTATCACTTTTCAAGCGGTAAACGAAGGTAAAGCAGTAATTAGTGGTGGTAAGGCTTTGAAGTTACAATGGCAGCCATATAAAAAAAATATTTGGGTGGCCAAATATGATGAAGATGCTTTTATTGATCAACTAATGGTGAATGGCAAGCGGCAGCGTATGGCTCGCTATCCCAATGCGGTGGCCAATAAAAATGTATTCGATTACTGGACACTTTCTCATAGCCCTAAAGCAGATACCGCCAATGATGTACTTGCCGCAAGTAGATTAGCCAAATGGAACAATGTAGAAGGTGGCTATTTACACGGTATGCAAAATCTTCTTTGGGGCGATATGCATTGGATAATAAAAGGTAAAAAAGAAAATGGTACTTTAAATATAGAGGGTGGTTGGCAAAATAATAGACCTTCTGTTATCCATCCAGTGTTTCGTTTTGTAGAAAACATTTTTGAAGAATTAGATGCGCCTGGCGAATGGTACTTTCATACACAAGAACACAAATTGTATTATATACCCGAAAACAATATAGACCCCAACAAAGCAACAATAGAAATAGTAAGGTTAAAGCATTTGATTGAAATTGTTGGTAACAACCATCAATTTGCAAAAAACATACACTTTAAAGGATTGGTGTTTAAGCATACAGCAAGAACGTTTATGGAAAATAAAGAGCCCTTGCTTCGTTCAGATTGGACGGTGTACCGTGGCGGTGCCATCTTGTTTAATAATGCTACCAATTGTTCTATTGCCGATTGTGAATTTGACCAAGTAGGCGGCAACACCATTTTTGTAAATGGTTACAATGAAGGCATTACTATTAAAGGTTGTTACATACACGAAAGCGGTGCTAGTGGTATATTGTTTGTAGGCGATACAACTGCTTTATTCAACCCTTTATCGGGATATGTAAAACAAGACTATAGTAAGCTAAATACAACACCTGGTGCTAAAAGCAAGCAATACCCAAGAAATTGTTTGGTAGAAGATTGCCTCATTACTAAAACAGGAAGAGATGAAAAACAATCGGCACCTATTCATATTTCAATCGCTGAAAAAATACATGTAAACCATTGTTCTATTTATGATGTACCGAGGGCTGGCATCAATATTAATGATGGTAGTTTTGGTGGGCATATCATTGAAAATTGTGACGTATTTAATACCGTTTTAGAAACCGGCGACCATGGCAGTTTTAACTCGTGGGGAAGAGATCGTTTTTGGACACCTAATGTTAAAGATATTGTAGCAGCAGTAAAGAAAAATCCTGCTTTACCATTTTTAGATGTACAAAGCCCCAACATTATTGCACATAATAGATGGCGTTGCGATCATGGGTGGGATATTGATTTAGATGATGGCTCAAGTCGCTACCTTATTTACAACAACTTGCTTTTAAATGGTGGTTTAAAGTTGCGTGAGGGCTATCAGCGTATAGCTACCAATAACATTACAGTGAACAATAGTTTGCACCCGCATGTATGGTTAGATAATAGTGGCGATGTATTTAAACACAATATTGTTTTTGCTGCTTATAAGCCCGCCGCAATGACAAGAACCCTTGCAGCAGATGCTAAATGGGGCGAACAAGTAGACTCGAATTTCTTCTATACTGATACTGCAAAAATGTATCAATTTAAAAAGAATGGTTGCGATACCAATTCATTATCGGGTGATCCCTTATTCGAAAATCCAACAGTGGGTAATTATACAGTAAAGCCAAATTCTCCTGCTTTAAAAATGGGTTTCAAAAATTTTTCAATGACCGATTTTGGTGTTACAAAACCTGCTTTAAAGGCCATAGCTAAGCAACCTGTTTTTCCGGTAATAAAAGCCTCGTTAGTAAGCACTACAAATAAAGCAAACCGCTACACATGGATGGGGGCAACGCTAAAAGAGCCTAAGGGCGACGAGTTTTCAGCATATGGTGTGGGTTATGATGAAGGAGGAGTGGCATTAGAAAACATTACAGCAAACACAAAGGCAGCCCAATTGGGTTTTAAAGATGGTGACCTTGTTTTAAAAATTAATAATACAAGTATTAAAACCATTAATCAATTCATTGCATTTGCCAAAGACGCACAAAAAGGAAGTTTTAAGGTTACAATTATTAGAAACCAATTGCCTACTTCTGTAATAATAAATGAAATGATTGCAGTGCAATAAGGTATTGGTTTGTAAAATATGGCTTCAAAAAACGGTTTAATAACAAAACACGATTAATAAGTAAAAATGAAAAAAATTATTACAATTTACTTTTTATTTACTGCTTTAGTAGGTAACAGCCAAGACAAAACGATTAAAGATGCAGGTTACGTAAGTAATCAGCCACCTATATACCGTAAAACGTTTAATGTAATGCCAATTAATACAGGCACTGCTACCATTGCAAGCGACAACATTAATGACCAGTTGTTTTGGCTAAATAATGATACGGCGTTTGCTGATACTTATGTTGCCTTTAGAGGTACATTCTCACTTACCAAAGCCATCAATGTAGAACTTCAAATTACAGGTGCTTCATGGTATGTAATTTGGCTGGATGGTCAATATTATTACGAAGGCCCAGATCGTTACAGCCCCGACTTTCCTGAGTATCAAAAGAAGGAAATGGCTATTGGTGCTGGCAATCATTGCATAGCTATTCAAGTACATCACGAAGGTGTAAATACACGAATATTAAAAGCCATTCAGCCATTTTTGTATTGTAAAATTTTATCAGAAAAACAAGAAGTGCCTATCAACTGGAAATGCCTTCTACTAAAGGGTTATCAATCTAGTTTTAAACGTATCAATGCCCAATTAGGTTGGGTAGAATGGGTTGATACACGACAAATACCTTCAAATTGGCAAGAGCCCAATTTTAGCGATACAGGTTGGGTATCGCCCCAAAAAGTCAATCGTAAAATCGGTACTTTTTCAGCGTCAAAAATTTCAAATGTAAAATCTATAGAAATTACACCTAAGTTAATAGCTAATGGTAACTTAGCTGAGGTATATGGTTATGAAAAAGACAATATATCAGCAAGGTTTTTTCTTCGAGATTTAGAGTGTAAAAAAGTTCCTGCTCAAGGCATTTGGCGGCGGTATGATTTAGGTCGGGTGCGTGTAGCTAGGCCTAAGTTTGTTTTAGATTTGCCCCAAGGTGCAATTGTTGAATTTGCTTATAGCGAACAATTACAACACGGTAGAGTATCACCGTGGATTACTTTATCATTAAGCGACTCGTATAATTTAGACCATTTTGTAGCAAGAGGTGGTAAGCAAGAATTTTTTCCACTTACGCCCAAAGGAGGTCGATTTATGGAAATTCATATTTTGGCACCGGTTGATAAAATTAATTTCATAGATGAAACGGTATTAGACCGATGCTATTACAATCAGGTACAAGGTAGTTTTCAGTGTAATGATTCTTTGTTAAATAAAATATGGAAAGTTGGCATTAACACGTTCTTATCCTGTGCCGAAGATGCATTAATTGATAATCCCACACGTGAAAGAGGACAGTGGTTAGGCGACGTGGGAATTGTAGGCTTAAAAGTTGGTTCGGTAGGTTTTTCCGACTTAAAAATCATTCGCCGTGGGCTCATTCAATCAGCACAATGTGCAAGGCAAGATGGAATGGTGGCAGGGCTTAGTCCTGGTGGCAGTAGTTATCTTTCTTCTTACGCTGCACAATGGGTACCTGCTTGCTTAGATTACTGGCGCATTACTGGCGACAAATCTATTCTTGAGGAATTATATCCTGCCGCGGAAAAAAATATGCAGGCTTTTGCAAAATTCTTAGGTAAAGATGGTGTTGGTAAAGAGGCCGGTTGGGCTTTTATCGACTGGGGTTATATATCAAATGATGGACCTACTGATATGGGGCTTAACCTTCATTGCTATACCGCCTTTCTAAGTATGGAAAAATGGGCCACCTTACTTGAAAAGAAAGATGATGTTACTAAATACCATCAATTGGCACAAAAATGTAGCGATATTATCACGGCTTATTTCAATGCTAATAAAACAGCAACAGGTTACAATTTTGAGAAAATAGGCTATCACCGAACTGTACTTGGGATGATAACGAAATTTATACCGATAGATTCTCAACAACAGGCAATAGCCTTTATAAAAAAACATTTACTAAACTGTTTTCCCAATAATCCTAATGCACCACGATTAAGTGGTCCGGGTGCCAATAATGCCCAATTAATTACACCTTATTTTGCACATTATGCATTTTCAGTACTTGCTAATAATGGCGAAATAGATTTTGTACTTGATCAGTACCGTAAATGCTGGGGCTGGGCTTTGGAAGATGATAGAACTAACTGGCTTGAAGTGTTTGATACCCGATGGTCGCATTGTCATCAATGGTCTGGCTGTCCTACTTGGCAATTGTCACGCTATGTTTTAGGGTTAGAATCTCGTTTTGACATCCAAAAAAACCGCTTTGATTTCGACTTGAAAACTTCTTCGTTAACACAAGCAGAAGGCGATATTCCACTACCAAGTGGCAATACATTACATGTTAAATGGCAGAAGGTAAGCGGCAATATTTTTTATGAGCTAAGTACAGTAGAGCCAATAACAATAAGTATTCCGAAAGAATATTTAGCATCAAGAAAAGGGGTATTTGAGGTAAAAAATCAAATAAGTTTTACAGTACCCTTGGCTAGTGCTAGAAATTAAAACTGAAACACCATATTAAAAGTGCATTAAGATTGTTAGAAAAAAGGGGTATTATAAGTGATTAAATTTTTAAATAAGTATAAAATGAGTAATAAGCAACAAAACAGAAAATGTCAAAATTTTATTTTGCTAGTATTAGTATATCTAATGTCTCTGCAAACAGTATCTGCACAATTATTACAAACAAAATCCAATATCAATTGGCCAGCATTCATGAGTCGCCACGATCTTATTTGGGAAGAACTTCCTTTACAATGGAATGAAGGTGCATTTGTAGGCAACGGTCAGATTGGGATGATGATTTATGTAAACAAAAAAGACAATAACATTACTTTTCATATTGGCAGACAAGATGTAACTGAACACCGTAAAGCACCGGATAAAAAGTCGTCAATTAGTGTGTTTGGTGCTAGTGGCTTTAACGATTTTACCCGTTTTGATATTGGCAAAATGCTTTTAAAACCGAGTGGTAAAATATTGTCTTGTAGTATTAGACAAAGCCTAAGGAATGCAGAAATTACGGCTCATTTTGTTACTGATTCTGGTGCGATTGATTTAGTAGCTTCTTGCCCTTATACCAATAATGTTAATGTAGTAGAAGTAAATTCATCAGAAAAAACAAGTGCTACCAAAAGCTATCAATGGATGTTTAAACCGGGTAGAGCTTTCCCACCACGGATGGTTACCAAAGGCGATTCTTCGGCAAAGTATGTTCGTAATCCGGAACCAGTATTGTTTGAAAAAGATGGTTACAACTATTGCGAACAAACGCTTACTGCAGGCGGTGATTATGCTACAGTTTGGAAAGAACAAACGGGGGCCAAGCCTAGTGGCAGCATTTTTTACATGACTACTGCCAACGAAATTCCTGCAGCAAAGCAATCGGCCATTAAAGGCAAGCAATACATAGATGAGGTAATGAAAGGAGGGCTTGATAAAGCAAAAGCTGCTAGTCGTTTGTGGTGGCAATCTTTCTACCAAAAATCGTTCCTATCTATTCCTGATGCCAAAATGGAATCTTTCTATTGGATTCAATTATATAAAATGGCCACCTGTTCAAGGCCTGATGCACCTGCGGTAGATTTGTTTGGTCCCTATTTTCGTATCAGTACTTGGCCATTTCATTGGTGGAATTTAAATATTCAATTAACCTATTGGCCAGTATATGCAAGTAATCATCTAGAGCTAGGGGAAAATTATATCACCATCGTTGATGATAATTTTGAAACTTTATTAAAACGTCATCAAGATAAAGCATTGGGCGATTTTGCATGGGCCATGCACAATTATTATTGGCAATTTAGCTATGCTGGCGATTGGAAATCTTTGAAAGAAAAATGGTTGCCAAAGGCAGAAAAAATAGCACAAACTTATCAATCTAAACTTACACGAAATGCCAATGGTAAGTTAGACATAGTACCGCTAGGCTCACCAGAATACAAGGGTTTCGAAATTTTCCCAAATACCAATTACAACCATGCAATTTTACGTTGGTTGTTAAATACGTTGATTGCCGTGAATGATAAAACCAATGCAGGAAGTAAAGATGTTTCAGTATGGAAACAAACGTTGGCCGATTTATCACCTTATCCAGTAGATGCTAATGGACTCATGATTGGCAGCAATCAACCTGTAGATATGTCGCACAGGCATTTCTCACATTTACTAGCATTGTACCCTTTGTTTCAGTTAAATCCTGATAATGCGGCTGATAAAGACTTAGTAGTAAAATCAGTAAAACATTGGCATCAAATTGAAAAGGGAAAAGCACTAGCAGGTTACTCATTTACAGGGGCTTCTTTGTTGTACACAAGCTTAGGAATGGGTAATGAAGCCTTAGATATTATGCACCAATTTTTGGGCGATAGCATTCGTAAATCCAGAATTTTGACCAATACTTTTTATGTAGAAAGTGGCGGCAAAAACCCAGTAATTGAAACACCATTGAGTGGGGCTGCTGGTGTCATAGATTTTTTATTACAAAGCTGGAAAAGTAAAATAAGAATATTTCCTGCCATACCTGATGATTGGAAGGAAGCTTCTTTTGATAAACTACGTGCAGAAGGAGGGTTTTTAGTAAGTGCTGTTCGCAAAGAGGGTAAAACCCAATGGGTGAAAGTAAAAAGTTTGGCAGGCGAGCCTTGTATAGTTAGAGTAAATGATTGGACACAAATGGTAAGTACCGATAAAAATATTAAGATAATTAAAACCGCCGTGCCAGGTGAGTTTAGTGTAGCTTTAAAAAAGGGGCAGGAAGTACTGTTATTGCCTTCACTAGCAGCAAAGTCTTTAGAGTTATCAGCCATTAATAACGACAAAAAATATTTTAACCAATACGGTGTTAAGAAAGGTCAACAAATCAAAGGTGATCAGTTTTGGGCGGAGTAGTTAAATCACAGCATCACTGTTTCTTTATTTCCTACAAATCACTTCATTATGAAAAAAATAGGTGTCATTATCTTGATAAGTGTATTGCAATCCGTTGCTTCTGCACAAAACATTTCACCCGAACGTTTATCACTTGATAAAGGCTGGCGTTTTTATTTAGGAGACATTGCTTTTCCTGAAATTAATACTGGCTCAATGAGTTATGCCAATGCAAAAGCCGGTAAGGCATGGGGTGCTGCGGCACCTGACTTTGATGATACAAAATGGCGTAAACTCAATTTACCTCATGATTGGGCGGTGGAATCACCTTATGATTCCACCACCAATGCCACTCAAGGATATCGCAAACGTGGTATCGGTTGGTACAGGCGTTATTTTAAAATGGATTCTTCAGATCGTGGAAAACATTTAGAGCTTCAGTTTGATGGTATAGCAACACATTGCACCGTATGGGTAAATGGAAATGTGGTGCATCGCAATTGGAGCGGCTATACATCGTTTTATATTGATATTACAGCCATTGCAAAATATGGTGATGAAATCAACAATATTGCCATTCGTGTAGATGCCATTGATCAGGAAGGTTGGTGGTATGAAGGAGCCGGTATTTACCGACATACTTGGTTGGTAAAGCGTTCGCCCGTGCATATCATTACCGATGGGGTATTTGCACATCCAATAAAACAATCAAGCACAGAATGGACAATTCCTATGGAAGCAACTATTGAAAATGCAGGTAAAACCATTACAGCTATTGAGGTAGAATCCATGCTTTACGACCCATCAGGAAAATTGGTAACGCAGGCATCTTCTACAGTTAGGGTAAACGTTTTAGACCAACTTGTTGTGAAGCTGAACTTACAGGTAAAAAATCCACAATTATGGTGGGTAGAGAATCCAAATTTATATACCGTTAAAACCATTATCAAACAAAATGGCAAAGAGATAGATGATCTAACTACCTCATGCGGCTTTAGAACCATTTGTTTTACCGCCGATTCTGGTTTTTATTTGAATGATAAGCATGTAAAATTACAAGGCACTTGCAACCACCAAGATGCTGCTGGTGTTGGCGTTGCGGTTCCTGAATCGTTATGGGAGTTTAGAATAAAGAAGTTAAAGGAAATGGGTAGTAATGCCTATCGCTGTGCACATAATCCACCCGCAAAAGAATTTTTAGAAACTTGCGATAGGCTTGGAATGCTTGTGATGGATGAGAATAGAAATTTTAATACTTCGCCAGAATATATTCGTCAATTGCAATGGATGGTTCGCCGCGACCGCAATCATCCTTCAATCATCCTTTGGTCGGTGTTTAATGAAGAGCCGATGCAAGGCAGCGAAAGTGGTTACGAAATGGTACGCCGTATGAATGTTGAAGTAAAAAAATTGGATACTACAAGGCCTGTAACAGCCGCAATGAACGGTGGTTTCTTTGCCTCTATCAATGTATCTCAAGCCGTGGATGTTGGAGGCTTTAATTATCAAATTAACAATTACGATCGCTTTCACAAAGCCAATCCTACGCTGCCTTTAACAAGTTCAGAAGATGTATCGGGTTTAATGCAAAGAGATGTATATGTTACCAATAAAAAGAAGAACACAGTTGATGCTTACGACTCGCAAAAACCCAATTGGGGTGCAACGCACCGAGTAGGTTGGAAAGCCATTGCAGAGAGACCTTATTTGGCAGGTTGTTTTGTATGGACGGGCTTCGATTACCGTGGCGAGCCAACACCTTATACTTGGCCAACAGCTAGTTCAAACTTTGGTATTATGGATGTTTGTGGATTTCCAAAAACAGCGTTTTACATTCATCAGGCACAATGGGTAACCGATAAAAATGTGATTTATTTAGTGCCGCATTGGAATTGGCCTACAGACAGCATTGGCAAAAGCATGAAAGTAATGGTAATGAGTAATGCAGAAACGGTGAAACTACTTTTAAACGGCAAAGTAGTTGGGGAACAAAAAGTAGATATTTATGAAATGAATACTTGGCAAGTGCCATATGCACCGGGTAGTTTAGAAGCGGTAGGATATAAAAATGGAAAAGAAGTATCAAGATGTAAAGTAGAAACCACTGGTCAGCCTGCCGGGCTTCAACTAGTGGCAGATAGACTTTCAATTAATGGCGATGGTTGGGATGCCATGCCTATAACTGTGCAAGCAATGGATTCAAAAGGAAGGGTAGTAAGAACTGCAAATTTGCCTGTAGAATTTGAAATAGTAGGCACCGCAAATATTATAGGCGTTGACAATGGCGACCCCAATTGTCACGAACCACAAAAAGGAAATAAGCGAAGTTTGTACAATGGCTTGGCACAGCTGATTGTTCAGTCGGCAGAAGAGGGTGGTGGCACAGTAACACTTACGGCTACATCGCCTGGACTAAAACCGGCAAAAATTAATATTGCTGTGTTGCCCAAAAAAGCTGCCGAAGCCGTATTGGTAGTTAACCCACCATTATTAATTGAGGGCTGGAAAGTATCGCCTGTTACCGCTACAAAACCCGATGCAAATCAAGAGCTAGCAATCACCGATCAAAATACATGGGAGCCAACAAAAACCGGCCAATTGCAAAACTTAAATAATGGAAACTTTATCATTTACCGTACCTTATTAGTGCCTTATCAGGAACAGCAAAAAAACGGCGGCGTGTTATTATTGAAGAATGTAACAGGTAAAGCAGAAGTATACCTTGATAAAAAGTTAGTAGCCACAAAAAGTAATGCGGAAAAAAGCGATATAAAAGTGAAAGTAAACCCCGCTAATGGCGAGCGAATTATTAGTGTTTTAATTGAAGGTGAACAAGGGAAAGCTGCTGGTTTAGGCGGCATAGTTACCATTCAATAAAACAAAATTATCTTAAAATACAACATAAAGAATGGATATGCGAAAATCAACAATACTGGCCACGTTCCTGTTGGTATTGTTTATAACAAAAGCACAAGTACAGGTTTCAAATTTAACGGTTGAACATGTAAGTAGTCCTTTAGGATTAGAAGAAAGGCAGCCAAAGTTTAGTTGGAAATTGAGTGATAGCAAGCGTAATAGCATGCAAACTGCCTATGAAATTGAAGTAGGTGAAAACTCAAATTTATCTGGTAAATTAACATGGAAATCTGGTAAAGTTACTTCTGATGCGTCCATCAATGTAATCTATAAAGGATCTACATTACAATCTGATAAACGTTATTTCTGGCGTGTGCGTGTTTGGAACAACAAAGGTGAATCATCGAATTGGAGTGCCATTCAGTTTTGGCAAATGGGTTTGTTGTCGGTTACCGATTGGAAAGCACAATGGATAGAGCCAGATTTAAAAGATGTGCATCGTAGTATTTGCCCGCAATTTAGAAAAGAGTTTTCGGCTAATAAAACTATTCAATCAGCCACTGCATATATCACTGCACATGGAATTTATGAAGCTCATATCAATGGTAAAAGAATTGGCGATGCTTTTTTAACACCAGGATTTACTAGTTACAACAAAAGGCTTCAATACCAAGCTTATGATGTTACTGGTTTATTGCAAAAAGGAGATAATAGTATTGCAGTAAGTGTGGCAAATGGTTGGTATAAAGGTGATATAGGTTGGAGAATTCAACAAAATACTTTTGGCGATAAAGTTGGATTATTGTTTCAATTAAACATTACCTATACAGACGGAACGCAAGAAACCAAAGGCTCAGATAATACTTGGAAAGTTTCTACTGGGAGTATTACATATGCTGAAATTTACCATGGCGAAACAATTGATGCAAATAAAGAAACCTCAGGATGGAAACTTCCCCATTATGATGATGCAAAATGGAACAACGTAAAAGTTGCCAATTATGCTTTAAATAATTTAGTGGCAACTTATAACGAGTCCGTTCGTAAGCATGAATTTTTTAGGCCTTTGAAGGTGATTAAAACACCTAAAGGTGAAAATGTAATTGACTTTGGTCAAAACCTGGTTGGGTTTGAAACAATAAAATTAAAAGGAAATAAAGGCGATACTATTCGAATTTACCATGCAGAAGTACTAGACAAAGAAGGGAATTTTTATACGGCTAATCTTAGCAAAGCTGCTGCATTAAGCACTTATATATTGTCAGGAAAAAATGAAGAATATTTCGAACCTCATTTCACTTTTTATGGATTTAGATATGTCAAAATTATAGGTCTACGTGAGGAAATAAACCCTGAAAATATTAAAGCAGTTGCCTTGTATTCTGATATGCCAATAACTGGCTCTTTTACCACTAGTAACCCTTTAATTAATCAACTTCAGAGTAATATTGAATGGGGGCAAAAGGGGAACTTTTTAGATATTCCAACGGATTGTCCACAACGAAATGAACGCTTAGGTTGGACGGGTGATGCACAGGTGTTTGCACGAACTGCGGCATTTAATATGGGCGTATACAATTTCTTCACAAAATGGATGAAAGATTTGGCAGTAGACCAATTGCCTGATGGTAGAGTTTCATCTGTAGTGCCAGACATCTTTTCAAAAACATTAAAACTCTATGGGTCTACAGGCTGGTCAGATGCTGCTACTGTTGTTCCTTGGAATATATTTAAAATTTATGGCGATACCACTATCCTTAACAACCAGTATGAAAGCATGAAGCAATGGGTTAACTACATGAAAAATCAAAGTGTAGGGTATCTTTGGAATAATGATACAACCCAGTTAGGTGATTGGCTTTTCTTTCGCCCTGATGATGATCGGTTTGGCATAGCAGCAGTTACAGATAAACACTTAATTGCACAATGCTTTTTTGCACACTCTACACAACTACTCATTCAGGCTGCTGGTGTGTTAGGGAAAACAGAAGATGTGTTAATATATACTACTTTACTTAATGAAATTAAAAAAGCTTTTCTTAATGAATATGTTACCCCAAATGGTTCACTACTTTCAAATACCCAAACAGCGTATGTACTAGCTTTAAATTTTGATATGTTACCAGAGTCACTTCGGCAACAAGCAGCTGAACGTTTGGTAAATAATATTCGACAATATAAAAATCATATCACCACTGGTTTTTTAGGTACGCCTTATATCTGCCATGTACTTTCTCGGTTTGGCTATACCGATGTTGCCTATTCTTTGTTATTACAAAAAACTTACCCCTCATGGTTATATCCTGTAACAATGGGTGCTACAACAATTTGGGAACGTTGGGATGGTCAAAGACCAGATGGTAGCTTTCAAAACGCTGGAATGAATTCTTTTAACCATTATGCGTATGGTGCTATTGGCGATTGGATGTATCGTGTTGCAGCAGGTATTCAAGAAAGCGATGCAGGTTATAAAAACATTATTATTAAGCCACATTTGGGCGGCGATTTTACTTATATCGATGCTGATTTGAATACAAGTTATGGTACGGTATCATCACATTGGAAAATAGAAGGTGATAAATTAATGATGGAAGTAGAAATTCCCGTGAACACAACCGCTACCATTTATATTCCAGCAAATACTTTAGATGATATTACCGAAAGCGGTATAGCATTATCAAAAATAAAAAACATCATTTTTGATAAAGTAGAAGCAGGTTATGTAAAGGTAAATACAGGATCTGGTAAATACACTTACATAGTTAATAGATGATAAAAATATACGATAAATAGAATATCAGAAACATTATGAAAAAATTATTATTCCTTTTTTTAGCTGTTACAACATTATCAGTTTCAGCCCAAACTATAAAACAAGCTAAATGGGTTATTAGTAATCCAACGGCTAATGAATCCACTAAGTCTATTGTAGCAATACCTTGGAAACAAGTAATAGCCAAATATCCATCTATAGATACAGCTAATTTTAAAGTGGTAAACGCTACTACAAAAAAGGAAATTCCTTACCAATTAGAGTATTTAGGATTGACTCAAGTACAAAATTTATTGTTACAAGTAAGTGTACCAGCAAAAACTAAATTAGTAGTGATAGCAACAAAAGGAAAACCTACCGCTGTTACATCTGCAACGTACTGTCGTTATGTGCCTGAACGTAAAGAAGATTTTGCATGGGAAAACGATCAAATTGCTTTTAGAATGTATGGTAAAGAATTAGAGAAAACACCCAAAGAAATGGCCTATGGTATAGATGTATGGGTAAAGCGTGTAAGTCGA
>Ga0114938_1001362_pt1 | contig 16745 bp, 12 predicted proteins | sample AshMeaBigSpring_FD_88675 | JGI IMG/M metagenome (GOLD analysis project Ga0114938, IMG submission 88675) | Groundwater microbial communities from Big Spring, Nevada to study Microbial Dark Matter (Phase II) - Ash Meadows Big Spring | ecosystem: Environmental > Aquatic > Deep subsurface >...
ACCCGGCGAGGCCTACAACGTCGGCATCGACCGCCCGGAGATCTCCATGGCGCAGCTCGCCGAGATCGTGCGGGCGACCGCGGCGGAGCTGTTCGGTTATCGCGGCAAGGTGGTGCTCGGCAAGCCGCAGCAGGCCGACTACCTGATCGACAACCCGAACCGGCGCTGTCCCATCATCGACAAGGCGCGCGGCGAGCTCGGCTACCAGCCACGCGTGCTGGTAGACGAGGGCATCTACCGAGCGCTCGTCTGGTACCACCACAACCGGACCGCGGAGGCCGCCTGATGCGCGTTTCGATCATCGGCACCGGCTACGTGGGACTCGTCACGGGGGCCTGCCTCGCCGACGTCGGCCACGACGTCACCTGCGTGGACGTGGAGCCTGCGAAGGTGGATGCGATCAACGCCGGACGGGCGCCGATCCACGAGCCCGGTCTGCCGGAGCTGCTGGCCCGCACCGTCGGAAGGAGCCTGCGGGCTGCGACGGACCTCGCGGCGGCGGTGCGCGATTCGGACATCACGTTCATCGCGGTGGGCACGCCGGCCGCCGAAGGCCGCATCGACCTGCGTTACGTCGGTCGCGCTGCGGAGCAGATCGGCGCTGCACTTCGCGCGAAGCCAGGCCGGCACACGGTGGTGGTCAAGAGCACCGTCATTCCCGGGACGACGGACGGGCTCGTTCGAGAGCGGCTCGAGGCGGGCTCGGGGCGGCGCGCCGGCGTGGACCTCGGCCTCGGCATGAATCCCGAGTTCCTGACCGAGGGTCAGGCCGTCGCGGACTTCATGGGACCCGATCGCATCGTGCTCGGCGGCATCGACGCGGCGACGCGGGACGTGCTCGCGGAGATCTACGCGCCCTTCGAGGGCGCCCCCCGCATCCGCACGAACAACAAGACGGCCGAGATGATCAAGTACGCGTCGAACGCCGCGCTCGCAACCATGATCTCGTTCGCGAACGAGTTCGGCCGCCTGTGCTCCGTGCTCGGCGACGTGGACGTCGCCGACGTGATGAAGGGCGTGCACGCGTCCGCGTACTTCACCTCGCGCCTGCAGGACGGACGCACCGTGAAGGCGCCGATCACGAGCTTTCTCGAGGCGGGGTGCGGATTCGGCGGAAGCTGCCTGCCAAAGGACGTCACGGCGCTCGTGGCGCAGGGCCGCCAGCTCGGGCTGCCGATGGCCATGCTCGGCAGCGTTCTCGAGATCAACGCCACGCAGCCGGACGAGCTGCTGAGACTCGTGCGCAAGCACGTCCCGGACCTCCGCGGCGCGCGGGTGGCGTTGCTCGGCATCGCCTTCAAGCCGGACACCGACGACGTGCGCGAGTCGCCGGCATTCCCGGTCATCCGCCGGCTCAGGGAGGCGGGGGCTGTGGTCACGGCCTACGACCCCGTGGCCCGGCCGGTCAGCCATCCCGACCTCGAAGGCGTGCACCTGGCCGATTCGCTCGCCGAGGCGGTGCGGGCCGCGCAGGTCGTGCTGCTCGTGACGCGCTGGCCGGAGTTCCAGGGCCTGCCGGCCGAGCTGGCCGCCGCCGGCATCGAGCCTCTGGTGGTGGACGGGCGCCGCGTGCTCGACCCCGCCGGCTTCCGCCGCTACGAGGGCATCGGTCGCTAGCGGCGCACGCCGCGGGCTCATCGGGGAGACCCACGTGAAGGTCGTACTGTTCTGCGGCGGGCTCGGTACGCGACTGCGCGAGCACTCGGACACCATCCCGAAGCCGCTCGTCAACGTCGGTTATCGTCCCATCATCTGGCACCTGATGCGCTACTACGCGCATTTCGGCCACAAGGACTTCGTGCTCTGCCTCGGGTACCGCGGGCACATGCTGCGCGAGTACTTCATGAACTACGACGAGTGCATGTCGAACGACTTCACGCTCGCGAAGGGTGGCCAGCAGGTCGAGCTGCACTCGAGCGACATCTCCGACTGGCGCATCACGTTCGTCGATACCGGGCTCCACACCAACATCGGCCAGCGACTGCAGGCCGTTCGCAGGTATCTGGAAGGCGAGGAGGTCTTCCTCGCCAACTACTCCGACGGACTGGCGGACCTGTCGCTGCCGACCATGCTCGACGACTTCTTCGGCAGGGACCTCGTGGCGTCGTTCGCGTCCGTGCGGCCGCCGCACAGCATGCACTTCGTGACCGAGGGGCCCGCAGGGTTCGTCAGGCGACTGGATTCCGTGCACGATGCCGACCTGCGGGTGAACGGCGGATACTTCGTGCTGCGCAGCGAGATCTTCGACTACATGCGCCCGGGCGAGGAGCTCGTCGAGCAGCCGTTCCGCCGGCTCATCGAGCAAGGCCGCCTCGGCGTCCACCGGCACGATGGCTTCTGGCAGCCGATGGACACCTTCAAGGACAAGATCAGCTTCGACCGCATGGAGGCCCGTGGCGACTGTCCCTGGGCGGTCTGGAAGTGAAGTTCGCACCGGGCAGCATCGGCGGCAGCTGGATCGTGGACCTCGAGCCACGCCGCGACGAGCGCGGCTACTTCGCGCGGGCGTGGTGCGCGCAGGAATTCGCGGCCCACGGCCTCCTGACGCGCGTCGCGCAGGTCAACACGGCGGTGAGCCCCGTCGAGGGGACGCTCCGCGGCATGCACTTCCAGGACCCGCCGCACGCCGAGGTCAAGGTCGTGCGCTGCACGCGCGGCGCGGTGTACGACGTGATCGTCGACCTGCGCCCGGATTCTCCCACCCACCGGAAGTGGCTCGGGGTCGAGCTCGGCGCGGAGAACGGGCGCACGCTCTACGTGCCCGAAGGCTGTGCCCACGGATACATCACGCTGGCTCCGGACACGGAGCTCATGTACTTCACGTCGCAGCCGTACGCTCCGGGCGCGGCCGGGGGCGTCCGCTTCGACGACCCCGCCTTCGATATCCGCTGGCCCCGCCCGCCGGCCCTCGTGTCCGACCAGGACCGGGGCTGGCCGCTCTACACGGGGCGCTGAGCTCGGAGCCGGCCTCGGACCGAGAGCCTGGGGCGGCCGGCTGGACCGGCTGTGCTACAGTCAAAAACGTTCTGCGCCCGGGGGGATTCTTGGCGGACATATTCGTCTCGTATTCGAGACAGGACAAGGTTCGGGTGGCGCCACTGGTTGCCGCGCTCGAAGCCCAGGGCTGGTCGGTCTGGTGGGATCCGGAGATCACGCCCGGTGACGAGTTCGATGGACTGATCTCCCGGGAGCTGGAGGCCGCAAGGGCCCTGGTCGTCGTCTGGACCCCCGCATCCGTCGATTCGCGCTGGGTAAGGGGCGAGGCACGCGATGCGGCAGACCGCGGCGTCCTCGTGCCGGTCCGGTTCGACGCGGCGAAGCTGCCCATTGATTTTCGTGCGGTGCACACGACCGACCTGGACGGCTGGGGCGACGACGCCCAGAGCCCGGCGTTCAAAGGCCTGCGCAAGGCGCTGGAGGCGAAGCTCGGCGCGCCGCACAAACCCGCGACCGCAGGAGCGGTCGGAGAGAAGAGGGGCGAGGTCAGCATCTGCGTGCTGCCCTTCGCCAACATGAGTGGTGACCCGGAGCAGGAGTATTTCTCCGACGGCATCACCGAGGACATCATCACCGACCTCGGCAAGGTCTCGGCGCTGTCGGTCGTCTCCCGCAACATGGCATTCTCGTTCAAGGGAGCGAAGGGAGGCGTCGCCGAGATCGGCCGGCAGACCAAGTCGGCCTACGTGCTGGTGGGCAGCGTCCGCAAGGCGGGCGAGCGCGTGCGCATCACGGCGCAGCTCGTGAACGCGGCGAACGACGCGCAGGTCTGGGGCGAGCGCTACGACCGTGAGCTCAAGGACATCTTCGCGCTGCAGGACGAGATCTCCAAGGCCATCGTCGCCGCGCTCAAGCTGACGCTGCTGCCTGAGGAGAAGCTCGCGCTCGAGCAGCGCGCCACGACCAACGTCAAGGCGTACAAGTTCTACCTGATGGCCCGCCAGTTCAGCGTCATGGGCAACGAGCGGCACCAGGAGATCATCGTCCGGCTGTGCAAGCGCGCGGTCGAGCTCGACCCGTCCTACGCCGCGCCCTGGGCCACGATGGCGATCGCGCAGTGGGACATGCATCGGCGCAGCGCCTGCGTGGAGGACGGCCAGGAGGCGGCGAATCGTGCCATTGCGCTCGACGCGAACCTCGCGGACGCGCATGCGGCGCTCGGCGCGGCCCACCAGGGCCAGGGGCGCTACGAAGTCGGACTCGAGGCGTGTCAGTCGGCGCTCCGGCTCGATCCGGATTCGTACGAGGGCAACCGGGTCGCGGGCATGTGCTGCATCGCGCTGCGTCGCTACGACGACGCGATCCGCTATCTGGAGAAGGCCGCGTCGGTCGTCGAGACGGAGTTCGTCGCCTCCAGCTTCGCGACGCAGTGCTACGAGGCCAAGGGTGATCTCGAAGGGATGCGCGCCGCTTCGCGACGCGCGCTGTCCCGGGTTGAAAAGGTCATCGCCGTCGAGCCGGACCACGGTCGGGCGCTGGGCTACGGTGCCGGCCTGCTGGCGAGTCTCGGCGAGGCTGACCGTGCGAAGGAGTGGATCGAGCGAGGTACGCTCCTCGATCCGAACAATACGATCCTCCACTTCAACTTCGTCTGCGCGCTCGCGCGGCTGCGCGAGATCGAACCCGCGCTCGACCTGCTGTCGAGCGTAATCGACAAGGCCTCGAAGGGCTGGCTCGTCTGGCTCGACAACGATTCGGACCTGGACCCCCTGCGCGAACAGCCCCGCTTCAAGGAAATCGTGGCCATGGCCAAGGCCCGGTTCGCCGCGGAGCCGCAGCGCGACTGACGGGCTCGCCGTCTGCGCGAGGCGAGGCCCCGCCGGCTTACAGGTACTTCGAGTACCAGTCGAGGTATCGCTGCATGCGGTCGACGAGGTACGACGGCACGTCGAGGCCGTGGTACTGGTCGGGGTAGATCACGAGCTCCCCGCACAGGAACAGCGTCGGTGTCGTGATGTTCCCGGCCTCGAGGAACGGCCGCGACACCTTGAGGTAGGCGTCGAGGTTCTCCCACGGCAGCCCGAGCTCGGCCTCGTACTCGCGTACGTACATGTCCGTGCCGTAGCTGGCAGCGGCAAAGACCTGCCAGTCTGTGTTGAAGCTGTTCGCGTACTGCGACACCGGTCCGCCGTGGATCCGGAGGATCGCAGGGTAGCGGCGGCCGGCCACCCAGCCCGGTGGCTTCACCAGGAAGCCGTGGATCTACGCGCCGTCGCGACTGCGGAAACCGATCTCCTCGACGGTGGCCAGCTGCCGTCGCGCGAGCCACTCGTCGTTCTGGCGCGACAGCGGACGCAGCTGTCCCCTGTCCAGGGCGAAGACCTCGTAGGGGTAGGACACCGTGCTCTCGAGCAGGGCGATCCGGCCGTCGCGGGCGATGTCGTAGTCGAGCACCTCGCGGCGGCCGTCGACGATCCGTTCGATATCGTCATCGCGCAGGCCGATGCGCACGAGATGCTGGCTGCGATCGTCCTCGAGCAGCACGAACAGGTTCCTGCCGTCCGCTGCCCAGCGCGGCTCGTACATGTTGCGGTCGAGTGCGCGACCGAGCGGCCGCGGCTCGCCGCCCGCCACGTCGATGACGAACGGCCGGTAGGTCGCGTAGTAGATGAGCTTCGGGTCACCGCCGCCGACAAAGGCGATGCGCTTGCCGTCCGGGCTCCATCGGGGGCTGCACATCGAGGTCGAGTCGCCGTTCTCGCCCTGGAACGTGGTGAGGCGGCGAGGAGTTGCGCCCGCTCGTGCCTCGGCGACGAACAGGGTGTAGCGGCTGTCCCGGTCCGGATCCGGTCCCTCGCGCCCGAGAAAGGCGAGCTGCCGGCCGTCGGGTGACCACGACGGCCGGATCTCGTCGTAGGCGCTGCTCGTCAGGCGTACCGCCTTGCGCGTCTCCACGTCGAAGAGGTAAAGCCGCCTGCGTTCCGGACCGAGATGTCCCGAGTCGTCTTCCTTGAAGTAGTAGCGGTCGATCACGATCGGCGGCGGCGTGTCGTCCTCGTCCTCCGTACTGCGGTGGTCCTTGTCCCAGGCCACGACGGCCAGCTGCTTGCCGTCCGGCGACCACTCGAAGTGCTCGACGTCCCCCTCGAACTTCGTCAGCTGCTCCGCCTCCCCGCCCGCTCGAACGAGAAGCCAGACCTGCCCGACGGCATCCTGGTCGTCTTCGTCGTGGCCACGTGCGGCCACGAAAGCGAGATAGCGCCCGTCCGGGCTCCAGCGCGGCTGCGACTCGTCCGCTTCCGTGCGGGTCAGGCGGACGTTGCGGGTGCCGTCCCAGCTCGCCATCCAGAGGTCGTCGTTCTGCCTGTCCTTCCTGAGCTGATTGACGTTCGTGGCGTAGGCGACCCACTGGCCGTCCGGGGACATGGCGGGGCTCGAGACCTCACGCTCGGCGACATCGTCGGGTCACCGGGTCAGCGACTTCCTCCGGCGCCCGAGCCGTCTGCCGCGGAGGTCGCGCAGGATCTCGCGGGCGGCGCTGCGCCCCGGGACACCCGTCACGCCGCCGCCTGGATGCGCACCCGACCCGCAGAGGTAGACGCCGGGGACCGGAGTTCGGTAGTCGGCGTATCCCGCGACGGGGCGCAGCGCGAAGAGCTGGTCGAGGTGCAGCGCGCCGTGGAAGATGTCGCCGCCGACGAGACCGTACTCCGTTTCGAGGTCCTTCGGCGTGAGCACGCGACGCCCGAGAACCGCACCCGGGAAGTTCGGGGCGTACTCGCCGATCGTGCGGATGACGAGATCGGCGACTTCCTCGCGGTGATCGTCCCAGTCCCGTCCGCCCGAGAGCCGGCGGTGGAAATGCTGGCAGAACAGGCTCGCCACGTGCCGGCCCTCGGGCGCGAGCGTCGGGTCCACGGTTGAGGAGATCCACATCTCGATCAGCGGCTCGCGCGCCCAGCCGCCGTTCTTCGCGTCGTCGTACGCCTGCTCCTGGTGGGCGATGGACGGCGCGATGATGACGGACGCCTGGTGGTGCAGCCCCATCTCGCGGCCGGGCAGTGCCTTGAAGTCCGGCAGTTCCGCCAGCGCGACGTTGATGCGCAGCGTCCCCGACAGGCAGCGGTAATGATCGATGTCCTCGAGCACGGCCGCCGGCAGCAGCGACGGGTCGAGCAGGCGCTGGTAGAGGAGCTTCGGATTGACCCCGGCGACGACCGTGTGCGCCGCGTACTCGCGCCCGTCTTCGAGTGCCACGCCGCACGCGGCGCCAGCCCGGGTCAGGATCCGGGCGACGCGGGCATTGAGTTCGAACGCGGCACCCGCGGCGGCGGCCGAACGCGCGATGGCGTCGCTCACCGCGCCCATGCCGCCGATCGCGTGTCCCCAGGCGCCGGTCTCGCCATTCGACTCGCCGAAGGAATGGTGCAGCAGCACGTAGGCCGAGCCCGTGGCATGCGGGCTCTGTAGATTTCCGACCGCGGCGAGATACGCATACATGCCCTTGACCGCCTCGCCGCCGAAGTAACGGTCGAGGAAATTCGCGGCCGATGAAGTGAGGAGACGCAGTACGAGCGCGCGCTGCCGCTCCGAGAGATGGCGCGCCTCCGCCACGGCTCCCACGACCGGTGCAATGCTGTCCCTCCCTGCGACGAGACGAGGTGGACGCTGCTCCATGACCCTGCGCACCAGTCTCACCGTGGCATCGAGGTCGGCATCGAAGGCCTCGTAGGCCGTGCCGTCGCCCGCGTGAAACGCATCGAGCTGGGCCGGGAAGTCCGCGCCGTCGCCCTTGAGCAGGTAACGCCCGTCGGGTTGCGGCGCGAACTCGCTGGCTGGCCGGCGCACGATTCTGAGGCCGTGGCGCTCGAGCTCGAGCTCGGCGATCACGCGCGGTGACAGCATGCCGACGAGATAGGAGCAGGACGAGTTGCGAAAGCCCGGGTGGAACTCCTCCGTCACCGCGGCGCCGCCCAGGATCGGCCGGGCCTCGAGCACCTTTACGGACAGGCCCTGGCGCGCGAGGTAGGCCGCCGCGACGAGACCGTTGTGGCCGCCGCCGACGATGAGTGCATCCCAGCTGGCCCCTGCGCTCACGACGTCGTCTCGTAGCCGTATTCCGCGACCCAGGGTTCGAGAACGGGCAGCACCGCCGCCAGGTGCTGCCGGTAATTGCGCCATCGTCCCTGCGAGCTCGTGTACAGGGGTCGAACCACCTGTGCCGCGCTCGGCGTCTGCACGAGGCGCCGGCGCGCGGTTTCGGCGTAGCTCCGTACCGCGTCGCTCCAGGGCAGACCCAGGAACTCGAGCGCGGCAGCCGCGGTCGCGTCGAAATCGGAGGTCAACTCTTCGTAGCGAACCTCGTGAAACCGCAACGGCAGCTTCTTGCGGCTTTCCTTCACCAGCGCCATGACGTCGCAGTAGAACCGGGCGGCCGTGTCCAGCCCGAGGAGCTGGTACATCGCCCCGTTCATGTCGAAGCGCTGCTGGTAGCAGCTCAGGGTGACATCGCGCGGGTCGCGCAGCGCGAGGATCACGCGGGCATTGGGGAAGATCCGGGCAATGACGGGCAGCAGGATCGCGCTCAACGGAAATTTGTCCACGAGGAGCCGGGTACGGTCGGCTGTGTCGATGAACTTCGACGCCTGCACCAGGTAGCGCTTCTGCACTTCCGTGACCTGGGCCCGGTCGAGCCGGGCCCAGCCGGCTGCCCCCATTCCGGGCGCGAGCAATACCTCGCAGGCATCGAAGAGCGTCGGGCGTTCCTCCAGCGAGCACACCCGCGGGTGCGACGCGAGCACCTGCTCCAGCAGCGTCGTGCCCGAACGGGGAAAGCCGACCAGGAAAGCCGGCGCCGAATCGCCGAGGCCGGCGCCGTGCTGCCATTCGCCGACGTCCGCGTCGCGCAGGATGCGGCGCAGTCGTTGCAGCGTCGGTGGCGACATGAAACCCGCGTCCTGCGCCAGCTCAGGGTGCTGCATCCGCTGCAACTCGTTGGCCGCCGTGAACGCGGCGAACGCCTCGTCGAACCTGCCGAGCCGGTCGAGCGCGTCGCCGAGGCAGCCCTGGGCCACGGCGCGGTTCACGCCCGACAGGTTCGGCTCGCCCAGCATGGCCTCGAGCTCGGTGACCGCTGCCGCAGCCTCGCCGTTGCGAATCATCAGGCGGGCCCGGGTCAGCCGTGCGTTGACGTTGCGCGGTGCCGCCGCAAGCGAGCGCTCCACGAGACCCTGCGCCTCGTCCAGCCGGTGTTCGCGTTCGGCCATGGTCGCCAGCGCGGCAAGGGCATCCGCATACTGTGGACGAAGCTCCAGCGCTTTCTCGTATTGTGCGGCGGCAGCCGCACGCTCACCGAGATCCTGCAGTACGTTGCCGAGGTTGTGCCGAGCGACGGCAAAGCCGGCATCGGCGGACAGCGCCGCTTCCAGTGCCTGTCTCGCGTCCTGCAGCCGCCCCGCCTTGCGATAGGCCGCCCCCAGGTTCGACAACACGTGGACGTGGGCGGGATTCGCGCGGCGCGCTCGCTCGAGCAGGGTAATGCCCTCGGTGAGTCCGCCGCGCTCGATTCGCGCGAGGCCGAGAAACATCAGGGCGTTGGCTTCCTCGCCCCGCTGGCTCACGACCTGCCGGCATATGGCTTCCACCTCGTCCCAGCGACGCGACTGCAGCGCGGCCGCCGCGCGCTCGAGCGACTGTCGCAGGGGTTCGGGGTTGCTCATCACGGCACCGGCGGCAAGGTACGGACGCGGCTGAAGACGAGGTCGCAGAGCATAGAACATCCGCCGGCCGCCGCCGGATGACCCGATGCGGGTCCGACGGGGCCACCGGCCCGGCGACGGGTGCCGCGATCTCCGAGGTGTGCGACGATCACGCTGATCATGTCAGGCCCTGTCCTCCAGTCCCCGGCCGAACGCCGGATGCCGGGCGCCGCTCCGCGCGGGAAGCGTTCACTCCGGTCGCTGCTGCAGCTCGCGGGACCCTATTGGAACTGCGAGCGGAAAGGCAAGGTCCGCGGCGCGACCGCGCTGCTATTCCTGCTCACGCTCGCGCAGGTCGGTCTCACGGTGTGGGGAAACTACTGGAATCGCGCGCTGTTCGACGCCCTCGAGCAGCGCACGACGCGCGGCGTGCTGGTGCAGGTGGCCGTGTTCGCGCTCATTTTCGCGGTCTCGATCGCTGTGACCGCCGCGCACCTCATGGTCAAGCGCTGGCTGCAGCTCGACTGGCGGGCCTGGCTCACCGAGCAGCTCGTAGGGCGCTGGATGGCCGAAGGGCGCCACTACAGGCTGCAGTTCGCTCCGGGCGACCACGACAATCCGGATCAGCGCATCGCGGAGGACATCCGCATCGCGACGGAGAGCGCCGTCGCACTCGCCCACACCCTGGTCTTCTCGATGCTCCTGCTGGTGATGTTCACCGACATCCTCTGGTCCGTCTCCGGCTCGATCGAGGTGCCCGGCACGAGCGTCCAGGTGCCCGGCTACATGGTGCCGCTCGCGTTCGTTTACGCGGCGCTCGGCAGCCTGCTCGGCTGGATGTTCGGCCGACCGCTGGTTCGCACCACCAACGCACTGCAGACCGCGGAGGCCACCTTCCGCTTCGGATTGTCGCGCGTCAGGGACCACGCCGAGGTCATCGCGCTCACTCACGGCGAGTCCCAGGAGCGGGCAGGTTCCGCCACGAGGTTCAGCCAGGTCGCGCGTGACTGGGATCGACAGTCGCTCGCCTACCTCGGGCTCGTCTCTTTCGGAACGGCCTACGGCGCGCTGCTCCCCGTGTTCCCGATCCTCATCGCGGCGCCCCAGTACATCGCGGGCGCCATGACGCTCGGCGTGCTGATGCAGGCGGCGCAGGCATTCCAGGGCCTGACCTCCGCGCTGTCCTGGCCCGTGAACAACATCGGCGAGATTGCACGCTGCCGCGCATCGGCCGACCGCGTCCTGTCGCTTCACGAGGACATGGGGCTGCTCGACGGGGATTCCGATGCGACGGGTTCCGCTGGCATCAGGATCGACCGTGCCGGACGCGGTCACCTGGTGATCGAGGACCTGTCGATCGCCGAGCCTTCGGGGCAGCTGCTCATCGAGCACTTGAGCACGAGTATCCGTCGCGGCGAGCGGGTGCTCGTGACGGGCGACCCGGCGGTGACCGGGCGATTCTTCAAGGTGCTCGGCGGGCTCTGGCCCTGGGGCCGAGGGCGCGTGTCCCTGCCTGGCGAGGAGCAGGTGGCATTCCTGCCCCAGCGGCCGTTCCTGCCCGAGGGCACGCTGCGCGCGGTCGTCTGCTACCCCCGCGCGCGGGATGCGTTCCGGGACGCGGACGTCCACTATGCCCTGGAGTGCGCAGGCCTCGCGTGGCTCCTGCCACGTCTCGACCAGCAGGACGACTGGGAGCAGGCATTGCCCGTGCGTGCGCAACAGCGGCTCGGATTCGCGCGCGTCGTGCTGCAGCGTCCGGCGTGGGTCATCATGGAGGAGGCGACCGACGCCTTCGACCCGAAGGGCGAGCGCCTCGTCCTCGAGATGGTGCACCGCGAGCTGCCCGACGCGACGCTCGTCACGATCAGCTTCCACGACGGCCTGCAAGGACTGCACCATCGCGAACTGGTGCTGACCCGGCTGCGCGAGACGAAATACGTGTCCGGCTAGTACCGGTTCGGCAGCCAGCCCCGCGCGACGCAATCGCGGAAACACCAGGCGGGCGTGGTTTCCGTGCGGTAGCTCCAGAAGAACCAGCCGAGGTAATGCTCGAACGCGAGCAGTTGTGCGGCGGCGTAGGCGCGCAGCGCGACGTCCAGCTGGAACCCGTCCATGCGCTCGAGCGCGTGGTGGAACGGGCCGTTCGCCCACAGGGACACGACCGCAAGCTCCAGACCCAGGCTCCATTCCCCTGCGATCGCGGATACGCCGAGCTCGCCCTGGATGCACTCGGACTCGTCGCGCCACGACACGCCGGCCTTGTGCAGGTGGCCGTGGATGTCGAGGTCGATGTCCGAGCGCTCGAAGCACTGGTACCGGTGCACGTCGAGCAGCACTTTCTCGAGCTCCGGCTCACGGAAGAAGTCGAGGAACTCCCGGTGCGTGCGGAACCCGTCGTGAAACACGACGGCGGCGCGCTCCGGCGGGCAGTGCGCGCGGATCGCGGCGTACGCACGGCGGTAGTAATCGCAGAGCAGCGCCGTCGGCACGTCCCAGCGCGGCTCGTTCAGGACTTCGATGCCGCACAGGCTCGCGGCCGAGCGGTACCGGGCAGCCAGGCGGCCGAGCAGCTCGACCGAGAAATCCACGTACTCAGTGCGCGCGTGCCACTCGCACACGTCCTTGATGCCGCCGTTGTCGAACCCGTTCTGGCACCCCGGGGCCGCGTGCAGGTCGAGCAGGACGCGAAGCCCGAACTCACCGGCCCAGTCGAGCGCACGGTCTACCACCTCGATGCCGCCTGCGACGAAGGGATGCTGTTTGTCGCCATAGCTGGCGTGGTAGGGGTACGGCGGGCCCAGGATCCAGTGGCCGATCGGGATCCGCACCGCATTGATGCCGATGGACGCGAGCCAGGCGAAGTCCTCGCGTGTGATGAAGCTGTCCCAGTGCGCGCGCAGTTTCCGCTCTGCAGCGTCGCCGAGCTCGGCGCACCAGGAGGTCTCGTCGGTGGCTTCGAGCCCGGCGAACAGGCTGGGCGTCATCCATTTCTCCAGGACCAGCCAGCCGCCGAGATTCACGCCGCGGAGCCGGGGCGAATCGGTGGGGTAGCTCGGGTCCATGATTCATTGCTCCGGGTGCAGGCTCGGTCGGGCGCTGTCCGTGCTACGGTAGCGGGCAGCGAGTCCCGGTCGCAACCGACTGTGGGCCCGCGGCGAAGAGCAGAGCATGCGCATACTGGTTACAGGCGGCACCGGATTCATCGGGCAGGCCCTCTGCCCGCATCTCGCGTCCTCGGGGCACGAGGTGGTGGTCCTGACCCGACAGACGAACCCGTCGCTGCCGGCACGGGTGGCGGCGTCGGTGAGCCGGCTCGATGCGCTCGACCCCGCCGACTTCCACGCCGTGATCAACCTGGCCGGCGCTCCGATCGCCGAAAGACGCTGGACGGAGGACCGGAAGAGACTGCTGCTCGAGTCCCGCGTCCACACGACCTCGCAGCTGGTCGAGTGGATGCGTGCGTCGGGGCGACGCCCCGCCGTGCTGGTTTCGGCCTCCGCCGTCGGCTATTACGGCGAGCAGGGTGACCGTCCGATCACGGAGACCACGGTACCGAATCCGGGCTTCACGCACGACCTGTGTGCGGCCTGGGAACGTGAGGCCGGCCGGGCGGCGGAACTCGCGGTCCGCGTCTGCTGCGTGCGTATCGGCGTGGTGCTGGACCGCGGCGGTGGTGCATTGGCGAAAATGCTGCCCGCGTTCCGCCTCGGCGCCGGCGGCCCGCTCGGTTCGGGACGCCACTACTTCCCGTGGATCCATCGGCAGGACATGGTACGCATCTGCCATTGGCTGCTCGACAACGCGGAGGCGACGGGTGCCTACAACGCGAGCGCCCCGAATCCCGTCACGAACGCGGAGTTCACCCGCGCTCTCGGCCGGGCCCTCGGGCGTCCTGCGCTGCTGCCGATGCCCAGCGCGGCACTGAAGTTGCTGTTCGGCGAGATGTCCGAGCTGCTGCTCGCGAGCAGCCGGATGCTGCCGCAGAGACTGCTGCAGGAGGGATTCCGCTTCCAGTACCCGGACCTCGACGGTGCGCTCGCGGCCATCTTCGGGCGTTCGCGCTGACGCCCTGTGCCCGGGCCGACGACGGGCGTATTCTCGCGGCTGCTGAAAAACACATCGACCGCAGGGGGTCAGTATGAACCGGCGTGACTTCTTCATGTCGTCGCTGGCGGCTGCGCTCGCGACGTCCCTCGCCGACCTTCGTGCACTCGCCGCGTCAGCGCCGGTCGCCGGCGGAATCGAGGCCGTTACCGGCTCGGGCGCGAAAGTCGCGCTGACGGCAGCGGAACTGCAGGAGCTTCGCGACAGCCTCAGGGGCGCGCTGTTGCTGCCGGGTCAACCCGGCTACGACGAGGCGCGCCGCGTGCTGAACGCTTCCATCGACAAGCACCCGGCGCTCGTCGTGCAGCCGACGGGCGCGGCCGACGTGCGGACGGCGGTCAGTTTCGCGAAGCAGCACGGGCTGCTGCTCGCCGTGAAGTGCGGCGGGCACAGCTACGCCGGCAAGTCCACCTGCGATGGCGGCATGCAGATCGACCTGTCGCATTTCCGCGGCGCACGCGTCGACCCGGAAGCCCGGGTCGCCTACGTGGCCGGCGGCAGCCTGCTCGGCGAGCTCGACCACGAGACGATGTCTCTGGGCCTCGTAACGACGGCGGGGACCGTGTCGCACACCGGGGTGGGCGGCCTCGCGCTCGGCGCCGGATTCGGCCGGCTTGCCCGGCGCCTCGGCCTCACGGTGGACAACATACGCAGCGTCGACATCGTCACGGCAGACGGTCAGCTGCGACGCGCGAGCGCCGAGGAGAATCCAGACCTCTACTGGGGCATCCGCGGCGGCGGCGGCAATTTCGGTGTCGTTACGTACTTCGAATTCACGCTGCACCCGATGCAGCGCCAGGTGACCGGCGGCGAACTGGTCTTTCCCATCGCGCGGGCGCGCGAACTGCTCGAGTTCTATGCGGACTTCTCCGTCGACGCGCCGGACAGTCTCTACTGCGACGCCGTGATGACTGCCCCGAGAGGCGGCAAGCCGGGGGTGTTCCTCCTCAGCGTCTGCCACTCCGGAACGCCGGCGGATGCGGAGCGCGACCTCGCGCCGCTCAGGAAGCTGGGCCAGCCCCTCAAGGACTCGATCGGGCCCGTGGACTACGTGAGGCTGCAGCGTTCCTGGGACCGTACCGATCCGCGCAACGAGGGCGAGTACCTCAAGTCGGGCTTCATCAATGACTTTCCTGCGCAGCTGGTGGCGTCCATCCTCGGTGGGTTCCAGGCCGATCCGACGCGCAGCACGACGGTGTTCTTCCAGCACTCGGGCGGTGCGATCGGTCGCGTTGCGCCCGACGCGACGGCATTTCCCCACCGGCGCTCGAAGCTGAACCTGTTCGCCACGACGAGCTGGGACCTCACGGCGGACGGGACCCCCCACGTGCGCTACGTGAAGGAATACTGGGCGCAACTGCAGCGGTTCACCGACGGCTACTACACGAACGAGAGCGCCGACGAGGCGCAGCGGTTCGTCGACGAGAACTACCAGGGCAACATCGGGCGGCTGACCGGGATCAAGAACCGCTACGATCCGGGCAACCTGTTCCGGCTCAACACGAACGTCAAGCCCACGGTCTGAGGCGCGTCGTACGCCCCAGCAAGGTGCGGCCCCTGCCCACGCTCAGGGAACGATGACGTGCGGCAGCGCGAGCGCGCCTGCCTGTGCCTCGAGCCGGGCGAGATCGCCGCTGCGCAGGGCGCCCAGTTCCGCCTCGACGCGGTCGAGCGCGGCGAGGTTCTCCGCGAGCTGGCTGCGCTGCCCCTGCGTCGGCGCGAAGTCGGAGGACTGCACGTCGGAATAGAGCGTCGAGAGCTGCGAGTAAAGTTTGGCGCCGCCGCCGCGTCCGGTCAGGACGTCGTATACGACCTTCGCCTCCGGGTTGTGCATCCCGCGCTCGAGCGTGTCGCAGCGCTCGATCAGCGCGGCGGCGGTCGCGTTCAGCTCCTTCGCGGCCGGATTCTTCGCCGTTCGCGTCTCGATGTTCTCCGTCTGCGAGCGGATGGCTCGCACCGTCTCGATGTCCCGCTCGAGGCGGTCGAGCGCGGCACGCGTCTGCAGCGTGAAGTCCAGATTTGCGCGCAGGTCGTCCGGCGTGGCCTTCGAGCGCGGGTCGGCGAGTATCTCGCCTTTCGTCGAGACGAGGTGCCCTGCGCCAGAGAGCTTCAGGGTGTAAGTGCCGGGCAGGGCAAGCGGGCCTTCCTCCGGGTTCCCGGAATCGATCTTGGCGTTCTCGAGGCGCGTCGCGCCTTCGTAGCGCAGGTCCCACTGCGCCCGGTTCAGGCCTTTCTCCCTGGTGAGCGCGGGTTTCGCCGGTTCCTCGGGCTCGTCCGGGTCGTCCTTCGCATAGCGGTTCGGCCTGGGCACCGAGCTCAAGGTGCGAACGAGGTTGCCCTGGGCGTCGAAGATCTCGAGCTTCAACTCGTTTGGATCGTCCGGACTGGCCTTCCTGCCCTTCGGGGTCTCGGGCGGCTCGTCCTTGAGCCAGTAGGTTATGGTCATGCCGTAAGGCCTGTTGCCCGCGCCCGTGTCCACGAGCTCGTCCCAGCGGAATTCGCGTCGCCAGCGGTGGGCCGGGCGGGGCGGAAAGACGTGCGCGGGTTCAGCCTTCAGGCCGGCATCGAGCGCGCGCAGCGGTCCGATGTCGTCCAGGATCCACAGCCCGCGTCGCGTGCCGAGAATGAGGTCGTCGTGCTTGACCTCGAGGTCTGCCACGCCGACCGGCGGCAGGTTGTTGCGAATGTCGAAGAAGCTCTCGCCCCCGTCGCGTGACATGAAGAGGCCGCGCTCGGCGCCGACGTACAGCAGGTCGGGGTTCGTCGGATCCTCGCGCACGACGAACAGGTGCTGGTCGTCCGGCAGGCCCTTGCCGAGCTGGTCCCAGCTTTTGCCGTAGTCCCGCGTGCGGAACAGGTACGGCCGCGGATCATTCAGCCGCCGCGCATCGACGGCAACGTAGGCCGTGCCGGCAAACCGTAGCGACGGCTCGATGGCTTCAACGGTGCCCCATTCCGGCAGCTTCTTCGGCGTGACGTTCGTCCAGGTCTTGCCGTGGTCTCGGG
>Ga0114938_1001363_pt1 | contig 16742 bp, 16 predicted proteins | sample AshMeaBigSpring_FD_88675 | JGI IMG/M metagenome (GOLD analysis project Ga0114938, IMG submission 88675) | Groundwater microbial communities from Big Spring, Nevada to study Microbial Dark Matter (Phase II) - Ash Meadows Big Spring | ecosystem: Environmental > Aquatic > Deep subsurface >...
AAAGGAGAAGCGGAAGCGCTGACCTTCCCTGCGCAGGCATTACCCTGATCAGGTTCTACGGGTTTGATCTCAGCCTCCGCTGTCTGCGGAAGCACCCCGGGAATCTGTTTGAAATGGCCGGTTTTTCCGGCCGGCAGGTCAAAAATACAATTTTCCCGGTTTTTGTAACTTTTTACCTCCGGTTGCGTACCACTGGAAACTACACTGCATGAAAGCATGGATTTGGACTTTATGGCTGAGTTTCCTGGTGATGTTTACCCAGGCACAGGAAGGAAAGGTGATTAATGATCCGAATGTGGAGAAAAGAACCGTAGACGCCTTTCACTCGGTGGAGGTTTCGGGTTCGATTGAACTGATCGTCACCCAGTCGGCGGAAATAGCGGTTGCCATCAGCGCCGCCAAAGCGGAAGACGTTCCGAAAATCATCACCGAAACGCGGGGAGGTGTCCTGCACATCCATATCAAGGATGGAGAAGACAACTGGTGGAAAAGCAATTGGAATACCATGGGACGCAAGTACCGGGCATATGTTTCCGCCCCTGAATTCCGGGCGATCAGCAGCGCGGGTTCGGGCAGCATCCGGATTATGGGAACCCTCAAGGCTGAGGATCTTGAACTCAGCTCAGCCGGTTCGGGGAATATAGAAGGTCGCCTGGAGGGGGATAAAGTGGAGATCGTTCAAAGTGGTTCGGGCAACGTGAGACTGCAGGGTACGATCGCCCATGCCACCGTTCGTTGCAGTGGTTCCGGTAATTTCCGCTCGGAGACCCTGGAAATGGAGTATGGTGAAGTTTCCATGAGTGGTTCGGGCAATGCGGAGTTTACCGTGAACAAGGAATTAACGGCCAGTGTCAGTGGTTCCGGTAATATCCGCTTCCGCGGCAACGGCCTGATCCGGGATATGCAAGTATCCGGCAGCGGACAGATCCGCCGGGTGGACAGTCCCCAGACAGCTACACTATAATGTTAAAATGCGAAAAGACAACAATATGAAAAAGCAATTCCTCTTCCTCTGTATGATGCTTTCCACTGCCTTGGCAATGTCCCAGGAGAAAGTGGTGGTGAATGATAAGAACGCGCAGTTACGCAGCGTGGGCGGCTACAATGAGATTTCCGTATCGGGAGGCATCGACCTCTACCTTTCGCCAGACGATAAGGAAGTGGTTGTGGTCAGCGCCAGTGAGCCGAAATACCGCGATCGCATCGTCACCCGTGTGAACGGCAACCGGCTCGAAATTTACTTTGATGATAAAGGCATGACGAGATGGCCGGACCGTATGAACCTGAAGGCCTATGTTTCCTTCAAGACCCTGCAGAAACTCAAGGCTTCCGGCGCGTCTGATGTATATGTAAACGGCGTGATCAAATCCCCGTCGCTTGAAATCTATATGTCTGGTGCCAGTGATTTCAACGGCGCCATACTCGTGGACGAATTGAAGATCGACCAGAGCGGCAGTTCAGACTCCAGGATCAGCGGGAAGGCGGAGCGGGTTACGATTGATGTGAGTGGTGCCAGTGATGTGAAGGCGTATGAGCTTGCGGTGAACTACTGTAATGTGGAAGCCTCGGGCGCTTCGGATATCCAGATCACCGTGAATAAGGAACTCAGCGCCCGCGCCAGCGGATCGAGCGATGTCCAGTACCGGGGCGAAGGACTGATCCGGGATATCAAGACCAGCGGAGCGAGTTCTGTCAGCCGGAAAGGATGAATTAGAAGTCAAAAGTCAAAGGTGAGAAATGAGAAGTTGAGCGAAGCGAAATCCAGCGCATGCGGGATGAGAAGTGGGATTTGGGAGGCAGAAACCCGAAGCCGATCGAAAAAAGAATGCCGAAAAGGCGAAACATTAAAAAACCCCGGTGTGTCCGGGGTTTTTGTTGCGAAGGGGAGGATCGAACTCCCGACCTTCGGGTTATGAGCCCGACGAGCTACCGCTGCTCTACTTCGCGATCTGGGGTGCAAATATAAAAAGAAAAGCCTTCCTCGCCAAACAAAATCCAAAGTTTACCTTTGCTGCCTGATGAAATCCGGTTTCGTGGCCATATTCGGGAAGCCCAATGCGGGTAAGAGTACCCTCCTCAATGCGTTGGTGGGGGAGAAACTGGCAATCGTATCCCATAAGTCCCAGACCACGAGGCACCGAATCCGTGCTTTTCTGAACGGTCCGGATTACCAGGTCATTTTTTCAGATACACCGGGCATCATCACCCCGGAATACAAGCTTCATGAGAAAATGATGGGCGCTGTCAAAAGCAGCCTCGAAGATGCGGACCTGGCTTTATTGCTCGTGGACGTGCGGGATAACCCCGAAGAAGTGAGCCCGGTATTTGAGTCGCTTCGCCTCAAAGTACCGGCGATCGTTGTACTGAATAAAACCGACCTGGCCCCGGCGGAAACTGTCCGGAAAGCAGCGGAATTTTATGACAGCCGGTCCTATTGCAGGGAGGTCCTGCCTATTTCGGCCCTCCGGAAACTGCAATTGGATGCCCTCATTCAACGCATCATCCATTACCTGCCCGAGGGCGATGCGTTCTTCGCGGACGATGACCTGACGGATCTGCCTACCCGCTTTTTTGCGGGGGAACTGATCCGGGAAAAGATATACGAACTTTTTGAACAGGAAATCCCATACCAGGCTACCGTGATGGTAACGGAATTTAAGGAACAGCCTCATATCGTACGGATCAAGGCGGATATCGTTGTTCAACGGGAATCGCAAAAAGCCATCCTGCTGGGCGAAAAGGGGAGCATGATAAAAAAGCTTGGTACAGAGGCCCGCCAATCGATTGAGGCCTTTCTAGGTCACCGGGTGTACCTGGAGCTGTTTGTGAAAGTGCGGCCCAAATGGCGCGACAATGAACTGCATTTGCGAGAATACGGATATTCGTAGCATTCATTTACCCCTGCAGGTGCAACCCAAAGCAAAGAATCATGAAATATAAACTTGTGGCCATACTGATGTTGTACGCGTCCAGCGCGAGCACGCAGGTGTTTATTGAAAACACGCCGGTGGGTTCCACCAGGGAGGGCCAGATCAATGTGTATGGAATGAATGGCGCCAGTGCCCGTGTGCGTTACGAAAAGTTCAAGGGGTCGCCATTTTACAATCCTGAGTGGTTTAAGGCGGAGCTTTACCAGCCGGACGGGAAATCTTTGGGAATCAACCCGGTAAAACTGAACCTGGCCACCCATGAAGTGCATTTCCTGGATAAAAAGGGTTTTGAACTGGCAGCCAATGACGGCACCGTGGCAAGAGTGGTTTTTGTGGATTCTCTGGGCGATGGAAAACCCAAAGTCATTTTCAGGAACGATTACGACGTGATCTTCATGGCCTATAACAGGAACCGGAAATACGCGGAGGAACTGAACCTGGGAAACATTGGACTCCTGAAAGTGACGATTCGCGACCCGCGAGAAGCGGACTCGATGTTTGGAACGCTCAAGCGGTATTATTTTACGGATCGGTTCGATTATTTTGTCCGGGTAGGCAAACGGGTGGAGAAACTGAAGAAACTAAACCAGGACGAAGTCTTTTCCGTCCTGCCCGCAAAGCAGGAAACCATGAATTATGTGAAGCAACGAAAACTGAACCTGAAGAAGGAAGAAGACGTGGTTGCGTTGTTCGATTATCTTAACAGCCAGCAGAAATAAAGCCAGTATAAAATTAAAACTGAAACATGTCGGGATTTACCGTAGCCATCGTGGGAAGGCCAAATGTAGGGAAGAGTACCTTTTTTAACCGTTTGCTGGAAGAACGCAAAGCGATCGTGGAAGACACACCCGGCGTAACGCGGGACCGCCAGTATGGAATGAGTGAGTGGAACGGGAAAATATTTAACGTGATTGATACCGGCGGCTTTGTTCCCGGCGGCACGGAAATTTTTGAGAAGGAAATCCGCCAGCAGGTCATGATGGCTGTGGAAGAAGCCAGCGCCATCGTCTTCATGGTAGATGCGGCCACCGGCATCACGGACCTCGATGAGGCCATGGCGGATATCCTGCGCAGGTCGACTAAGCCCGTTTTTCTGGTGGTGAACAAGGTGGACAATAACAAGCGGCTGCTGGAAGCATCAGAGTTCTACAGCCTTGGTTTTGAACATATCTATTTTCTCTCATCCATTTCCGGCAGCGGCACCGGTGAATTGCTGGATGACGTAGCCGCCCTGATTCCGGAACAGTCTGACGAAGAGAAGGAACAGGGGGAGAAATTGCCGAAAATCGCCATCATTGGTCAGCCCAATGTGGGAAAGTCATCCCTGCTGAATGCGTTACTCGGTTCAGAGCGAACCATCGTGAGCGACGTGGCAGGCACAACCCGGGATACCATCCATACCCGGTACAATATGTTCAAGAAGGAATTCATCCTGATTGATACGGCCGGTATCCGACGGAAGGCAAGGGTGCAGGAAGACCTTGAATTTTATTCGGTGATCCGCGCCATCAAGGCCATGGACGAAGCGGATGTGTGTCTGATGATGCTGGACGCCGAAAAGGGTATCAGCCAGCAGGACCTGAACATTTTCTCCCAGGCTACGAAAAAGGGCAAGGGTGTCGTATTGCTGGTGAACAAATGGGACATACTGGAAAAGAAAACCAATACGGCCCGCGATTATGAGCGGGAGTTAAAAGCCCGCCTCGAACCCTTCAGTGATGTCCCCATCCTGTTTATATCTGCCAAAGAGAAGACCCGCATCTTCAAAGTCATTGAGACCGCACTGGAAGTGTATGAGAACAGGAACCGCAAAGTGCCTACTTCTATCCTGAATGAAAAGATGCTGGCCGCGATTGAAGCTTACCATCCGCCGGTGGTCCGGGGCAATTCCATTAAAGTCAAGTATGTGACGCAACTGCCTACCGCTGTGCCGAGCTTCGCGTTTTTCTGCAACTACCCGGACGATATCAAGACGCCCTACAAAAACTACCTGGAAAACAAGTTGCGGGAGAATTTCAATTTCACGGGCGTGCCCGTCCGTATTTTCTTCCGGAAGAAATAGGCGTTAACAGGGGGCTCCTTCAAATGCACCTGGTGAAAGGCCCTATCCTTTCATCTTTTTTATCCACTGCCTGATACCGGCCTGGAATGATTTGAGCTCCGCCTGCTGATCGCGGATGAAACTGTTGTCTTCGAGGGTCCCGATCACGCGGTTCATTTCGTCATCATTTTCATAGAGCATTTTCCGGAACGGATTTTCATAGTCTTTTTTCCGGGAGGAATGGATGCCTTCCACGATGGCATTTTTCGTGTCAGCAAGTTCTTTTGCGAGTAGCGACAGACGGGCCGGATCCTGCAACGTTTTGAAAGGAGTGCCCAGTTCGGCCAGTACGGCCATGGCATGTTCCCGGGTGTAACGGGCATATTCTTCCGCCTGCCTGGAGTAAAAGCGGTGGATATCGCCCCAGTTTTTTATTTTCCCTTTATGGATATCCTGCCTGAAGCTATGGAACGGCTTTTCGGGGATCAGTTGACCGCCAACGTTGATCCATTGCTGGCGTTTTGTCTGTTTCGGCAGGAAGTTCTTCCAGGCTTCAATCGTCTGGACGCCCTCTTCCATGGCCTGGCGGACCAGCGTGTCTATCCCGTAAAATCGCGCCATGGTCCTGTAAGCTTTGTAGGCCTGCCGGACCTTTAACAAAAGCTGGGTGCGGGTTCCGTTTTCCATACCCCTGGCCTGGATGTCCAATGCATCCACAACGGGATCCCCTGCCTCGAGTAACCGGCGACCTGTTTCCGCGGCATTGTTAACGGCGTCTTCCTGCGGGCTGTTTTTCTTCAGGTAGGCTTCACCGGTATACCGTGCCAGGAGGTCCATGGACTGCAGGATTTCATTGACGCTGTCCGGCGCGAGGTACGATGTTTCCAGCAGCTGGGTCTTTTCCCTACGCTGGTCCCTGGCTTTCGATTTCCATTCGTTCCGGCAAAGTGCGTACATATTGTACATGAACCAGTACGCCGGCATTACCTGGAGGGTATTGTTGGCATTGTCCTGGCTAACCAGGGCGAAAGGAAATGGAATATCCAGTTCCGCGGGATAATCGCCCTTGGCTACCATGTTGAAGGTGGCGAACCTTGAATTGTGTTTGAGGCTTACGCACAGTCCGGGCCAGAAGCCCCGGCCGGCTTTCAGTTCCCCGTCTGCACCCCTCGAATTATGGTTTGAGCCGATAGTTGCCCCTGCCGCAATATTGGATTGACCCTGTACCAGGGATGCACAAAGGAATGAGTTGTTATGGTGTTGTTCGTGGAAAGGGTAGATCAGGCTGTTCAAGACCTCGCAGCAGGAAATCGTGGAATTGTTCCCCAGGTAGGCGTTGATTAACCGCGCGCCGTATTTCAACTGGGAATGGGAAGCCATAAAGAAACGCACCGCTTTCACGCCGTAAAATACGCGACAGCCCGCGCCGATAATGCCGTTCACGAGCTCGCAGCCTTCTCCCACTTGTGAATGGGCGTCCGCGTTGCTGTTGATCGTTACATTTTTTATTTTATTGGCGCCCTTGAGGTATGCGTCTGTGCCGATCCATACGTCCTTGACGATTTTACAGTTTTTGATAACCGTACGGTCGCCGATTTTGCCGTAGTAGCCGCGCTGTTTGTCAAATTCCTTTTCCGTGAATTCCCGGAAACGGTTCATCAGGATTTCATCGTCCCGGTACTTGGCCCAGAGGAATGCATCTCCCGGCAACATCCCGTTGAAAGGAAGGATCTTCCGGCCGGCATTTTCGTTGCATACTTCCAGCCAGATGCGGACCTGTTCCGATTCGCCGTCTTTGATGATGCCGTTACCGAATTTCGCGGTGCTGGTGGTGGCCAGTTCGTTTACATTCACAATCATCACATCATTGCCGATGATGTAATGGGACATGTAATTCACGTTGTCGATCACCACGTTGTCGCCGAAATCGCAACTGATGATGGTACTGTTGTACAGGCCAACCGGCATGCGCAGGTTGTGGAATTCAAGATACCAGGGTTCCAGCTTCCCGATCCGGACAAGCCCGAAGAACTTGCAGTTCTTTACCAGTTCCGGGTTGAAAGCGTCCGATACGAATATCTTGTTCCAGTCATCCGAGGTGTTATTGTTCCGGACCAGGGATTCAATTTCAAATGCCGTCAGGTGACGGTATTCGATATCACTCCGGTTCTGGATATTGCGCAGGTGGTATTCATCTTTTCCCGCCGGGATAAACTCCGGTTTGATGAATTGATAGCCTATGGAATGCAGCGGCCTCTTCTGTATCAGGTTCATGGAATGTGCTTATTCTACCGTCACGCTTTTGGCGAGGTTGCGGGGTTTGTCTACATCGAGGCCCTTATGCACGCCCGTATAGTACGAAAGCAACTGCAGGGGAATTACATTGAGCATGGGTGCCAGGATCTCATCGCATGCCGGCACATACATGACGTCGTCCGCCATTTGAGGGATGGTTTCATCGCCTTCTGAAATAACGGCGATCACCTTACCTTTCCGGGCCTTGATCTCCTGTATGTTGCTCACGATTTTTTCGTGGTAAGGGTCTTTGGTGGCTACGAACACCACCGGCAGGGTGTCGTCCACGAGGGCGATGGGTCCGTGTTTCATTTCAGCTGCCGGGTATCCCTCGGCGTGTATATAGGATATCTCCTTTAGTTTCAGCGCACCTTCCAGGGCAACGGGAAAATTGTACCCACGGCCTAGGAACAGGAAGTCGGTTGCCTGTGCATATTTGCGGGCGAGACTGTTGATGTTTTCGGCCTGTTCGAGTACGGTCTGGACTTTTTCAGGAATCAGGCTGAGTTCCGTAAGCAGGCGCTGGTATCGATCAATGTCAATCGTTCCTTTTTCACGTCCCAGTTTCAGGGCGATCATGGTCAGGACAGCCAGCTGGGCGGTAAAGGCCTTGGTGCTGGCTACCCCTATTTCAGGCCCCGCATGGGTATAGGCGCCGCCATGGGAAATCCGGGCGATGGAAGAGCCAACCACGTTGAGCACGCCGAAAATCAGGGCTCCCTGTTCCTTCGCTTTTTCAATAGCCACGAGGGTGTCTGCCGTTTCACCGCTTTGTGAAATGGCGATGATTACATCGCCCGGGCCAACGATCGGGTTCCTGTACCTGAATTCAGAGGCATATTCCACTTCCACCGGAACGCGGCACAGTTCCTCAAAAATATATTCCGCCACCAGTCCTGCATGCCAGCTGGTTCCGCAGGCCACCATGATGATTCGTTTGGCATTCTTCAGTTGTTCCAGGTGCTGCTCAACACCGCTCATGATGATCTTGCTTTCAGACAATTCGAGGCGGCCCCGAAGGCAGTCATATATGGTATGTGGCTGCTCAAATATTTCCTTGAGCATGAAGTGTTCGTAACCGCCTTTTTCGATGGCAGCGAGTTCCAGGTCGAGTTTCTGTACAAACGGCGTCAGTGTTTCATTGCCGAGGTTCTTGAGGATGAGTTCGTCTGGGCGGATAATCGCCAGTTCGTAATCATTCACGTACACCACTTCCTTGGTATACTCGATGATGGGCGATGCGTCCGATGCCAGGAAATGTTCACCTTTCCCGATCCCAATGACCAGCGGGGAACCCTTTCTGGCGGCGATCAGGGTATCCGGGCTTTCCGTATCCACGATCACAATCACATAGGCGCCCACCACACGCTTGAGCGCGATGCGGATGGCTTCTTCAAGGGAACATTTGTTGTTTTCCCTGATATCGTCAATGAAATGCAAGAGCACTTCGGTATCGGTATCGCTGGTGAAACTGTAACCCTTGTTGAGCAGTTCCTGTTTAAGCTGGCCGTAGTTTTCGATGATCCCGTTGTGGATCATGGCCAGTTTGCCGCTGGCCGACCGGTGCGGATGAGCGTTGCGGTCGCTAGGTTCACCATGCGTGGCCCAACGGGTATGGCCTATGCCAATATGGCCCTGCACGTTTTCGCCCACGAGGCTTTCTTCCAGCCCGGCTACTTTGCCTTTCTTTTTAAATAGTTTCAGCCCGTCAGACAGCAGCGCGATGCCTGCACTGTCATATCCACGATATTCCAGTCTTTTCAGTCCTTTGAGGATGACGGGGTAAGCCTGTCTATGCCCGACATATGCAACAATTCCACACATATTACAATCAGATCTAGGGTTAAAGAAGGAGCAATATTACTCAATAATCCTTTTTATAACGGCTTTGGTAGTCAATGTATTGTACGCTTCAGCATGTCATAGAAGAGCGCCCTGCAGGAAAAGGTAGGCACAGGTGAAATAAATAATCAGACCCGTGACGTCCACCAGGGTGGCTACAAAGGGGGCGGAACTGACCGCCGGGTCGGCGCCCAGCCGCTTAAGCAGGATGGGCAGCATAGAACCGGTGAGTGTTCCGAGCAGGACCACGCCCAGCAGGGAAACGCCCACAGCCGCCCCCACAGCCAGGTAATGGGTGCCGTAGATATCCGGGAAGAACTGGCTCCATCCAACCACGCGGGCAAAGCCGATAATCCCCAGCACGGAACCCAGTAAAAGCCCGGAAATGATTTCCCGGCGCATCACCCGCCACCAGTCCGTCAGCGTGATTTCGCCCACCGCCATGGCCTGGATGATCAGGGTGGATGCCTGCGAACCGCTGTTTCCCCCGGAGGAAATGATCAGCGGGATGAACAGCGCCAGCACCACCGCACGCTGGATTTCTTCTTCATAGTGACCCATGGCCGTTGCCGTGAGCATTTCGCCGAGGAAAAGCACGATCAGCCATACCACCCTTTTTTTGAACAGTTTGAGAATGGGTATTTCCAGGTAGGGCTCGTCCAGTGCTTCGGTACCCCCCATTTTCTGCATGTCTTCCGAGAATTCCTCGCTGGCCACCCAGAGGACGTCGTCAATCGTAACGATGCCCAGCAGGATTTTTTGGTCGTCCACAACAGGCAGGGCTACACGGTTGTTCATCTTGAATACCTGGTTGGCCGATTCCTGGTCGTCATGCACGTTCAGGGCGATATACCGTCCGTCTGTGAGTTCGCTGACTTTTTTTTCCGGCGGGGCGAACAGGAATTCGCGGATACGGATGTCGTCAATCAGTTTCCCATGTTGGTTGATCACGTAGATCACGTCGATCGTTTCGCTGTCTTTGCCATATTGCCTGATATGGTCCAGTACTTCCTGCGCAGTCCAGTCTTCTTCCACCGAGAGGTAGTCTGTGGTCATCAGTCGTCCAACGCTTTCTTCGGGGTATCCGAGCAGGGAGAGGGTGATCTTCCGCTCTTCCGGGTTCAGCAACTTGATCAGTTCCCGCACTACTTCGTTGGGAAGTTCTTCCAGGAATGCGGTCCGGTCGTCCGAGGGGAGTTCGTTGAGTAGTTCGGCGGTCTTCAGGGGCGGGAGGTCTTGTATGATGGTCTTCTGGCGCGAGAGGTCCAGTATCTTAAAAGTACCAGCCGCGCGGTGGACGGCCATGCTGGAAATGATCTGTGCAGCATAGTCCTCATTGTCGGCGATGAGGTCTGCTACATCGCTGATGTTCTGGCTGTTCAGGAAATCCTGAATCTGAAGCCGGTCGTCTTGCCGGATAACCTCCTCAAACTGCTCCTGTATGGTCTGCGGCTGGATCTCAATCGACATGTAACCGGATTTTGCGCTAATTTAAACCGTTTTTAACCACGGTCTTCGTTATGATACTACCCTGCCTGACTTTTGCGGAAACCCCCGGCATGGGCAGGGGCGTGTTTACCAGCGAGGATATTCCCGCCGGTACCGTCGTTGAAGTGTCGCCGGTAATTGTGATGGATGCCGATGCGCGGAAACTGCTCGACCAGACACTGCTGCATGACTACATTTTCGAATGGGGGCCGGACCGTACGCAGTGCGCCATGGCCCTGGGATTCGTGCCGGTATACAATCACGCTTCCCCATCGAATTGTGAATATGAAATGGATTATGACGCGGCGGTCATCAGCATCAGGGCGATGCGTGATATCCGGGCGGGAGAGGAGTTATTTATCAATTATAACGGCGACTTTGATGATCCGTCAGGCGTGTGGTTTGCGCTGGCCGATGGATGAATTCCCGTTGCCATCAAATCAGTCGGATATTTTCCCGCCTGCCGTAATCCATGCGCTTATAATATCTTTCTCCGCCTGGGTGAGGGGGCCGGTGGGGGCATGAGACCCAGGATCAGTGCCCTGATTTGACCGTCATAACGAAACAATATGGTTTGGGTCCGTTTTTTCTGCCGTAATAATAAGGTTATTACCGATTGATATTACGGCAAATGCCTGCATGTGGTTGCCCGCGAAGGGGGTAATCATGAAAATTTACGAAGTATCTCCTCTACCTGGCCCCTGTATCTGCCGCCGAAGAGCAGTAGGTGAATGAGCAGGGGATACAGTTGGAATAGCGGAACGCGTTCTTCCCATCCGGGTTGAAGGGGCGATGCTTCCTGGTATGCGGTAAAAAACCGGGTATCGAAGCCGCCGAAAAGAAGGGCCATTGCCAGGTCGGTTTCCCGGTGGCCATAATATGCAGCGGGGTCAAAAACGGCCGGCAGGCCATCTGCAGTGGCAATGTAGTTGCCGCTCCAGAGGTCGCCATGCAGGAGACTTGGTTTTTCCTCCGGAATAAGGTCTTTCAGCCTTGCGCAAATGGTTTCCGCAAGTTCTACGTGCGCCATGTCCAGCAACTGGCGTTCTTTCGCCTTATACACATTGCGCATGATGCGCTGGTTGGTATAGAAATCGTGCCAGGTGTCATGCCAGGTATTGTCCTGGTGCATCTTGCCGATATAGTTTGGGTATTCGAGCCCAAAGCGTTCAGCATGATTCCCATGCAGGGCCGCTATTCCTTGTCCGAACTTGTCCCAGAAATCCTCGCCTGCCGTTCCGCGGTCAAGGGCCTCCATGACCAGGTATACCTGCTGGTGGAATTTCCCGTCGAATAAGGGCCTGGGAACACGGATGGCGCCGGTATTGGCCAGCAGGATCAGGCCCCTTGCTTCTTTTTCAAAGAAGTCGAGCCCGAAGAGACTGGCATTGACTTTCATGAAAAAAGCGCCGCGACTGGTGCCCAGGCGAAAACACTGGTTGATATCCCCGCCATGAACGGGTGTGGTGTCCGTAAGGCTCACGGGCGCCTGGAAAAAATCCCTGAATCGCTCTTCGATATGACGGACAAAATTCTGGTGGAGGTCCATGGACAGTTGATATCGGCAATATTAACGTAAGCGGGTCGCTGTACAAAATGCAGGCGCCAATTTTGGTGTATTCCATGTGTTTTGATAACCTTATCGTTATATTGCCATACGTCAATATGCCACCCGCCATGCGAAACCCCTTGCTTGTATTGTTGTTTTGTAGCCTGGCCCTGACATCCTGGGGACAGTCGGGACTGCGGATAGACACCAGCAATTACTATGGGTACATGCGTGATGGCGGATCCTTCGAATGGATAAGGACCAGTGATGCGGTGCCGGTGATCATCGAGGAGATCAGGAATGCCGGCTTCTCCAATGCGTTTTTGCAGGTAGGGCGATTGGTGCGGCTGGATAAAAACACCGTTTTTGTGGTGACCGTAAACTGGGAAGGGGAAAAACCTTTCGGGTACATTTACGAGGAGGGCCACGGCCAGCAACCCCATGTGGCGGACCGCCAGTTTTTGCACGATGAATACAGGGATTCCTATTCCCAGGCGGAGATCGGTTCGGGTGGTGAATTAAAATACCAGAAAGTTGGCAAGCTTCCCAGGAATATTTTCCTCCTGCGGGAACGTTGCTATTGGTTCCAGTTTGATGACGCGGGAGGAAACTACCCGGTCAGCAAGGATGTTGCCATCCGGATTCTTCGCCAGGACATCCGCGCATATCTGAATCGCATGATGGCCACCCGGCGGTGAAGCCACCGTGCAAAAATGGTAAACCAGGAAACAATTGCCTGCCTGCAACTAGCCTGCCGCTACCGTCAACGTAATCAGTGTTTCTCCAACGCGCGCAAGTTGTTTTCGATAAAGGGCTTGTCCATCCAACGTCCCTGTAACATCACGCCCTCGATCCGGCGCGTGGCGTCGATGGATTGCAGCGGGTTGGCCGACAGCAGGACCAGGTCTGCATAAGCATTTTCACGGATGAGGCCCATGTTTTCATCTTTCATGAAGAGACCCGCATTCACCGTGCCCGTGCGCAGGGCCTGGAATGGCGTGAGCCCGGCCATCACGTAATAAGCCAGTTCATCATGGGCGGAAAATCCCGGTACATCGAATACCTGTGGGGCGTCGGAACCCAGCAGGATGGGTACGCCTGCATCATACAGGGACTTGAGCATGGTCCGCCGGATGCGCATGAACTGGACAATATGGGCACTGTCGAACAGTGGATTTTTCTGGATGTTTCGTTTGCTGTTGACCCAATTGTTGCGTGTTTCGCGGCTCATGTAAATCATCTCCGGCTTGCGGTCAAAGTATTCCGGGTCACCGGGCGAGAACCATTTTTCAAACAGGCATTGAGTAGGGACCACCCAGATATTTTTCTCTTTCAGAGATTTCGCCAGGATTGGCAGTCGGGAAAGGTCTGCCTTATAACCGATGAACATGCCAAAGGATCCGGCTTGTTGCTCCGGTATCTGATCGATGCCCGGTACCAGCCACTCGACGAATCCGTCCATATGGTCGATGGTGGTATACCCTGCATCGATGGCCCTTTGCACGCCCACGGTATAGGATACATGTCCCGCAAAGGGGATGCCCAGTTCCTTAGCCCGTTTTGCGATCGGCCCGAAGGTGGCGGGTGTCAGGCCGGGATGCAGTTTCAGGAAATCATAGCCCGCTTTTTTCTCTTCCTCCACCAGGCGGACACCATCTTCCGGTGTCTTCACGCTGTTGCCACTCAGCGACGGGCCGGAGGTAATGAACCGGGGACCGGGGATTTCACCTGTCCGGAGTTTTTGCCTAAGTTCAAGATGTCGCGGATGCCCTAACATACCGCGGATGGTGGTTACGCCATTCAGGGCAAAGAGCATCAGCACGTCCTTCATCGGGGCGATGTCGTCTATTGGGGGAACATGCGCATGCATTTCGGCCAGTCCGGGCATCAGGTATTTGCCGGTTCCGTCGATCACCAGGTCGTAACCCGTCGTGGGAAATTTCCCGGTTTGGCTGATGCGTTCCACGCGGCCGTCCCGGATCCATACATCCTGCCCGGGAAGAACGGTTTCCCGGTCCATCGGAATAACATGTACATTCCTGAAAACTGCATTCCGGGCAGGCGGAACCGTTAGCGGGCCTTGGGCGGTGGCCACGGACACCAAACAGAGGGCGATGGCGCTGAAGAGCAGTTTCATGCGGCGTTGTTTGCCAAAAGGTACCAAAAATCCTCCTTTGCCGTTCAATCCTCTGTGGTTCCGGTCCGCATCCTCTGGCCGGGGTTATGTATCTTTGCCAGGCAATTGACCCAACAACAGAAAAACGATTCAAATGGCCTCCACCGACCTTTTCCAAAGCCCTGACTATTTCAACCTGGATGAGTTGCTGACAGACGAGCAGAAACTGATCCGGGAAACCGTTCGGAATTATGTAAAAAAAGAAATATCACCCATCATCGAGGACTATGCACAGCGTGCGGAATTCCCGGTGCAGATTGTGCGGCAACTGGGTGAACTGGGTTGCTTCGGTCCTACCGTACCGGTTGAATATGGCGGCGGCGGACTGGATTATACCAGCTACGGCCTCATGATGCAGGAGCTGGAACGGGGCGACAGTGGCGTGCGTTCCACCGCCTCCGTTCAGGGTTCCCTGGTCATGTTCCCGATCAATGCCTACGGCAGTGAGGATCAAAAAAAGAAATTCCTCCCCAAACTGGCCAGCGGGGAATGGCTCGGTTGTTTCGGTCTTACGGAACCCGACCATGGCAGCAATCCCTCAGGGATGCTGACGAATATCCGGGAGAAGGGTGATCACTACCTGCTCAATGGAAGCAAGATGTGGATCAGCAATGCGCCGTACGCCCAGGTGGCCGTAGTATGGGCGAAGGACGAGGCGGGCGATATCCGCGGACTCATCGTGGAAAGGGGTATGGAAGGATTCACCACCCCTACCACCCATGGCAAATGGAGCCTGCGTGCCAGCGCCACCGGCGAACTGGTCTTCGACAATGTACGGGTGCCCAAGGAGAACGTCCTGCCCGGCGTGAAAGGGCTAAAGGGGCCGTTGAGCTGCCTCACCAAAGCACGATACGGCATTGCCTGGGGCACCATCGGTGCAGCCATGGATTGCTATGATACGGCGCTTCGTTATTCCCTGCAGCGGGTGCAGTTCGACCGCCCCATCGGCGGATTCCAGTTGCAGCAGAAAAAGCTTGCGGAAATGATTACCGAAATCACGAAGGCGCAATTGCTGAACTGGCGTATGGGGGTGCTCATGGACCAGGGTCGGGTGACGGCGGCGCAGGTGAGCATGGCCAAGCGTAATGGCTGCGAAGTGGCCCAGCAGGTGGCCCGGGACGCGCGCCAGATGCTGGGAGGCATGGGCATCACCGGCGAATACTCCGTAATGCGTCACATGATGAATATTGAAAGCGTCATCACGTACGAAGGAACCCACGACATACACCTGCTCATTACGGGGATGGATGTTACCGGCCTGAACGCCTTCAAATAAGCATTTCGTTTATACTTTATGGTTATATTCCTGATCGGTTTCATGGGTTCCGGGAAGAGCTGGTGGGCACACCGGCTGTCCGAGGAACTGCAAATACCGAATTACGACCTGGATGCCGTGATAGAAGAAGCGGAAGGCCTGGAAATCACGGATATCTTCAGCGTGAAAGGAGAAGGTTATTTCCGGCGTAAAGAGCGGGAGTGCTTAGGATCGTTGGTGGAAAAGCTGCACGGAAACGTAACTGCGCATACCGGAAACTGGACGGCTGTGATTTCCTGCGGGGGAGGGACGCCCTGTTTTTTTGATACCATGGACTGGATGAATCGTCACGGACTCACGGTGTGGCTGAACCCGCCTGTGGAGATGCTGGCTGCCCGCCTCATCACGGAAACGGCCAGCCGGCCCCTGTTGGCGGGAAAGACCGGTGCAGACCTCGTGGAACTGATCGACCATCTCATGGAGGAGCGCGCGCCTTTTTATGAAAAGGCCCGCGTTCAGATAAAAAATACGCATCTTGCGATGCAGGAATTTATAAATATCCTTGAACATGCACCGGACCTACCTTAAAATTGCTGCCCTCACAGGTGCCATCACGGTTATCATGGGCGCATTTGGCGCCCATAAACTCAAACAGCTGGTGAGCGCCGATCTTGTTTCTACCTACCAGACCGGTGTCACCTACCAGTTCTACCACACTTTCGCATTGCTGGCCGTGGGCATCCTGTACAAACGGTACCAGAACAAATGGATGGACTGGGCTGGAAGGCTTTTCATCCTGGGGACCATCCTGTTCAGCGGGTCGCTCTACCTGCTGACGGCATTGCAGGCTACAAGAGATATCGGGCTGGAAGGATTTGGCATTATCACGCCTTTCGGCGGCGTATTGCTGGTGGCTGGCTGGTTGTCTTTTTTCCTCGCCATTCCTTCCGATCGAAAGAAGGAATATTCGGATTCATAATCATCCCATAAGCCCGAACCAGTGGTAGATACCGGGGCCGTATGCGCCCGATCCGGCGATTCATTCCAGGCCTGTTAAAAAGCCTTTCTCTTGGCTTATTCTTAATATCTTTGTCCGCACCTGTCCCTACAGGTGTATTCCGCTATGGCAAACCGCTTAAAATCTGACCGAAAAAAACCGGACCCCG
>Ga0114938_1001364_pt1 | contig 16733 bp, 16 predicted proteins | sample AshMeaBigSpring_FD_88675 | JGI IMG/M metagenome (GOLD analysis project Ga0114938, IMG submission 88675) | Groundwater microbial communities from Big Spring, Nevada to study Microbial Dark Matter (Phase II) - Ash Meadows Big Spring | ecosystem: Environmental > Aquatic > Deep subsurface >...
AATACTGTCCTAAATATTTTTTTAGGATAAGTAAAGATATGTAAAAACGCATATTGTAGCGTTTATTTCAGTGATTTTCAAAAAAGAACCCCCTGTATAATTACTGGAGGGTCTTTAGTATGTTGTTCGTATGCTTGGTCTATCCACTGCTTCAGTCCAATTTTTACGAATAAATTTAATCGAATAAAGGCTACTAAATTGGATAAATGCCATTTATATTTTGCCATCGCTTTGAGTGCCTTTAAGATGAAAATGGTGATGAGTGCATTCCCTATTTGTATAAGCACTGCAATGTCGCTAGTACCAATAAAACTTTTGATATGGAGCAGTTGCTTTATTTCTCTAAAGAAAATCTCTATTTACCAACGACTTTTGTATAGCTCGCCAATAGTATTGGCTGAGCACTTCAAATGAATGGTAATAAGCTCTATGGTTTCTTGGTTTATCACTTCCCGAATGTTCCCTTTTGGTGTTTGTCTCCTTGATTTTTTGTTACCACTTTTTTGAAACTGATAAAATCAAGTTGACTAATAATTTGAGAGAATAAAGTTAAATTTGTCATAAGAGACTTTGATTTTTGTGTACCCGCAAAGGTAACTTTGAGTTAAAAATAATATTCTCTTTTTTTATTTATTTAGGACGCTATTGATCATAAATAATTAATAATACTATATAAATCTTCAGCATACCGGCTGGGGATTTTTTTTGCTCATATTTTTTGAATAGCACTTTATTAATTTTATATATAAATTATTAAACCCAAATTATGCAATTTCAATTGAGTAATTCATTTTAAAATAAAATAAAAAAAAAACCGACCTTGTAAGATTTGCGTTAAAAAAATAATAAAATTTGTCGTTAAAAGACGCAAACTGTCTGAAGAATTTTCAAATTTAAAATTTGCAAATTCAAGTTTTTGCGGCTTAGACAAATAGAAGTTATTTTTAACAAATCTTACACAGGCTTGATTTTTTGGTTCTTTTTGATCAAGCAAAAAGAACAAATAACATAATAGCATGTCAACAAAATTATTGTCACTTTTCTTTGCTTGTCCAACGAAAAGTAACCAAAAGAAAAGACACTTTTCCCATTATGCATTTTGCAGCGCAAACCAAAAAATCAGGGCTAAATTTCCTGCAAGGCTTCAGAAATTCTTAACGCCAAATTTTTTTTACGCTTAGGGTAAAGATTTTTAAATCCGAATTACACATTAGTCGTTTTGAAAAAACAAAATAATACAGGTAGGAATATGTAATAGACCAAACAATTAACAAATTAGATTGTTTTAAACATCTATCAATTCAGCATTAAACACTGTGAGATTTATAAATATTAGTATAAATTTTAAATCACTTGAGTATTATATATCTATAACTGTGACTTAGATAATAAGCTGAAATCAGCAAGAGCTATAGCTGCTGCCGCCTCTATCACTATAGGTACCCGCAATGCTATACATAAATCATGTCGTCCCAGTATTTGTAATTGTTCAACTTCTTTGGTTTCAAAATTATAGGTGCTCTGTATAGTAGGTGTGCTACTGGCAGGTTTTATCGCCACCCTGAATAATAGCTCATTACCATTGCTTATACCCCCATTGATACCACCTGCATGATTGGTTTTAGTTTTTCCGAATTTATCCATGATAGCGTCATTATGATCCGATCCCCACATGGTAGCAGAAGCAAAACCACTACCGAATTCGATCCCTTTGACTGAAGGGATACTAAACACCAAATGGCTTATGACAGATTCTATACTGTCAAAAAAAGGTTCACCCCATCCAATAGGGACATTTGAGACTTTACATTCCACTATACCACCCACAGTATCTTGTTTGGTTATTGCAGTAGCTATAGCCTCTTCTATATTTTCATTGCCATTTATAGAAATTATTTTAGATGAAAAATGTATCGTCGAAATAATTTTTTTGGCAAGCACACCTGCGGCAACTAGAGCTAATGTCATTCGTCCACTGAAATGTCCACCACCACGTGGATCATTATGACCTTTATATTTTATTTTACTAGTGAAGTCAGCGTGACCAGGTCGAGGTATATTTTTAATTTGAGTATAATCATCCGACTTAGAATTTTCATTTTTAAAAAATATCAAAATTGGTGCACCCGTAGTTTTGCCTTTGTATATACCTGATTGTATGTAAGGTGTGTCCTTTTCTATTCGTGTTGAAGTGCCAATATTTCCTGATTTGCGGCGTTGTATGTCGTGCATAAAATCTGTCTCATTCAATTCGATGCCTACGGGTACACCATCTAATAATACACCAACCTGTGTGCCATGACTTTCGCCAAATATAGCAATTCTGAATATACGACCTATGGTATTCATTGTTTGCAAAATTATAGCAATTCTAATAATAACAAATGTACATTTGTATCTTTATTATAAGACATGGCTATACAATTTCAAATATTTATATTAGACAACGGACTTACTGTGATAATACATACCGATCCTACTACTCCTTTTATCACATATAATACACTCTACAAAGTAGGTAGCCGCAATGAACATCCTGATCATACAGGGCTGGCACATTTATTTGAGCATTTGATGTTTGGTGGTAGTAAGCATGCTGCTAATTTTGATTACTATTTAAATATGACTGGAGGGGAGAATAATGCCTTTACGAGTAATGATCTCACTAATTATTATGATACTATTCCCTTGCAAAATATAGAGACTTGTGCTTGGCTCGAAAGTGATCGTATGGGTTGGTTGGATTTGACTGACAAGGTCATTGAAGTACAACGTAAAGTCGTATGTGAAGAGTTCAAAGAGCATTACATCAATCAGCCTTATGGCGATGTATGGCATATTTTATTACCCTTGTGTTATCAAATACACCCTTATCACCATCCTACTATTGGTAAAGAATTATCACATATTTACGAAGCTACTAGGGATATAATAATACAATTTTACAATAAGCATTACGCTCCTAATAACGCTATCATAACTATAGGAGGTAATATAACGAGTGCAGAAATAATGCCTTTAATCAAAAAGTACTATGATGAAATACCACAAATCAAAACTGACACTACACCTATTATAAAAGAACAGATACAAACACATTCACGTAGGCTCAAGCATAATACAGATGTTCCTGTCAATATACTTTATATGGCTTATCCTATCTGTGATAGGTTACATGATGATTATTATACAACAGATCTCATAACGGATGTGTTAGGTTACGGTCATGCATCGCATTTATATCAAACGATGGTCAAAGATAAAAAAATGTGCAGCGAAATTGATTGTTATCATACCGGTACTATGGATGAAGGAATAGTTGTCGTAGAAGCAAAGCTAAAGGATTATACTAGTTTTGAGCAAGCAGAAGAAGAAGTACATACTATTATTTCATCACTTATAAAGACCGGTACTACTGATTATGAATTGCAACGTAGCATTAATAAAATAGAAGCCCAGCACGCTTTTGCTTATCAGCATGTACTCAACCGTTGCATTGATTTATGTTATTTTGAAATGCTTGGTGATGCAGAAATGATCAATAAAGAACTAGATAAATATCAAAAAGTAAATAGGGAACGAAGTAAAATAGTAGCGCAATCCATTTTTGATACCAACAAAGCAAATATATTATACTATGGAAAATGTTAAAGTCAATAGAACTTTAGTGCCTGAAATACACGCTATAGATAACATCTCATTGCTTAATTTACAAAAGATAAATTTGATAGAAGGTGTAACTTGTTATATATTGAAAGATGAGCAAGTAGATTTGTGCAGGATAGATTGGGTCATACCAGCAGGTTTAATCTATCAAGCAAAAAAACTACAAGCAAATATGGCTATGCTCATGCTCAAACAAGGTAATGCTAAGTATAATGATCGTGAGTTAACAGTGTTGTTGGAGTTTTACGGCGCCAAGTGGAATTATACTATTGAGACGCATTACATCAACATGAGTTTATTTGCTATCAAACGACATTTTCTTGCACTACTAGATGTATTATATGAAATGATACATACATCATTATTTGACCAAAACGAATTACAAATTATATTGGATCAAGAAATGCAAAAATATAAAGTAAATGTAGAAAGAAACGAGTGGCATGCAGATAAGTATGCTGCTACCGCATTATATGGACAAGAGCATCCTTATTCCAATAATCTATTAATATCAGATTTTGAATCGATATCTATTGAGGATGTAAAAAATTATTATTATGACACAATTTATTATGCACATGGAGATTTATTTATAAGTGGAAATATAGATGATAGTATTTTGAATCAGATCAAAAAAATATTCAGTAGGTTGAAAATAAAAAAATCATATAAAATTCCATACATCCCTAAGCAAATAGCTGCTCAGAATATACATCATATAAAAGGCCCCCAAAGTACCCAAGCAAGCATAAGGATGATGATGCCAATAATCAATAAAGCCCATAAAGATTATATGTTGGTGGTGATAGTCAATACAATACTAGGTGGATATTTTGGATCGAGACTCATGCGCAATTTGCGTGAGGATAAAGGTTATACGTATGGCATTTATAGTCAGATAGTGTCACTCATAGATGACGCACACTGGGTTGTAAGTACAGAAGTAGATAATGAAGTAAAAGCCGATGCTATACAGCAGATTTATAAAGAAATACGTAATTTACAGACCCTACAAATAAGTGAAGATGAACTGACAAAGATAAAAAACACGATGCTTGGCCAATTACTTTCTAATACAGATGGCGTTTTTAATCGAATACAATCAATAATAGGACTATATAAATATGGATTAGATGCTTCACAATATTCGAAATGGACCACAGAGATTAATATGATAACTTCTAAGCAAGTACAATCCATAGCAAATCTTTACTTTGATGTTAATAATATTTTTGAAGTTATTGTTTATTAGCATTTTCTTTTGTCAAGAATTTTAATTTACATTATTATTGCATTCTAATAAATTATTATAATCAATGAGTATGCAAGAAGCCTATATTGTATCAGGATTGCGCACCGCAGTGGGCAAAGCTTTCAAGGGGGGCTTTCGATTTACACGTCCAGATGATCTCGCTGTATTATTATTAAAGGAACTTATAGCACGTATACCGTCACTTGACCCTGCATGTATTGATGATTTTATATGTGGCAATGCTGTACCGGAAGCCGAGCAAGGATTACAGATAGGTCGTATGATATCTGTTAGGGCATTTCCCATAGTAGTACCTGGTGTCACCGTCAATCGCTACTGTGGTAGTGGAATAGAAACTATAGCTATGGCTGTAGCCAAAATACGTGCAGGTATGGCTCATTGCATTATAGCAGGAGGTACAGAAAGTATGTCTCTAGTACCTACCGTGGGGTGGAAAACGGTACTTAGCTATGAGACCGCTACACAACACCCAGAATATTATCTTGGTATGGGGCTCACTGCCGAGTTAGTTGCAAAGCAATACAATATAAGTCGAGAACAGATGGATATTTTTGCTTTCAACTCTCATCAGAAGGCAATATCCGCCATAGAACTAGGTAAGTTTACAGATGAAATAGTACCTATAGAAATAGAAGAAGTATATATCAATGATAAAGGCAAAAAAGCAACACGTAAATTTACTGTAGCTACCGATGAGGGTCCTCGAAGGGACACTACAATAGAAGCTTTATCCAAATTAAAACCGGTCTTTGCTCAACCTGGTACAGTGACTGCAGGTAATAGTTCACAGACAAGCGACGGAGCAGCTTTTGTAATAGTGATGAGCGAGCGTATGGTCAAGGATCTCCAGCTTACCCCTATAGCTAGGATGCTCTCCTGTGCCAGTGTAGGGGTAGATCCTAAAATAATGGGTATAGGTCCTGTAGCGGCTATACCTAAAGCGCTACAACAAGCCAATTTGAAATTGGATGATATACAGCAAATAGAACTCAATGAAGCATTTGCTGCACAAGCATTGGCTGTAATCAATACTTTAGGGTTGGATCCAAGTATAATCAATCTAAATGGAGGTGCTATAGCTTTAGGGCATCCACTCGGATGTAGTGGCGCAAAATTATCTATACAGCTTTTTCAAGAAATGAAACGGCGCAAGCAAAAATATGGAATGGTGTCAGCATGTATAGGTGGGGGGCAAGGCATAGCTGCAGTTTATGAGCGATTATAGTTTATTTTTGGATATCACTTATAACATTATTTTATTTGTAGTATTATGTATCTTAATAAAATTAAAATATATACACCTCATATAGCTTATGTTCTTAATGCCGATGAATCTTTGTTACTTTTATTTCAAAAAGAAAACATAACGATCTCTAATACGATAAGTGATGCAAATTCAATTCATTTATTTTCTAAAAATCAAAAAGAGCTAAATAAGCAGCTACAGAAAATAAATACACATTGGCTAAGTGATAGAATTATTTTTTGTTATTTCCCCAAAGGCAACAGTAAACTACAGACGGACCTCACACGAGACAAAGGGTGGGAAGCATTGATGGCAAGGCAAGATATAAAATATCTATCGCTAGTTTCTTATAATGAGGTATGGAGTGTTTTCTCTTTTCGCAAAAAGACAATCAAAGAAATAAATAATAATAATCCAAAATCAGAAAGAGAAATAAATAAGTATGTAGATAGCAAAACCAAAATTATTATTTTACCAGAGGATGTAAGTAGAATTTTAAGTAAGAATAAAATTGCAAGGGAGCGATTTCACTCTTTGACATTTACATATCGCAAAGAATATGTGGAGTGGATTATTACAGCTAAAAAAGAAGAAACGAGAGCTAATCGTATAAATGAAATGATTGAAAAATTAGTAGTGAATAAATGAAAATAAAACTCATTACTATAGGAAAAATGGATTTACCTTTTCTGAATGATGGACTTGATTTTTATTTATTACGATTGAAACATTATTGCAAGCTGGAGTATATTGAATTACCACATAGTAATCTGCCCGGTGAGCATGAGTCTAAAATCATGCAGATTGAAGCAGCAATTTTGTACAAATATTTTGAAGAAGCAGATTATAATATTCTATTAGATGAAACGGGTAAATCATATAGTAGTGTACAATTTGCATCACAAATAAATAATTGGAATATAAAAGGCATGAAAAATTTACATTTTTATATTGGTGGTGCTTATGGATTCCATGATAGTATCAGGATGAAATGTGATGCTAAAATTTCGGTGTCATGCATGACCTTCACTCATCAAATGGTACGATTAATATTTGTGGAACAATTATATCGTGCCTTTACTATACTCCAAAATGAGAAATATCATCATTGAATAATTTTTTTTAATTTTTTTGATCGATATATTTTTTGACTTTATACTTTTTCTAAGCATTAATATCGAAAAAGGTAATTTTATTAAATAATTGTAAATCCACAATATAAATATTAATTATTTATATTTATTGTAAAAAACTTAGGGGTTTATTGATTTTAACCCAAATTACGCAATAGAAATTGCCTAAACAATAAAGTTCATGTAATCAATAAATTAATAATTTATTGAAACATGCACTAAATCGGGGTTATACTTATGGACACTTTAGTTTGTTTTTTCAAAACACCTAAAGCGTAATTCGGGTTAAATTTGATAATGTTATCTTTGGTGATATTCAAATTCAAATTTTTGAATATACTGGTAAATTAATTACTGAATATATAAGAGAGAATCATATAGGCGATGAATTGCCTTTACAGCCAATGCAACTTGGCAAAGGAATGTATATAGTACGGATTGCAAATGATACACAAGCTTATACACAGAAACTAATTATGACAGAGTAAAGGATACTATCGTTTCAAAAAATTAAGTAAAAGCCACCATTAATCGATAACTTTTTTGTAATGGAAAAATCGCTCTAAATTATTTCTCTAAAATTTCAATTCTTAATTTTAGTTGATTTATAATTTCATCTTTTGAATTTATTATTTCGTCTTTGGACGCTATAATATCCTTTAATAAATTATACTTTAATTCAATATCTGTCATATTGACTGTATTGTTTCTTATATGACCATTTATGTTTCCTTGATAATTTTCTATTTTTTCAAAAACAATAATAGGTTCATTGTTTTTTAAGTCATCTAATGCAACTTCAAATAAGGTTGCAATCTTTTCTAATTCCTCTTCTTTAGGCTTTCTTAAATTCGATTCAATATTGTGATAAGTTCTTTCCCCAATGCCAATTTTTTCTGTCACTTGTTGTTTACTGAGTCCTTTTGCTTCTCTTATTTTTTTTTAATTTGTAACCTATCATTATATTTTTTTTTACAAAAATATGTAACAATTTTCAAAAAAATGAAAATTTCATTAAAAATTAATAATGAATTTTGAAATAATTTGCTAACAAACTAAAATTAATACAATGAGAAATCTATTATTATTTGCTATTATTGTAACTACTATGTTTACAGCTTGCCAAAAAGAAAACCTAATTGAAAATCAATCAAATTTGTACGAACCAAATGAGTATTTGAATTCGTATAAAGAGAGTGCAAAGGAATTTTTTACTCATGAAGAAAAAGTAGATTATATTATAAAGGGGCTTGAAAGTTATAAAGACTTTTTTATTTTTTTAATTAATACAAACTCAGTTGCAAATAAATTTATTATAAATAAATTTGATGCTATTAGCAACGATGAATGTCATTTAATACTTGATATTAGATTATTTAATGACTTAGGTAAATTGCGTAATGTAAATATGCCTAAACTATTGGAGGAATATAATACAATTAAAGGATTGAATATTGAGTATATTGATTTGGTTAGTTATTTTAGAAATGTCAATGGGCAAAACTTTTACCCTGAGATTAAATTTTTCAAATCAGAAAATAATAAGAGTCTATTATACAAAAATGAAATGACCTATATGGTATATGATGGCGATGAATCTAAAATAAAATTTATAGGAGAAAAGTATGTAAACAATAAAAAAATAGAGAACAGTAACGTTACAGTAACTGAAGAATATGCGATGAATAATATTTTATTTATCTTTACAGTATCAGAATTACCTGAAGAAGATATATTAAAATATGAAAAAACTTCTGAAGCAATGGTACTTATTGATGCGAAAATGCAAAAATTAAAAGTAATGTCTCATAAGGAGACATGGGTTTCTGGTGCCTCCGAAGTATGTATGATTGCACAATTTACCACATACAATGGACTAGCTTTGGCAGGTGGGACTACTGGACTACCAATTTGTGTAACAGATGGATCTGCAAAAATTTCATGCAATTTGGGTACATGTGGCACTATGCTTCGTGAGATAAAACGCAAGGATGTATCAGATGGAGTAGAATTCACCATCAATTTCCCTATACTTGATGATTTCAATGTAACAGGATTTACAACTAGTCAGAAAGTATGTATGGTGTATGTTATATTTGAGTATGACCCATTAGCGGGTGGTAAGTATGCTTCTTTACAATGGGGTACTATGCCTTCGCCTCTTTATTTAAGTTTTCCTTCTGTCGATGGTTGTTATGCTGGTGGCACAATGTACACTCTCTCTGATCCATCGTATTTAGTATCTAACACTAACTTCATACACACTTATAGTGTAGATTTTCCTGGTTCTATTAAATTTAATTGCGTTCCATAATATGAGAATAAGTTTTATATCTGTTTTACTTTTTTCCAATTTATTGACTTATGGGCAAGAGGAAATAAAAGTCAAGAATAATTTTATAAATATAGGTGTAAATTTTAAGCCTTTATTATATATTAACGATCACTCACCTATAGTTATAATTGGTAATACTCCAGGTACTTTACTTAATCCTGGTAATTATTTAAAAACCCCAACAGTAAATGTTGGGGTTAATTTTTTGATTTGGAAAAAAGCAAAGATATATTTTTCTACTAATGTATATTTTAAATATGTAAACATAGGGTATCAAACCCATATAAGACCAGACTCCATTACACCCAATGTGCGATTAAAGGATGATTATTCGTTGGTGAATGATAGAGTTTTCACTATGCAAAAGGAGTTTAACATTAATGATAAATGTAAGTATTTCCTAGGCTTAGGATGGGGTAGGATGTCCAATCATACGGATTATACTATACAGACATATTCAAAATTTTATATTGATTCTGTAAATTATGTGGAACAATATTGGACAATGTCACATAATTTAAAATATTCAAGTCTAACTTTGACCAATAGCCTTAGACTTAAAGATAAATATCATTTCAAAATGAATATATATTTTACTGAAAAAACAAACTTTATTAGCAAAGCGAGTTTTGCTATGTGTGAATTTGGCTTAGATTATATTTTTAAGTTTAAATAAGTTACACAATCACCCTTTACTTATTTTTATCTATTATTTCAACCAGGCGTTGCCATGTGAATTCTTTCTTTTTGGCTTTAATACCGTCAATTAAATTATGGGCTTGTATATCAGTATAGTATCTGATTATTGCATCTGCTATAGCTTGCGGGCTTTTATCTACTACATAGCCTGTCTCTTCGTGTATCACCATCTCATGTAGTCCACCAGTAGCAGTCACTATCATAGGTTTTTCAAAATGATAGGCTAGTTGTGTGACCCCACTTTGAGTAGCATGACGATACGGCAATACTACTATATCAGCTGCGGAAAAATACTTAGGGATATCTGAAGCATCTATATATTGGTCATGTATAGTAATGCGATCTTGCAATTTATTTTTATTTATTATATTTAGATAAGGTGTGATGTCCTCATAAAATTCGCCAGCTATGATACAGTGGATATCCCAAGTCTTGATGCGTGTGTCAGCCATAGCTTGTAGCAATAGGTCTAAGCCCTTATATTTACGGATCAATCCAAAAAATAAAACATACTTTTTGACAGGAAGTGATAAGCAATGACATGCAAGTTTTTTGTCTAGTATTGTACCATAATTATCATAAATAGGATGAGGGACTAATACACTATTTTTATGAAAATATTTTTTGAGTTCAGATTGTACAGAGCTACTCATACAGATCCATTTATCTATAGCTTTCACAAAATATTTAGTAAGTAAATTATCTCCTATTCGTTTCTCGTGTGGTACAATATTATGGGCAATACATACGATTTCGGTAAGTCTGTTTTTTCTTACTATTCTAGCTATGCTCCCTAGACATGGAGCCATAAAGGGCAGCCAGTAAGCTATAATCAATTGTGCTGGGTTGAGTTTTTTTATTTCATTACCCACACGCCACCAATTGTAGGGATTAAGAGAATTTATTTTAGCGTGTATATTGATATGGGTAGGAGCAGGCTCGCTGCTATATTGTGTGCTACCTGGAAATAAGAAGTCGGGATATTGAAGACTAAAAGTATATACTATTATTTCGTAACCCAGTGAATAATATTCTTGTGCCAATCGGTCATTAAATGAAGCTATACCACCTCGTATAGGGTGAGCTGGACCTATAAGTACAATTTTTTTTTTAATCATATTTATCAGGTCAGATGTATTGTTTTTTCAATATTATAATTATTGCGGTCTGGGGATATACGAGAAATAAGTTCGCTTATAAATCCTGCCAAAAATAATTGTACGCCTATTAAAATAGCAACTAATGCGAGATAAAAATGAGGCTTATCTGTGACATCTCGTACAGGTATCTTCATATAGGAATATATTACTTTTTCGACTATTAAATAAATTGCTAAAAAACTCCCTATTACAAAAAAGATAACACCATAAAGACCAAAAAAATGCATTGGGCGTTTAGAAAATTTACTTACAAATGTTATAGAGGCTAAATCCAAAAAACCATTGATAAATCTATCCCAACCAAATTTGGTAATACCGTATTGCCGCTCTCGATGTTGTACTACTTTTTCACCTATCTTACGAAACCCAGCCCACTTGGCTATGACGGGTATGTAGCGGTGCATTTCGCCATATATTTCAATATTTTTTACTACAGTATTTTTATATGCTTTCAATCCGCAATTAAAATCATTGAGTTTGATATCACTTATCGAGCGAGTAACGGCATTAAATAATTTGGTAGGAATAGTTTTGCTAAGTGGATCATATCTTTTCTTTTTCCATCCGGAAACTAAATCATAGTTTTCTTCAATGATCATACGATATAAATCAGGTATTTCATCCGGGCTATCTTGCATGTCAGCATCCATAGTAATAATTACATTACCACTCGCTACAGAAAACCCTTCATTCAAGGCAGCTGATTTACCATAATTACGACGAAATTTTATACCTTTTATTTCAAGGTGGGTTTGGCTTAATTCTTCTATAACTTGCCAAGATCTGTCTTTGGAGCCATCATCTATTAATAATATTTCATAAGTAAATTTATTTGCTAACATAACTCGACGTATCCAGACTGTGAGTTCAGGCAGTGATTCTTCTTCATTATAAAGGGGTACAACGATCGAAATATCTATATTATTATTCGTTTTCATGCTTAATATCTTCTTTATGTGATAGATGGTTTTCTTTTTCTGCTATTTTGGCAGCAATTAAATTTAGAATCAAACCTATAGTACCAAAACAACATATAGTTGCAGCCACTATACCACCGGGCGATATAAAAATAGCATTGAATTTACGAATTGCATCAGCTTGTTCATCATCCATTTCGTACATTTCTATGTTTCTTTCTGTTTCTTCGGCTACCGATTGCATTGCATTAGTATCTAAATTAAAATATATCAATGATATTGTTGCTTGAGTCAATACTGCAAATAATAAGATCTGAGTACCCCAATGATAAGCCTGTCCAAACCTAGCGCTGTCATTATAATATGTTTTGCGATGGGCTATTATTCCAAATAATAATCCAGTAAATAATACACCAAATACGGCTAATTGTAAAATAAAATTTATAGCAATGGATTCTTTGTTGAGACCTGCAAGTATTGATAATATAGACATTATTGTCCCCGTACCAATGCCATATACTAAGATATGATTTTTCATTTTTATTATTTTTTTATTAATTTTTTATTATGTTATTGCCCACTATGACCATGTTTGCTTGTCCTTTCAGTTTTTGTCCGAATAGCGGTGTATTTTTACTCAAAGATTTATTGCTATTAGCATCAAAGAGCCATTCTTTATTTTCATCAAATATGGTTACGTCTAATTTTTCGCCCACTGCAATTTTTGTTGTATTTTTTAAAAGTAGTTTTCTAGGATTTTCACAAACTGATCTTATCCAAGTAACAATATCATTATTAGATTGTAATAGCCATACTGCAAAGGCAGTAGACAAGCTCAATGTACCTTCAAGTGCGTATTCGAATTCCACGTTTTTTTCTTCTATACTGCATGGTTGATGGGCAGTACATATCATATCTATAGTGCCATCTTGTAAAGATTGTATTAATCGGCTAGCATCTTCTTTACTTCTATACGGGGGAAATACTTTATAATTGCTGTCAAAATTTATAAGATCTTGATCAGTAAACAAGGTATAATTGATGCCTATTGCAGCACTTATTTTTAAATTTCTTTTCTTAGCATTATGTATAAAATTTATAGCTGTAGCAGATGTGACAAGTGGTATGTGTAATCGTGATTGTGTATAATTTAATAATTCTATATCACGTTGTAACATAATCGTTTCGGCCAACTCAGGAATACCTTTCATACCTAATGAGACATTATAACTACTCTCATGCATCATACCACTTTCAGCTAGGGATAATGTATAAGGAATATTATATAATGGCACGTCTAATGGTTTTATATATTGTAAGAGACGCAGCATCATACCTGCATCTTGGATACTTTGATTACCATCACCGAATGCGATGGCTCCAGCATTATACATATCATATATTTCAGTGAGTTCTTTACCAGCACTGTGCTGAGTAACTGCAGCTATTGGATGTAATTGTACAACTTCCGATGAAGAGAGGGTATTTATATATTCGATTTGTGACTTACTCTGTATGGCAGGATGCGTATTGGGTGCAATAAATACATGAGTGAAACCACCACTAGCAGCTGCTGCGCATCCCGATGCTATGGTTTCTCTATGTTCATATCCGGGATCACCGAAGTGACAATAACTATCTACCCATCCTAAAGATATATTTTTATCACTTATTAGTTCTACACCATCATTAGATTTAATATTTCTAGCTATGTCAATGATTACTCCATCTGATACAAGGATATCCAGTGTCTGTAAATGATACGCACTATTGGTATCCCATATTTTCATTCGTCGAAGTATATATTTCATTTAGAAAGTATTAAAGTTTCCAATATCGTAAAAGTAAGATTTCTATTGCTAAAAATAATAATGCTGCTATTAGAAAATATTTCCATAGTTGTATGCCTTGTGTGTAGGATTGTACTAAACTGCTTAAGTTATTACTAATGTCGTCTATCCAATTCACCTTATTATTTTTTAATAATTGTTTTATTTCTTCTACCGAATCATATTTCATTTGACTTTCATCTCTTGTAAAATTAAAGCCAAAACTTGCTACAGTTTTATTTTCATTATTGACCAGATCGTATAATCCACTTTGTGTAATTTGATTATTTATATTTAATACTAGGTCACCTGAAATATTTTTTTGAGCTGGTATGATTTCAGCATTATTACCTTTTATTTTATAGGCAGTTTCTGATGCTATGGGTAAGTTGTCCACTATGATATTTTCATCATTACCTAATATATAAGCAAAACTAGCACTAGATTTGCTTATTATACCCGTACGATAAATTAAGGGTACGAATACTGCACTAAGCGGCAACGAAGATGCTGTCTCATTGCAGGGGACAGCACTGAGGTATAATTTACCATTGCCTACAGTATATTTATTTATTAATCCAATACCTGATTTCATACGTAGTAGTTCTACTTTATTGCTAAAACCTGTACTCCATGTATAGTGTTTTCGGATTATAGGTAAATCCATATCTGTACTTAATTTTTCAAATACTTCTTTATATTCGGGTTCATTGGTATTTATAAAAGTGACCTCATTATCTTCTGTGATATAGGTATCATATTGGTCGGCACTGAGGCTAGATAAGAATGTGTTATAATTATTTTTATCAATATTATCTGCCGGAAAAATAAATAAGCTCCCTCCGGTATTGATAAATGTATTGAGTTGTGTTTGCAATGCTAAAGGTATATTGTTAAGGCTATTTAAAATAATAATACTGCTTTCTTTTATGGTTTGATATTGTATTTCATTTACATGTACATTACTCCAATTAAATGTATTGTCTGCTAAAAATGCATTATTGAGATATGGATTTTCCTTTCCTTGGTTGACGATTAGTACTTTGAGGCTAGCATCTACATTAAATGTAAAATAATAAGTATCATCAAAAGTTATTGGGAAATCTGTCATGCTTATTTCAGCTTTTTGCCAACCGGATTCACTTACTGTAAAACTGATCGTATCAATACTTATTCCATCCGCTGGAGTGGTGACATTAATACTATTTTTTATTTGGTTATTTACTTTTAGCGTCAATTGTCGACTTTGTTCGGTATCATTATTTACATTACGTACCCGCACTAGCATTTTGATCTCGTCACCTAGTGTTTGTAGCGGTGTGATAAAATAAATAGAATCAATAAACACATTGCTGGCATTACTGGCTTTGATAGGTATTATATTTACTACATGAGTAGTGTCTTCCCATGTAGCTACACTATTATTTTGCAGGTCGGATAATATATATAACTCATGCGGTGATTCACTGGCTTGTTCCATAGCTTGTACCTGTCTCTCATATACTTGGCTTATGGTTCGGCTTATTGGGCTTATTATTATTTCATTGATTCTTGCCAAGGCATCATCTTTGCTTATCAAACGCTGTTCACGTCCTTCAAAATTGTTTGTGATTATTTGTATACGGCTATCCTTTGGGTACGCATTTATAATTTCGGTTGCTTTTTCCTTGGCTTTATCTAATAATGATAGTTCATCTATTTTACTTTCCATAGAGAAACTATTGTCTATATATATACTTGCAATAGGTTGATTGTTATTATTTAATGTGTTTTTATTGGGTATAAAGGGCTGGGCAAAAGCAAGCACTAATGCAACAATAGTTAGCAACCTAGCTAGAAGTACTAATAGATGTTTTAGTTTTGAACGTGAGGATGTTTCTTCTTGTATATCTTTTAGAAATTTTATATTGGTAAATAATACTTTTTTATATCTTCTGAAATTAAATAAATGAATGATAATGGGGATTGCCAAAGTGGCTAATGCTAATAGAAAACTTGGATATAAAAAACTCACCCTACAAAAATATTCTATTTTATTTGTTGATTTCAAAGAATTTTCAACTATGGATATAAAAATCCTTAAATAATTTTGATAAGTATAGTTAATTCCATTTACACGAGTGGCAAGTTTGTTGTTTTTTATAATTTTGAAATACATTTATAATTATTATGAAATTATTTTTTCTAGGTTTTATATTATTTACTTCATTAATAGGAAACGCTCAGAAATATAGCTATACGATGGAGGAACTATGCCATGAGTATAGCAAAGAATGGCTCAGTAATAAAGGGAATAAAGGTCTTGTAATAGGAGTTATAGATGGGGATACTACATATACATTTGGATATGGTGTAACGGATGATATGACAAGCCAAACACCCAATGAATATACTTTTTTTCAAATAGGAAGTGTGACAAAAGTGTTTACTGGTTTAGCGATTCAGCAATTGATTGAGTTACAAAAAATAAATTTA
>Ga0114938_1001366_pt1 | contig 16724 bp, 23 predicted proteins | sample AshMeaBigSpring_FD_88675 | JGI IMG/M metagenome (GOLD analysis project Ga0114938, IMG submission 88675) | Groundwater microbial communities from Big Spring, Nevada to study Microbial Dark Matter (Phase II) - Ash Meadows Big Spring | ecosystem: Environmental > Aquatic > Deep subsurface >...
CCCGGTATGCCTGCACCAATTGGCAGCCATTGCTGAGCCTGAGCGATATTGCCCAAGCTCAATAATAGCCAAAGACTGCTAATGCTGTACAATAAACTTTTTAGAAAAGGTTTCATGATTTTGTTTTATTATTAGATTATACATACCAACGCTTAACTCACTAATATCCACAATGCAAACAGATTCACATGCCTCCTTTGCCAGTACTTGATTGCCATTCATATCAAATACCGATAGGAAACTAGGACTGGATAAATTTGAGACATTCAATATATTACTTGCTGGGTTAGGATATATTTCTATATTGGAGAGTTTATCATCTATATTACTATAGCGTTTAACATCATAGCCTTTAACCTCAACAGGACAAGGTGGTGAACAACAATCGTTTAATTTCATATAATTTAACCTTGTGATAGACCTGGTTATTCCTGTCGATGTTGTTGCAGATAGTGTGATATGCGCACTAAACGTATTATTACTTAAAGCGTTTTGTGTAAATACATCATTGCTGCCATTGGTTTGTAAATCCCAAGCCCAAGCACTGGGGGCTACACCACTATAAGTGCCATAAAAATTTCGATAATTTCCAGGACAATAATAGTTGTTATCAACAGAAAAATTCAATTGGTTGCCAAAAAAATCGGTATAGAATAGCCCTCGACCATGTGTAGCTGCTACAACAATCCAATCACTCTCACGTATCTTGAGCATATCTACTCTTACATTAGCTAAGCCATTATTACTTGGGAACCATATAGTGCTTTTGCCATTTATATCCGTAGTGTACCACACGCCCACTTCAGTAGCAAGCATCAATTGATCGTGATTATTTGGGTTGAACAAAGCCCAGCGTATTGGCATGTCAGGAATATTAGGAACCGGTAAATATAATGTATCATTATCAAGTGGAGTCCATGGACTAACACCTAATCCACCAGTTGTAGTTTCCCAAATACTTTTTACTCCTTTGCCATAATTACTAAATGTAACTACTATATGATTTTCATTTGTTTTTTGCACTGCTATTGAGCTTATAGTTAGTCCTCCTGTCCAATTTGTAGAACTAATATCTACATAGCTGGGTGCGGTAGAATTGGCATTTGTGATTTTAAATAATTTAGGCGTTGTCAAATCTGAAAGTGATTTAGCACCAGAACCTATATATAATGTGGATGGAGTATTAGGTGATACAGTAAGCGCAGAAGTAGCACGATTACCCCAATTTGTACCTACAGCTGTTGGCAAATTAAGCCCTGTAAATGTTGGAGTCCCTGTGATATTAGACCACCGAGCTAATTTATTGTAATTAGTTCCATATCTAGTTGAGGCATATAATATATTATTTGTATGGTCATAATCCGCAGGGTTAATAAAATAACAGCCTGAATAGCCAGTTGCCAAACTATATAAAAATGAACAAACACCTGTACTGGCATTTTTTTTAAAATAGTTTAAATCGAAGGTTGATACAATCGTAGTATTAGGGCTTTCTTTATCAATATAACAAAAACCACCATCCCCAACCCAATAATCAGTAGTGGGAGAAAATCCAAAACTAGAATGGTTTTGAGTACTATTATCTTGTGTGCCACCAAGAACAGTTTGATTAGTAGGATGAAGAGCACATGAATAGTACTGTGTAGTATTGTAATAATCATTTATAGGAGTAATTGTAGGATAAGAGGCAGTTGCATTCGTTGTGCGGTATATACCCCCATCATTGGCAAAGTATAAAACCGAATTACTCCCACGTTTATATATCATACTGTGTTGATCAGCATGCATAAATTGACAACTACCACAGGGAATGCAATTTCTCCATTTTGATATCTGTGTCCATGAAGTGCCACTGTTTGTTGACTTAAAGGCATCTATTCCTCCAACAAATAAAGTATTGGCATTACTGGGGTCAACAACTATTGCTAAATCATACCAACTCTGCCCTCTAGTAAAATCGTTTGGTGGAATAGAACCTTTAATTGAAGAGGGAAAACAAGAAGGTAATACACAGCCTATTAATGTCGTAGTTGTATCATCTGCATCTATAGGTTTTGCGCAAGTAGTCCATGAAGTACCGCCATTAATACTTTTATAAATTCCAGAAATTGAAGTGAAGCCATTGGTAGCCATTGCATATAATACATTGGCATTAGAAGGCGCAGTAGCAATTTCTATTCTACCAATACCCGAGGTAGTAAATCCAGTTGTACCTGTTGCTGTCCAGGTGCCTGAGGTCGTTTTTTTGTATAATTTTCCTGATACGAAATAGCTTGCAGTAGGTCCGCTACCCGAAATTTCCAAAAAACCAAATGCTGCATGTATAGTGCCATCTGCCGCTATTTCAATGTCTGCACAAGATTTTTTGGTGATGCCTGCAGTGCCATCACCTGCCTCTGGAGACCAAGTAATGCCATGGTCCAAACTTTTGATAATTCCTTTATTTAGTGTAGCAGCATATACTGTACCTGTAGCACTTACTACTATTTTTTGAATATAATAGTCGGTAAAATAGCCTGATGTATTTGTCCAATTGTTTCCATAGTCGCTAGAATACCAGATACCATTACCTTTTACTGCATCAATATTAAACCATCCCTCTCCTGTGCCAAAATACATATATTGTTTATTGACTGGATCTTGTGCAATTGTAGTTACTGCAAGATTGTCGAAAAAATCATTTTTCTTAAACCAAACAGGCGAGGAAACACTGGCGTCATTACAATACCATAATCCTCCACTTACACCACCAGCCCATAGTTTATTGGGATAATATAAATCTGGAAATAATGCACGTGTCCTCCCACCTACATTTTTAGGTCCCATCTCCCACCAATTTATTGTAGGGGGAATCAACCCAGGAAACAAGCTGGATGCACCATAAGTGCTAGGATCGGCAGTATATGCAGCAACTTGTTCCATTGCAATAAATCTTCTTTCTGAAGGGACTGTGTTTGTACTTGGGTCTTTGGTCATAATGGCATCTCGAGTTTTAGTTTGTAACATACCGCCTTTCATAGTTAACTCACTTACAGTTTCGTTTAATGCATCTCGTGATTTAAGGTTTTGATTTGAATTACATCCAATGAGTACAATAATAGTTAAAATTAGAATTTTGGTATTAAGTAACTTTTTGCACTTAAACCTCTCTCTCTCTCTCTCTCTCTCTCTCTCTCTACGTGGGCGTGGGTTTCAGCCATTATGGTCTGAAAAAAAGGATTTGTGTTGTGTGAATTTTTCATAATAAGTTATTTTAAAGGTTTTAAATTATTCCTTAAATATAGCTATTTTTTTCATATAAAAAAATTATTTTTAATTAATTTAACTCAAATTACCCAATAGAAATTGTGTAATACCAAAGTGAAATATGTAACAGACCAAAACTTCGTACCTTGTTTTGTTCTAATCATATTTTAGCACTCGGCATTTACCACTGTAAGAAATATATGACTTTGGCCTGGTCTTATATTTCACATTGGTAATATTAGCATAAATTATAAATCACATTGTTATAATTTATAATTCACTATGTTATTACTTCTTGCGTGCATCCCAGCGATCATTTAATTGTTGTATGACCTCATTGGTTATATCAAGGCTTTGATTTTTGTATAACAATATAGGAGCTTGTGAGGTGTAATTAAATATAAAATCATAGGTATTGTCAGCATTATACTCTTTGAGAAAAGTCTCTATAGTATCTGCCAATTGCTTATTGACATTAGTATTAAACTCCAGCAGCTGATTGCCTAGTGATTCACGGTCTTGCATAAGCGCATCCTGTTTTTTCATGATTCGCTCTTGAGCTAATTGTGCATCATTGGCAGTCATTAGTGCTGCTTTTTCTTGCAAAGTTTTATATTCTTTCTCTAGTGCTTTACCACGAGACTCAAGCTCATTACTCATTTGTTTTTCTTTGGCTTCTAGATCTCCTTTGAGTTGTATAGCGAATTTATATTTTTCAAATAAGGTATCTGAATTGAGATATGCCAGGCGGGGTGTATTAGCTGCCATAACGGTAGTGTTATTGCTATCATGGGTAGTAATAGGTACATTATTGTTGATTTTCGTTTTGTCACATGCAGTGAAAAGTGCTGATGCTATTGACAACCCTGTAAGGATAATAAATAAGTTATTCATTTTTTTTATTAGTTTTATTTTTTTTGTTTAAAATATATTGTGCTGTTGCATCTAGTTGGTCATAAAAATCCTTACCATATTTACGTATGATAGGCTCTTTGAGAAATTGATAAACAGGTATTTTTTGTTTCTTGCCTTCTTTACATGCAGGGGCGCATATATCCCAATAGTAATAGTTGATAGCATCTGAATCACCTACTTTATCTATACGTATTGGGTATAGATGGCAACTTATCGGTTTTGGAAAATTAGTCTTACCATCGTGATATGCTCGTTCTATACCACAAAGGGCAATCCCCTCACTCATAGTCACATAAGCACAGGCCCCATGATTGATAAGTGGGGTCACAGCCTTGCCGGATGGCTCACGGGTATAATAGCCTTGCTCCGCTATAGCTTTGATGCCAGCCTCACTGAGATAAGGTTGCACCTGAGGATATATCTCAGAGAGTATAGCTTCTTCATGATGCTCCAGCGGGGCACCGCCTTCACCTTCAATACAACATACACCCTTACAAGCAGAGAGCTTGCAAACAAACTGCTCTGTGATGATATCGTCGCTTATAAAAATATTTTCAATAACTATCATTTGGAAATATCAGCAAAAATATTACTTTTGCAATCCTTTTTATTAATTTTATTAAAAGGATTAATTTTACTATAATATTCAAAGTAAAATTGATGATCGGTCCTATAGCTCAGCTGGTTAGAGCATCTGACTCATAATCAGAGGGTCCCTGGTTCGAGCCCAGGTGGGACCACAGGTATAGCGGACTTATTACATTTGTGTGATATTGTCCGCTTTTTTTATTCTCAATATATTAATACCTTTTTGCTGATGGATTTGTCTTTTATTTTTAGAAAATAAACGCCTGAGTTCAATGTTGATAAATCTATGATATTGGAATACGTATTAAAAACCATAGATCCTTTAGCATCTATTAGGCAATATTTATGGTTGCTAGCAGGTTCATCTATGATTGTAAGTGTCTTACTGTTGGTATCATAAAAAATATTAAACGTCGAGATAGGATCAATAATATTAGTGCCTAAAAATATACCACTGCGAGGATAGTGTGTGACGAGATCCCATACCATATTTTGAATGTATGCAGCTAATTCAGCATCTATGGTTACCGATGGATGTATAGAATTGCTGAGACCGATAGGAGTTTTATTAAAAATACATGCATAATGTATCATACTTACCATATATGCACCTATATCATTGGTATGTACTCCATCAGTAAATATTTGATTGACATGAGTTATAGTAGGTACAATACCTGCAGCCACATCATCATAAAATCTAGCCATCATTCTATTGCCTGGTATGATATATACAGGGGGACAGCCCTCAGGTTTATAAGCATTAACATAATCTTGTAATCGTTGCCATCCATAATTATTGGATACCCCTTCATATTCAAGAAAGTCAAGCATCTCTCGCCAGCCCTCAGCACCTCCTGTAGTAGATTCTGTGATACCATAACTAGTAAAAAAACAACCTGAACCATCAGTACAGGGCCAATTGGTCCAAAGCATAACAGGAGTACCAGCACCAGCATTGCCATAGGTATATGAATTATTTACAAAATTGAGCAAATTTATTTCGGTATTATTCATAGTAAAATCAGCTATACCTTCATAGTTTTCTGTTATTACCATCAATTCCCATTGGTCTATATCATATCGTGGATTGGAATTACTCAGATAGCATGGGGAACATGCTGCAGTCGTTGTATCCCAATGGTTGATAAGCCAAGCACCCGGTAGCGTTGCATTGCCCACCATTTGATCCATTATCTGCCACCCGTCTAGTCCATTGCTATCGGCTACTAGTTCTACATACTGACCTGGCCAAGGAAAAAATAAAGGTGCCGTAAGGCTATGACCACAATGCAATTGTTTTACATCAAATGGATAAGGTGGCTTAGGTGCTAAGGATTGTGCCAATGAATTTGTACCCATAAGGAATAGTAAATAAATAATAAAATGTTGTTTCTTAATCATCATAAAAAAATTTATTCGAAGGTAGTAAATTCTAATAAAGTATTTAAAATATGAAATGTGGTATTTTTGGGGATAAATACTACCACTAAATGCAAATAGGTATCATAGGGCCCGAAAGTACAGGTAAGAGTGAACTCACGCTGGCACTACAAGGACATTATGAAGGTATAGCTATACCTGAATATGCCCGTAAGTATCTGGAAGAAAAACAAATTGTAAACTATACTTATGCTGATGTGATAGCCATAAGCGAAGAGCAAAAACGATTGCAAGAAATACAATATGATCCGGCCGATTTAGTTTTTTTCGATACTACCTTACTTGTAAATCATATATGGATGCAACATGCCTATGGCGAAGCGCCTTATTGGCTATTATCTGTGGAACTGAATAGTCAATTTGACTTATATTTGGTGACTAATATCGACCTGCCTTGGGTACAAGATCCCCTAAGAGAACACCCACAATTACGAGCTTATTTTTTTGATAAATATATACATTTAATACAACAATTGCAGCGACCTTATGCAGTCATATCAGGCGTGGGCGAGGAACGTGTGCAATTTGCGATTGAGTGCATTAACAAACTAATGATTGCCTCATAATATAAAAGCAACAAGATAATAACACAACATCGATTATATTCCATAAAATAAAAAAAGCTACAAAATGATGGAGCGCTTTCGTAAAAATTGTAAAATAAGGACAAAAGTAAGTACCAATGAAATAGGATAAAGCAGAAAAAAATGTGAATTAAAATTGTATTAATATCGGTTTAATCATTATTTAATGCAATGTAACTTATTGAAAATCATAAAGAAAAATAATTTTAAAAAATTCCACAGGGATGTTTGTAAGATAGAAATATTTGACTACTTTTGCAGTCCATTTTTTTTAATAGCTAATAATGCCAACAGTACAACAACTTATACGTAAAGGACGTGAAGCACTCATCTCAAAGAGTAAAAGCCGTGCCTTGGATAGCTGTCCACAGAAGCGTGGTGTATGCACACGTGTATATACTACGACTCCCAAGAAACCTAATTCTGCACTGCGCAAAGTAGCCAAAGTACGTCTGACCAATAAAATAGAAACCATAGCATATATACCTGGTGAAGGGCATAACCTACAAGAACATTCTATTGTATTGATACGTGGTGGTCGTGTGAAAGATTTGCCGGGAGTACGTTATCATATCGTGAGAGGTACTCTAGATACTGCAGGAGTCAATAACCGTAAAAAGAGTCGCTCAAAATACGGTACTAAACGACCTAAAGCAAGCCCAGCACCAGCTGGACCAGCTAAAAAGAAATAATAAATAATTTAAAATAATCCTATATAACCTTGCTATAACGACATGAGAAAGTCAAAAACCAAAAAAAAATACCTCGAACCCGATCCAGTATTTCAAGATCCACAAGTGACTCGTTTTGTGAATATGTTGATGCTGTGTGGCAAGAAAAACACAGCTACCTCTATATTTCATACCGCCATAACTAATGCTGAGAAAAGTGGAGGAGAGAGCGGATATGCACTATGGAAACGTGCACTGGCTAATATCATGCCCAATGTAGAAGTGAAAAGTCGTCGTATCGGTGGTTCTAATTTTCAGATACCTACTGAAATACGTCCTGACCGGCGTATATCAATAGGAATGAAATGGTTGATAGTATATTCTCGTAAACGTAATGGTCGCTCTATGGCAGATAAATTAGGAGCTGAAATAGTAGCAGCGAGCAAAGGCGAAGGTGCAGCTGTGAAGAAACGAGAAGATACACATAAAATGGCAGATGCAAATAAGGCATTTGCACACTTTAAAGGATAAGGAAAAAATAATTAAATAAAAATAGTAATAGGGGAATTACTCATCATGGCAGATTTAAAATATACACGTAACATAGGTATAGCAGCGCATATAGATGCAGGTAAAACCACTACCACGGAACGTATATTATATTACACAGGAGTCAATCATAAGATCGGTGAGGTACATGATGGTGCAGCGACTATGGACTGGATGGTGCAAGAGCAAGAACGAGGTATCACGATCACCTCTGCAGCCACTACCTGCCATTGGAAATACCGAGATAATGAATATAAAGTCAATATCATAGATACTCCAGGTCACGTTGATTTTACAGTAGAAGTAAATCGTTCTCTTCGTATATTGGATGGATTAGTATTTTTATTCTCAGCAGTAGATGGTGTAGAGCCACAATCTGAGACCAATTGGCGACTAGCCGATGGATATAATGTCACTCGACTGGGGTTTGTAAATAAAATGGATCGTCAAGGTGCTGATTTTCTGAATGTAGTACAACAAGTAAAAACAATGCTAGGAGGTAATGCGGTGCCATTGCAATTACCAATAGGAGCCGAAGAGAAATTTCAAGGAGTAGTAGATTTAGTTAATTTCCGAGGCATGATATGGAATGAGCATGATCGGGGTATGACTTATGAAATAGTACCTATCCCAGATGATATGTTAGAAGAGGCGAAAGATTGGAGAGAAAAATTATTGGAATCAGTAGCTGAGTTTGATGATCATTTGATGGAAAAATATTTTGAAGATCCAGCTTCAATTACTGAGATGGATGTATTAGTGCCATTGCGTAAAGCATGTTTAGCTAATAAAATAGTACCCATGTTATGTGGTACAGCATTTAAAAATAAAGGAGTGCAAACCATGTTGGATTATGTAATGGAATTGATGCCATCTCCTTTAGATAAAGATAATATCAAGGGTAAAAATCCTAATACAGATGAAGAAGTAATACGCAAACCGGATGTAAAAGAACCATTTACAGCATTGGCATTTAAGATTGCTACAGATCCATTTGTAGGGCGTCTATGTTTCTTCCGTGTCTATTCTGGTAGACTCGATGCAGGATCGTATGTATTAAATACACGTAGCGGTAATAAAGAGCGTATATCACGTATATTTCAGATGCATGCCAATAAGCAAAATTCAATAGATTTTATAGAAGCCGGTGATATAGGTGCAGCAGTAGGATTTAAAGATATACGTACAGGAGATACACTTTGTGATGAAAAGAACCCTATAGTATTAGAATCAATGAAATTCCCAGATCCAGTAATCGGGATAGCTATAGAACCCAAAACCCAAGCTGACTTAGATAAGCTAGGAATGGCATTAGCTAAATTGGCAGAAGAAGATCCTACATTCAAAGTAAAATTTGATGAGGAGACAAGCCAAACTATCATATCAGGAATGGGCGAATTACACTTAGAAATCATTGTGGATCGACTGCGTAGGGAATTTAAAGTAGAATGTAATCAAGGAGCACCGCAAGTAAACTATCGTGAAAATATCACTAAAACCATAAAGCATCGTGAGACATATAAAAAACAAACCGGTGGTAAAGGTAAATTTGCAGATATACATATAGAAATAGGCCCTGCTGATGAAGACTTTGTAGGTACATTGCAATTTGTAAATGATATCGTAGGCGGAGCTATACCCCGTGAGTTTATCCCTTCTGTAGAGAAAGGATTTAAAGAAGCTATGAATAATGGAGTATTAGCAGGTTATCAAATCGAGCGACTAAAAGTACGTCTTTATGATGGTTCTTTTCACAATGTAGACTCTGATGCCATGTCATTTGAGTTATGTGCCAAGCAAGCTTTTCGTGAGGCTTGTCCCAATGCAGGACCCGAGATCATGGAACCTATTATGAAGATAGAAGTTATCACCCCTGAAGAAAACACAGGAGATGTAGTAGGAGACTTGAATCGTCGCAGAGGCATGATGGAAGGTATGGATATGAAAGGTACAGCACAAGTGATACGAGCTAAAGTACCCTTAGCAGAGATGTTTGGTTACGTAACTACATTACGTACACTTACCTCAGGACGGGCTACATCCTCTATGGAGTTTTCACATTATGCCACAGCACCGAATGCGATCGCCGAAGCGGTAATTGCTAAAAATAAGAAATCTTAATAAATAAGTAAAAGAAATACGCTATATGAATCATAGAATTCGCATAAAATTAAAATCATTCGATCACAACTTAGTCGATAAGTCAGCTGAGAAAATTGTGAAGACTGTAAAGAGTAGTGGTGCAGTAGTTTCAGGACCTATACCATTGCCTACCAATAAGAAAGTATTCACTGTGTTGAAATCACCACATGCCAACAAAAAAGCCCGTGATCAATTTCAACTATGTACATATAAGCGATTATTAGATATCTATTCTTCTACTTCCAAAACTATAGATGCCTTGATGAAATTAGAATTACCAGGTGGAGTAGACGTAGAAATAAAAGTGTAGTAATAAATTAATATAAAATAAATTTTTTCTCAATAAGAAGTAAAATAATATGAAAGGAATTATAGGCAAAAAAGTAGGCATGACACATATCTTCGCAGAGGACGGTACTCAGGTATCGGTGACTGTTGTAGAAGTAGGACCATGTATAGTCACACAAGTGAAAACTTATGCTACAGATGGATATAATGCAATACAACTTGGATTTGGTGAAAAAAAAGAAAAAAATACACCAAAAGCCGAATTAGTTCATTTTCAAAAAGCAAATACAACACCTAAAATGAAAGTAGCAGAATTTCGTGATTTTGATGTAGCATTAAATTTAGGCGAGACAGTAGGTGCAGATATTTTTGTAGAAGGAGAAAAAGTAGATATATTGGGTGTAAGTAAAGGTAAGGGTTTTCAAGGTGTAGTAAAGCGTCATGGATTCTCAGGAGTAGGTATGCGTTCACATGGACAGCATGATCGCCATCGTGCACCAGGCTCTATTGGCGCATCATCATTTCCAAGTAAGGTAGTCAAAGGTATGCGCATGGCAGGACGTATGGGAGGTGATAATGTGAAGGTACGCAAAGTGAAAATAGTAAAAATAATAGCCGATCAAAACTTAATATTATTAAATGGGTCTGTACCAGGGCACAATGGTGCATTTATTAAATTAGTAAAATAAGAATATGCAAGTCGATATATTAAATATAAATGGTACGAAGACAGGGCGCAGTATCACATTGCCAGCTGAAATATTTGCTGTAGAGCCCAATAACCATGCTATCTATTTAGATGTAAAACAATATTTAGCACATCAACGTCAGGGTACACATGCTACTAAAGAGCGTAGCCAGATGTCGGGATCTACTAAGAAGTTGGGCAGACAAAAAGGTGGCGGTGGTGCACGACGTGGTAGTATTAAGTCTCATGTAATGGTTGGTGGGGCAAGAGCATTCGGACCTAAGCCACATGATTATGGCTTTAAACTAAATAAAAAAACAAAAGCATTGGCACGTATCAGCGCTCTCACACACAAAGCCAAGAATAATAATATTATAGTAGTAGAAGATTTGAATTTTGCATCTCCCCAAACTAAGGAATATAATACTATGTTGAAAAATCTAAATGCAAATGAAGTGCGATCATTAGTAGTGATAGATAAATATAATAAAAATATTTTATTATCTTCTCGCAATCTTACCCGCTCTGAGTTATCTACTGTAGCTGATCTCAATACCTATACGATAATGAAAGCTAAAAAAATTATCCTTTCAGAAAGTGCAGTAAAAGCAATGGAAGTTTAAGCTAAATAAAATATTTTTATATGAATACTATAATTAAAAAACCGATTATCACAGAAAAAGCTTCTAAACTAAGCGAAAAAAGCAATGTTTATTCTTTTACAGTTGAAAAATCAGCTAATAAAATTGAAATAGGCAAAGCAGTAGAAAAAATGTTTGGAGTTAGCGTAGCATCAGTAAATACAATGCGCATGCCATCCAAGCAGAAAAACAAATTTACTACTAAAGGAGTCGTGAAAAGTAGAAAAGATGCATATAAAAAAGCCATGGTCACATTAGCACAAGGAGAAAAACCAATTAATTTTTACGAAAACGTATAATAGAATAAGGAAATGGCAATCAAAAAATTTCGTCCTATTACACCAGGCTTACGTTTCAAAGTAGCATTGGATTACCGTGAAATCACTACCAATAAACCAGAAAAAAGCCTAATAGCACCCATCACAAGCACAGGAGGTCGTAATAATCAAGGTCGCCGCTCAATGAGATATATAGGAGGCGGACACAAAAGGCGTTATCGGATTATTGACTTTAAACGCAATAAAGACAAGGTGCCAGGGGTAGTGAAGACTATAGAGTATGATCCAAACCGTACTGCATTTATCGCCCTCATAGCTTATGCTGATGGTGAAAAAAGATATATCATTGCACCTGAAAATATGAAAGTAGGCACTACTATCTATTCAGGTAAAGATGCAGCACCTGAGCTTGGCAATACGTTGTTTTTGGCAGATATACCATTAGGTACAGTAATACACTGTATCGAATTGCAACCAGGTAAAGGTGCCGCTGTAGCTCGTAGCGCTGGTTCCTATGCACAGCTAGCCGCTCGTGATGGTAAGTATGCAATCGTGAAAATGCCTTCAGGCGAGACACGTATGATTTTGCTTACTTGTCGTGCCACTATAGGAGCTGCATCAAATCAAGACCATAGCCTGGAGCGTCACGGCAAAGCAGGACGCAAGCGATGGTTGGGTCGTCGCCCTCGTACTCGTGCTGTAGTTATGAACCCGGTAGATCACCCAATGGGTGGAGGCGAAGGACGTGCTAGTGGAGGACATCCACGATCTCGCACAGGATTATATGCAAAAGGACTCAAAACACGTGATAAAAACAAGAAATCTACAAGATTAATAATTTCACGTCGTCCAAAAAATAAAAATAAATAAACCTCAATAATAAGAAACTAAATAGTATGTCTAGATCATTAAAAAAAGGACCTTATGTTGACCACAATTTGTGGGGTAAGGTTACTACTATGAACGAAAATAATAAAAAGACTATAATCAAAACATGGTCACGCCGCAGCATGATCACTCCTGATTTTATCGGACATACACTAGCAGTTCATAATGGGAATAAATTTATACCTGTGTATGTCACAGAAATGATGGTAGGTCACAAATTAGGTGAATTCTCACCTACCCGCAATTTCAAAAGCCATTCATCTAAAAAAGCAAAATAATCTATACCATGGAAGCCATTGCAAAACTCAACAATTATCCTACATCACCACGTAAAATGCGGTATGTAGTAGATACGATTCGTGGCAAAGAAGTAATAAAAGCACTCTATCTCCTTAAGAATCTCAATAAAGCAACAGCACCAGTAGTAGAGAAGTTATTACTCTCTGCCGTCAATAATTGGGAGCAGAAGAATGGAGCAAATGCAGATAGTGCTGAATTAATAGTGAAAACAATATACGTAAACGGCGGTCGTACTATCAAGCGATTCTTACCAGCCCCTCAAGGTAGAGCCTATCGTATACGTAAGCGTAGCAATCATATCACTCTTATAATTGACGAAAAGAAAACTAATTCATAATATTATTAATTTTTGAAATAACACATGGGACAAAAAGTACATCCAATAGGCATTCGATTAGGCATCATAAAAGGCTGGGAATCTAATTGGTACTCAAACAAGAAAGATTTTTCAGAAAAAATCATTGAAGATGAAAAAATTCGTACCTATCTCAATGCACGTATCCAAAAGGGTGGTATATCTAAAATTGTAATTGAACGCACTATGAAACGTATCACAATTACCATTCATACCAGTAGACCTGGCATTGTAATAGGTAAAGGAGGTGGCGAAGTAGATCGTATCAAAGAAGAATTGAAAAAAATTACCAATAAGGATATACAAATAAATATCATGGAGATAAGACGCCCCGAATTAGATGCTAGTATCGTAGGAGAAACTATTGCCAAGCAAATAGAGGCACGTATATCGTATAAACGTGCCATCAAAATGGCCATTGCATCTACTATGCGAATGGGTGCAGAAGGTATCAAGGTGCGAGTAAGTGGGCGCCTAGGGGGCGTTGAGATAGCTCGCCGAGAAGAAATAAAGCAAGGACGCACACCATTACATACCCTAAGAGCTGATATCGATTATTCATGGAAAGAAGCCAATACAGTATATGGTAAAATAGGTATCAAAACATGGATTTGTAAAGGTGAGCTATTTGGTAAAGTTGATTTATCACCAAATTTAGATTCAAGCAGTGAAGGATTTGGAGCTAATACCAAGATGGGAGGCAGTGATGACCGTCGCCGTGATGACCGTCGTAGAGGAGGCATAGGTACCCGTGGTGGATCTGGAAGTGGAAAAAAACGTAGTGCTGGCAGAGACAAAAATTAAGAAAAAAATTATCGTAAATACATTATAAAATAAGATAACATGTTACAGCCCAAAAAGACCAAGTTTAGAAAACAACACAAATTGAAGAATAACTTCAGAGGCAACGCTAAACGTGGTACCGACCTCGCATTTGGATCTTTTGGATTGAAATCCTTAGATAGCTGCTGGATTACCAACCGTCAAATAGAATCAGCACGTATAGCACTTACCCGATATATGAAACGAGAAGGAAAAGTATGGATCAATATATTTCCGGACAAACCCATCACACGCAAACCAGCAGAAGTACGTATGGGTAAAGGTAAAGGAGCATTGGATCATTGGGTAGCAATGGTAAAACCCGGCCGTATCATGTTTGAAGCTGAAGGGGTGCCTCTGGAAGTAGCTCAAGAAGCCTTACGCCTCGCTGCTCAAAAATTACCCGTATTAACCAAATTTGTAGTACGTCACGATTATAAAGCTTGATAAATAATTAATATGGCAAAGATGAAATTAAATATGAAAGACCTTGGTGTAAAAGATTTACAAGACTTATTACAAGAAAAACGACAAACCTATAATAAGATGAAATTCACCAACCAAATCACTCCTTTGGAAAATCCAAAAACCATACTTGCAGGACGTAGAGAGATTGCACGTATTTTGACTGAAATCCGTAAGCGTGAATTATCCAACCCTAAAAACTAATCCCTACAAAATGGAAAATACAACAAACCCCTTAGTACGCAAAAATCGCAAACAAAAAATAGGTTTTGTCACAAGTAATAAAATGGAAAAAACTATTGTCATAGCAGTAGAGCGAAAAGTAAAACACCCACTTTATCATAAATTTGTGAAAAAGACCTCAAAATTCATGGCACATGATGAAAAAAATGAATGTGCTATAGGAGATAAAGTAAGAATAATCGAAACACGCCCCTTAAGTAAAAACAAAAATTGGCGATTAGAAGAAATAATAGAAAAAGTGAAGTAATACCATGATACAACAAGAATCAAGATTAGCAGTAGCTGATAACAGTGGTGCCCGAGAAGTACTCGTCATCAGAGTATTAGGTGGCACCAAAAGACGCTATGCCTCAGTAGGCGACAAAGTAGTAGTAACCATAAAAGATGCAATCCCACAAGGAAACGTAAAAAAAGGTACAATATCTAAAGCAGTAATCGTACGAGTTAAAAATAGAATAAAACGTAAAGATGGATCATATATCCGCTTTGATGAGAATGCAGTTGTATTACTCAGTGCCCAAGATGAACCCCGAGGCACCCGTATCTTTGGACCTGTAGCTCGTGAATTACGTGATACTGGTTATATGAAAATTATTTCACTAGCCCCAGAAGTATTATAATATATTTTGACAATGAAAAAAGAATTAACCAATCGATTTAAACTGAAATCTAATATCCGCAAAGGAGATATGGTCATAGTGATTTCAGGCAAACATAAACCCACTAAAAACGCAAAAGGCGAAAAGGAATATAAACCACGTAAAGTAAGAAAAATATTTCTATCCGAAGGTACAGCACTAGTAGAAGGAGTCAATGTTGTAAAAAGGCATACTAAACCCAGTGCCAAACATCCCAATGGTGGTATTATAGAAAAAGAAATGCCCATATATCTATCAAAACTCGCTCTGATAGACCCTAAATCAGGTAAACCAACACGTGTCAGACGGCAAATCATAGATGGCAAAAAAATAAGAATAGCAACTAAATCAGGGGAGGCAATCTTATGAAATATACACCATTATTACGTACCAAATACACAAAAGAAATTGTACCCGCCTTGCATAAACAATTTCAATACAAATCCATAATGCAAGTGCCAAAGCTACTCAAGATTGTACTCAGTCAAGGTGTAGGCACAGCCACCTCCGATAAAAAATTGGTAGATGTAGCCATAGATCAAATGACTATGATCACTGGGCAAAAAGCAATTCCAACCTTATCAAAAAAAGCTATATCTAATTTTAAATTAAGAGAAAATATGCCTATAGGATGTCGTGTTACTCTACGTGGCAATAGAATGTATGAATTCTTAGAACGATTTATTTCTGTATCCCTTCCACGAGTGCGTGACTTTAGAGGAATTAATGACAAATCATTTGACGGACGTGGTAATTATACTCTGGGAATTGCAGAACAATTAATATTTCCAGAGATTGATATTGATAAAATTACAAAAATTACAGGAATGGATATTACATTTGTAACTTCTGCACCTAGTGATAAAGAAGCTCTGGCGCTCTTAAAAGAACTCGGATTACCATTTAAAAATCAAGTAAAAACAGAAATGGCATAATTATGTGTAAAGAATCCATAAAAGCTCGTGAACGAAAAAAAATAG
>Ga0114938_1001367_pt1 | contig 16723 bp, 11 predicted proteins | sample AshMeaBigSpring_FD_88675 | JGI IMG/M metagenome (GOLD analysis project Ga0114938, IMG submission 88675) | Groundwater microbial communities from Big Spring, Nevada to study Microbial Dark Matter (Phase II) - Ash Meadows Big Spring | ecosystem: Environmental > Aquatic > Deep subsurface >...
ACAGGACTATTATTTAACCAAGATTCGTAATACAAAGGCATCGTAACATTTTGTATTAACATTGGTATTACAATAAACATATTGAATATTCCCATGTACACGCCTGTACGTTCTGGTGGAATACTACCTGCTAACATTACATAAGGATTACCCATCATGCTTGCCCAACATAAACCTAAACCTGTAATGGGTATAAATATCATCCATTCACTGTGTATATTCGGTAAAACCAATAATCCAATTCCAGCAAGTAATAAACATATTGAATGTACTTGTTTAGCTCCAAATTTTACAGCCAATTTTGCCAATACAAATGCCGAAGCAAATGCAATAAAATTATAATAAGCACCCAACTGACCTGCTAATAACTCGGCATTTCTAAAACCTGTATTACCAACTTCTGTGGTTTGATAAATAGATTTTGATAAACATTTAGCAATGTAAATCCAATAAATAAACATAGAATACCAACTAAAAAACATCATTGGTATCATTTGCTTCATGGCTTTCGGCATGTGAACAAAAGCTTCAGCTATTTCTTTAAACGTTGTTGAAATACCAATTGGTGAAGAACGAATGGCATTTTTTTCTTCTTCTGTTAATGGAATTTCTTTTGTTGTTTTAAGTGTATACAAAATAGAACCAATAGAAACTACAGCACCAATAATAAATGCAATAACAGTTGTAATTGGAATATGATGTGCATTTTCTGCCGTTTTACTTACACCAAAAAATATTAATAATGTAGGCGTTAAGTAAGAAAGTGTTTGCCCTAATCCTGTAAATGCACTTTGAGAAAGAAAACCCAAAGAGTGTTGTTTACTATTTAGTTTGTCGCTTACAAAAGCCCTGTATGGTTCTTGTGTAATATTGTTAGCAGCGTCTAAAATCCATAGAATACTTGCAGCCATCCAAACGCTACTGCTATAAGGCATTGCAAATAAACATAGACTACAAAAAATAGCTCCAATTAAAAAATAAGGCGTTCTTCTTCCCCATTTTGTAATGGTTTTATCGCTCATTGCACCAACTATGGGTTGAATAATTAAACCTGTAATTGGACCTGCTAACCACAAGTAAGGTAACTTACTTTCTTCTGCTCCTAAGTAAGAGTATATAGGGCTCATGTTGGCTTGTTGCAAACCAAAACTGTATTGCAAACCAAAAAAGCCAAAATTCATATTGATGATTTGCCAAAATGTAAGATTTGGTTTTTTAAATGTCATACAACAAGTGTTTAAAAGTTTATAAACGAATTTAACATGGCCCTAAAAACTCATATTCAACTAGGGGTAAAATTTAATATGGAAAATGTGTATGCAGTTGCAAGTTTTCATCAATCCAAAAGTTGGCCTTTACAGCATGTGATTGAATGATAGCACTTTCTTTTGCCAATACCTTCTCAATAAAATCGGTTACTATTTCTCTATTTCGTTCTAGCCTATTTTTTTTAGTTTGTTGATAGGTTGATGTGATAAATATTTTGGTTTCTACTTCGTTTAATAAAGTAGTATAAGTTCCCTCTACCACCACTACATTTATATTTTCAACATTTACATCTACAGCTTCTTCACTGTCTGTTTTCCAATTCATTACGGGTATTTGAATCGTTTTGCTTTGCTTGGTTTTAATACTTTTTATCTGTTCATCTATCAAATCTAACTTCACTTCAGAAGTACCAATATGATTAAAATTAGCCAACCTTGCTTGGTGATTTTTTTGTGGCGGCAACTTAAAATAATCATCTTGATGCAACAACAACACTGAAAAACCTTTTTCTTCTAACAATTGTTTAATGGCCTTGCCCATTGTTGTTTTACCGCTTCCTGATTCGCCTGCAACAGACAATACCTGTAATTTATTTTTCGATAATACTATCTGTTGAAGCAGTTGATTAGCTGTAGATAAAACGCTTTCATAAATGGTAGATTGAGCAATTTGATAAGGCATTAATGTTTGCTTCATTGCTGTGCCTTGTTGTAAAGCTTGTTCCGAAAAAATGAACCCAGCGGCTGAATAGCATAAATTTTTCACACCATTTGCTGTTCCCGTAAATGCATCAAAATATTCTGCAAAAGGAAGCGTATAATCTGCTTTTTGTAAATTAAAAATCAATGCTTCAAATAATTCATTTGCAGTTGCAGATTGTTGTTGTAAAGCCAAAGCAGCAATTAAATAACCATTTACAACCGGCCAAATTCCACCATTGTGAAAATGACCTGGTTCATTTTTAAATCGATAATGATGATTGAATTGTAATCGCTGAAAATCGGCATCATTTTTTTGTATAAATGGCCAAAATGCAGGCACTCCAAGTTGATTGTTTTGTTGAAATACTTGGTGAATAACAGAGCATAATTTTTGTTTGGTGGCTTTGCTTGGAATATCTAATAACAACAATAAAGCAATTGACCATCCATCATATCGATGAATCATTTCGCCTGGAGAAAAAGAAGCGATAAACTGTTTTTCAATATCAAAATGTTGTAAATATTGTCTTTGTTGGTGTGTAAATAAACTATTGTCTAATTCTGTTTCTACCAAAAAATGTTGTTTAATGGCCAATTTTACTTGGCTAGCTTTTTGCTTCCAAGCTTCGTTTTGATAAAAATGTGCTGCCAATTCTAACGACCAATATCTTAAAATTTGATCGTATAAAACGTATCCATTGGTAATGTATTCATCGGCCCAATTGCTACTCATGGGTACATACATCAAATGCTTTCCATTAAACTCCCATGATTCTGCCAATGTAAATATTCGATGTATTTGATTTTCTGCAACAGCTTGTAGTGCTGCATTTTTTTCTTTACCTAACAAAATAAGGGTAGCAATAATCCACCAAAAGTTAGCGTCTGTTCTACCAACGGGTCCACCAAAACTAACAGTGCTCATTTTTCCAGACTCGTCTATTGCAACATTCGATGGAATTTGTCCATTTTCATTTGCCGCTTGTTGCAATAACAACAGACTTTTTATAGCACTATCGTATAATTTTTTTTGATCTGCTACTACAATTGTTATAATACCTACAGCAGCATCTCTTGCCCAAACTCTATTATAATTATCAGATAATTCAGCAGAAGCTTTTAAGTAACCATCGGCTGCAATTGCTTGTAAAACTTGTAATGCGTTATTGGTAGTAGCAGTTGCCATAAAAAATAAATGAAAAAAAATAAAGTTTGTCGTAAGTATTTTACTAGCACTTACGACAAACTACTTGTATATATCTTAAAATGAGAATGCAATAGTAGCAGAAACTGTTCTTCCAGTAATTGATCTTGCTCTAATTATATTGGTTGTATTGTTTACAATAGCACCTTCTTCAGATTCTGTAATTCCTAAAGTATTCAATAAATTATTGGCATTAATTGTTGCAGTTAAAGCTTTTGTAAATCGCATAGTTACAAATGGATTTACCATTACATATCCTTTAAATTTCAACTGGTTATCGTCTTGTGCATAAGAACCTGTTGTACCAATTAAACTAATACCTGTACTTAATTTACCAGTGTTGTAAGTTGGCATTAAAGTATAAATAAATGGAGCTTGTCTTCTTGGTTTTTTACCTTTATTTGCACCATCAGTTAATTCTGCTTTTGTATAAGTAGCACTACCTCTTACACTGAATTGATTGGTAAAACTGTAATACGCTTCTAATTCAATACCTAAAGATTTGTATTTGTTTTCAATAACACGTTGTGTAGTTGCTTCGTAGCTACCTGCTTCATTAATATTAGCATAGAAACCTGTCACGAAAATAGCTCCTCTTTTAAAATTGCTTTTATAACCAATTTCTAATTGTGTAATATCATCTTTCACACCTCTTGCAGAACCATCAGCAAATACATTTGGTGTAAACAATAAACGATCTGCTTTTGCAACAGCACCTGTACTAAAACGAGCAAATACCGCCTGAGTATTATCAAATTTGTAGTTTGCACCAATTGAGTATGATAGATAATCGTAATCATAATTAACTGGCTTTGCGTTAGCATGATCTACTGCTGAAACACTTTGTTCATTTGCAGAAATAGTTCCATCATTATTTACATCAAAAGATCTTTGAACCGATCCTGCATAATTACCTCTAACATTTCCCATATCCCAACGTACACTTGCTTCTATATTTAATTTATCAGATGCATCTAAATTAATAGCAGCATAAGGTGCAGCAATATCATATTTTAAATCGTAGTTGCGTTGGCAGCAATTTCCCCAAACAGGTACACCATAAGCAAACAAACCATTTTGGCTAATTACTTGGTTAGCAGCAGTTACCACATTTAATGGTTTACTTCCATTTCCATTAACATCGGTAACATAAGAATTCCATAACCAAGACATGCTTACGTTTTGAAATGAACGATAATAGCCTAATAATAAATTTCCGTTTTTGAATTTCTTCTTCAACTTTAAATCGTTAACAGTATTGTTAAAATTGTTCAACTCTGTATCAAACATGTGAACAATCATTGCATTAGTACCTGTATAAGCAGCACCTGTAACAGCATCTCTTAAACTTGCATTGGTAAGGTTAGCACCTGTAGCACTTGCAACTGCTGCCAATATACTAGCTCTTGACCCAACTTGTGCAGGAAAAGGAGCAATAAAACGACCATTATTCGCTGAAAATCTAGCTCTATTTTCAACACTCCAATTATTACCTAAATCAAATACAAACTCTGCTCCAACTGATTTAGAAACAGGATGCATTCCATCTGCAACATCGGCTCTTCTCAATTCTCCATTTACTCCTAACCCTAAGTTTTGTTGTAAATAAGGAGAATGCATGGTACCATATTTTGCATCAAAACCAGGTAAAGATGTGTAAGTTGGGTTTGCATTTGTACCAGTAACTTGAATTGGCATTGGCATATAAGCTGCTGCTCTATCATTCAAATACTTTAAATACAATCTTGCATAACCAGATTTAAACGTTTTGGTAAAATTCATTTTTAATTGACCACCATTATTAGCATTATAACCAGCTGTACGAGGGCCTTCACCTAAACGATAAAATCCACCCACATGAAAATTTAATCCTTCACCAATAGCAGCACCATAGTTAAAATCGGTACGAGTAGTGTTGTAGTCTAAACCAGAAGTTAAAGCAACTGCACCACCTTCTGTATTTCCAGTTTTGCTAATAAAGTTAATAATACCAGCAGGTGAATTGGTAGCCAAAGTAGAAGCTGAACCACCACGTATTGCTTCAATTCTTCCAATAGATTGATCGGCTCTTAAAAAGATATCTGCTGTACCAAAGGCAATATCACCAAATTGTAAAACGGGTAATCCATCTTCTTGTAATTGTAAGTATTTAGAACCACCAGCAGAAATAGGAATACCACGTACCGTAATATTGGTATTACCATCACCAGCAGAAGCTTCAGATTTAATACCAGGAATTGAACGGAAAATTTCAGCAGTTGTACGAGGTGCAGATTTTGTTGCATCATCATATTTCAAAGTACTTACAGATACACTAGATGCCAATTTTGTTCTAGAACCACTTGTACCCGTTACTACTACTTCATTTAAAGAAAGCGGGTCGGCTTTTAAAGTAAACACTATATCGCTTACAGCACCTTTAGATAAATCTACTTCTTGTGAAAGGGTTGTAAATCCTGTGTAAGAAACTTGAATCGTTACTTTTTGTAAAGGCAATGCATTTAAAGTAAAATTACCAGCATCGTCGGTAGAAACAGCTTTTCCACCAGCAACATATAATACAGTTGCACCTGCTAAAACTTCGTTTTTGCTTCCTTTTACAATACCTTTTAATTGTGTGTTTTGTTGTGCATGTACTACGTAAGTAAACAGCACTAACATTAGAGAGAGAAGATGTTTTCTCATTTGGCTAAGTTTTAATCGTTTTGAAAGAAATTGATTTTGACTGTCCAAAACTATCTTATGGGTTTATTGAAAAATATAGAATAAAGTTACAAGGAACTGCAAACGTTTGCGAAAATGTTTGCGAAAATGTTTGTGGTGCATAACTTTTACAAAATGGTATTATATTTATTCCCTTAACGATTGTTTACAGCTATCATTTTTAACTACATGAAAACAGAAGCTACACTAAAAAAAATTTCAACAGCTTTAAACATTAGTATTTCTACTGTATCAAGAGCATTAAAAAATCATCCTGATGTTTCTGAGTATACTAAAAAAAGGGTGCAAGAATTAGCAGATACTTTAGAGTATGAACCTAACACTTATGCCATTAATTTAAGAAGCAATCATAGCAAGGTTTTTGGTGTAATTGTACCTACATTATCGAATAATTTTTATCAAGCATTTATAGCAACCTTAGAAGAAGATGCTCGTAAAAATGGATACTCACTTTTAATTGTACAATCGTGTGAAGACCCTCTAGTAGAATTACAAAGTTTAAAACTTTTTAGAGCCAATAAAGTAGCAGGTTTATTTGTTTGTTTAAGTCCAAATTCTACAGATGCTACTCATTTTTTAAAAATGGAAGATAGAGATACACCTGTTATTTTCTTTGATAAAGTTCCTGCTTTAGAATCGTGTAACAAGGTTTGTGTAGCAGATATAATGGCAGCAGAATTAGCCGCTAAAGCATTAATTTCAAAAAAGAAAAAGCAGATTTTAGCATTATTTGGAAATGCCAAAATGTCGATTACGAAAAAACGTTTATTGGGTTTTACAGAAACATTTAACAATCAATTTCCAAATGCACAATTATATATTGAATATGCACATTCATCTGAAGAAGCAACAATTATTTCAAAAAAATATTTTGGAAAAAAGCAAATGGTAGATGCCGTTTTTTGCATGAGCGATGAAGTATTAATTGGTGCCATGAAAACTATTCAACAGAAAAGAATGGATATACCAAAACAACTATCCATTATTGCTATTAGCAATGGTTTTATTCCTCAATTATATCATCCTATCATTAGTTATGTAGAAACTAGTGGCTCAAAATTAGCATCACTTGCTTTTAATAGAATGATGGCTTGTATTGCAGGCAGCACTTTTATGCAAGAACTTACTTTAGATGCCGTATTTGTAAAAGGTGGATCTATTTAATAAGTTTTACCAAAAAATGAGTTGGCTCTAAACTAGTTATGGCTAATGAATAATCAGGTGCTACTTTTGCCAACAAATTCACTTTTTATTTATCATTGAATGACAACCATTTTAGCAATAGAATCATCATGCGACGAAACCTCTGCATCTATTTGTATAGATGGAAAAATTATAGCTAATAGTATTGCTAATCAAACAGTGCATGAACAGTTTGGTGGTGTTGTACCAGAATTGGCAAGCAGAGCCCACATGCAAAATATTGTGCCTGTAGTAGAAAGTGCAGTTCGACAAGCTATTGCTAATATAGGCACTCATTTCTCCTTAAAACGAGTAGATGCATTTGCATTTACACAAGCACCAGGGCTAATTGGAAGTTTATTGGTTGGAACACAATTTGCTAAAAGTTTGGCATTAGCATTTGGCAAGCCTTTAATTGCAGTTCATCATATGCAAGCCCATGTGTTGGCCAATTTAATAGATGAAAAAAATTGTCCTAGTTTTCCTTTTTTATGCCTAACAGTTAGTGGAGGGCATACGCAAATTGTGTTGGCAAAATCACCTTTAGATTTACAAGTTATTGGTGAAACGATTGACGATGCAGCCGGTGAAGCATTTGACAAAAGTGCTAAATTATTAGGGTTGCCTTATCCTGGAGGACCATTGATTGATAAATATGCAGCAAGCGGAAATCCATTGGCTTTTACATTTGCTCAACCACAAATTCCTGAACTAAATTTCAGCTTTAGCGGTTTAAAAACATCTATTTTGTATTTTCTTCAAAAGCAAGAGAAAGGCTTTATAGAGCTGCATTTAAACGATTTATGTGCATCTATACAATATACCATTATCGAAATTTTAATGAAGAAAATAAAAAAGGCCATTCAACAAACAGGAATTAAAAATGTGTGTATTGCTGGTGGTGTAAGTGCCAATAGTGGATTAAGAAATGCGTTACAAACGGCTGGAAAAAAACATGGCTGGAAAACATTTATTCCCCAATTTGAATATTGTACCGACAACGCTGCAATGATTGCTATTACTGCATTTTACAAATATCAACAACAGCAATTTTTAGGTTTAGATGCAAATCCGAGTGCAAGAGCAGAGTGGTAAAAAAATTAATTTCATTCATTCAATTGTATATAGTATGGCTCATTCAAAAATAAAATCGGCTAAAGAGTCTGAAACAGTAATTACAGAATTAATGATTCCATCGTATGCAAATTTCGGCGGTAAAATACATGGTGGCATTATTCTTTCATTAATGGATAAAGTAGCGTATGTATGTGCATCGAAACATGCAGGTGCTTATTGTGTAACTGCTTCTATAGACACAGTAGATTTTTTACAATCTGTTGAAGTAGGAGAATTGGTTTCGCTGAAAGCAAAAATTAATTATGTAGGTAAAAGCTCAATGGTGGTTGGCATTCGTGTAGAATCTGAAAATGTAAAAGATGAGACTTTAAAACACACCAATACATCTTACTTTACAATGGTGGCAAAAGATGATAATAATAAACCACAAGAAGTACCTGCGTTAATGCTTGAAACAGAAGAAGATATCAGACGTTTTTTAGAAGCCATTAAACGCAAAGAACTCAAACAAACTGTGAAGAAAGAAACGTTGGAAGTAAAAACCAATTTTCAATTGGTAGAGGCTATAGAATTATTGAAAAATGAACGCTGCCAAATTAATGCAAGCTTTACCGATACTGACTTTACAAGTTTAATTAGCTAACTTAATTATTGCACCACAACTTCTTTAATTACTTTTTCACCAAAGGCTTCATTTATTCTATTAATAATTTGAGGCTTTTGATATTGCAACTCATTTTTTAATGGTCCAACGTGTGTGGTAATAAATAAAGTCTGATTAATGATTTGAATTTTTTCGGTATATTTAGCAATGGTTTTCCCCATAATTTCTTCCCAAATTTCTTCAATTTGTACTGCTCTTATGCCATTGCGTAAATTGCTTTTACCCAACATATTTTTAATGGCATCACCTAAGCTATATTCTCCCATTTTGTAAATGTAGTCTTTATTTGAACCTTTGAATTTTATTGTTTTTATTGAAACTGAGCAATACAATTTTCTATTAAATGCTCTTGGTTGTAAAAGCTAGCAACTTTAGCAATTACAGCCTCCACCAATGCATCGGGGCAACTTGCACCACTTGTAATTAAAATTTTTACGGGTGTTTTTTCGGGTAAATAATTCAATACAGTTGAACATTCTTTTGTAATCCAATTACAATGTACAAGTTCTTGTTTACTTACTATTTTTTCGGTGCTATCAATGAAGTAAGTAGGTAATTTTTGTTCACACAATTCTACTAAATGAGAAGTATTGCTACTATTATATCCACCAATTACCAAAGCTAAATCAGCTTCCGTTTCTAGTAAACCTTTTACTGCAGTTTGGTTATCGTTGGTAGCGTAGCAAAGTGTATCTCTTGTATCGGCAAAACGCTCTGCAATAGTTGTATCTGTTAGCTGAAAATGCTGCATCACCACCTGTTTTAAATAATCAGATATGGCTTGTGTATCTGTAGCCAATTGTGTGGTTTGGTTTACTACACCAAAACGTTGTAAATCGGTTGTAACATTAAAGCCCTCAGAATATTTTCCTTTAAACTCTGTGTAAAACAAATGTTCTGCTTTTTCACCTGTAATATATTTAGCAAGTTCTATGGTTTCTGCCATATCGTTTACAATTACCGTTGGTGTGTGCTGAGCTGCATGAGAAAATGTTGCTCTTGTTTCTTCATGTTTGGGTTTACCATGAATAACAATGCTGTATCCTTTTTGGGCTATTTGTTCACTTCTATTCCAAACCTTTTCTACAAACGGACAAGTAGTATTGTATTTTTCAATAGCAATACCTTTTTCAATCAACATTTTTTCAATATCCAAGGTTGTTCCAAATGCTGGTATTAATACAATATCTTCTTTTGTTATGGTATTAAAATCAATCAATTGTTTGCCATATGTATCTTGCAAAAACTGTACGCCTCTTGCCAATAAATCTGCATTTACTTGAGGGTTATGAATCATTTCACTCAATAAAAAAATTCTTTTCCCTTGGTTTTCATCTATTGTTTTAAAAGCTATTTCTATTGCATTTTCTACACCATAGCAAAATCCAAAATGCCTAGCCAAATAAAACTGAACCGAACCAAAATCGAGTAAAGTAGGCGTAAAATCTTTCTTTAATTTATCTTCTTGTTTACGCTTACTTTTTATGGCACTAATTAAATTGCTTCTATAAATATTTGGAATGGTAAATTGTTTCATATAAATGTATAACGACTATAATTGTACAATGTTTAAAATGGCATTGACAGATGGTTTTAGTTTACAAAATTCCACCAAACGCCTAAACGAAACCAAAGACCTGTATTACCGTACTGTTCTCCTTTAAAATTATATTTTGTAAAACTAAAGCCTTTAGAAAGATCTAATGTGTTGATGTTTTCGAAACGAATAAAGCTTTTAAAACTTTTTATTCTAAAGTGAAAAAACAAATTAACATCAGGTCTATTACGTAAAACGAATTGATTTTGATAAAAAAACTGTCCTGTAAATGGCGAATATCCTGCAGATTTATAATTTGTTGCATAACGAATTTCTACACCTGTAGATAAAAATAGATTGGTAAAAAAATTACCTTCAAAAGCAATTCTATTTTGTGTAAGCAAAAACGGCATGTTAATAGGTGCTAAACCTGTAGCTTGCTGAATATGAACTTGTGTGTACCAATTGATATGTTTGGCTAGTTTAAATTGTTTTTCTGCACTTATTCTTAATACGTTAAAAAGCGTAGCTTCTTGTTTTACCGAAAAAAAACTATCGCTGTAAGCAAAATTATTTACCAAATAATAATCACCTTTTAGGGTAAACATTTTTTTAGGATTATGGTAAGTAGCAAAAAAATGAGCGGTATTCTCCTTTTTAAAACTTGCATGTGTTTGAATAGGAAAAGTAGTGGCAACATCAAAAATAAATGAAGGTGTTCTATTTACATTTTCAAACCCAACTTGTAAGCTACCAATTTGTTTGCTTAACTGTCTTTGTAGGCTCACATAAGCTTTGTAATCGCCTGCATTGAATCCATTTACATACAACACACCATTGGCAATAATATCCCAAATATTATTTCTAGTTCTATTTCTATATTCTCCTAAAAAAGAGATGTTGTAATAGCGGTTACTTACCGTAGATTGTAAATTTCTAAACTGTAAATTTTGCAATACCACTCCTAGTTTAGCATATTGACTTTGATTGTTTTTGTCAGGAAAAGAAATCAAACTAAACTCGTTGCTTACCTTACTCCATTTTTCTTTAAACTGAGTGGTATCGGCTGTTTTATTAAAATTGAAATATTGTTTGTACAAAGCACTATCTGCAACAACATCTAAAAACTGGTATTCGTTACTACCAATTTGTAAAGTATGTTGTATTCTAAATCTTGGATAAAAAAGCTGATACGTTACAGAGTCAGAAACCAAAGAATCTCTTTGTCCTAAATCGTAGTGATGGCGAAATAAAATCGTATTTTCTCTGTGAGTATTTCCTGTATTAATAATTGTTGCAAAAGGATTACTTCGAAAAACAGTAGCAATTCCTAATCTTGTATCTAATTCGTATGGATTATTTAACGCTAAACTATCTAATTCCGATTTGTTTTGTAATCCACCATTTTCAGAAGAAGCATGTTTGTTAGAAAGAAAAATAAAATAATTTTCGTACCGTTTATTATTTGATTGATAATGAGTGGTAAATCGAAAATTGTTATGTGTGGTATTTTGCAATCGATACAATCCTGGAGAATTTATAAATCGATATTCTAACGAAAAATTAAAGTTGCTTTTTCTATTTTGAGTATGCATTAAATCAATCAACTGTTCACTTCTTCCGCCTAATAAATAGCCCAATTCTGTATACGGTCTTGTTGTTTGGTAAAACTTAGTGTTTTCAATCGTGTATTTATAAATATCATATTGGTGAAAACCAGCATCCCAACCTGCTTGCATGAATGGTGAAAATAATAAAGAACGAGCTGCAGTTCCTAAATTGCCCAAATGGTCGTGAGTATAAGGAACAGGAAATCTATTTCCAAAATTATTGATAGAAGAATCGATGGTTCTAAATCGAGTAGAATCGAAATATTTGTAAAAAATGGTAATTGAATCGGCAAATCGATCTCTTCGTTGTAAAGAATCTTTACCGCCACTACTTCTTATTGGCCTACCTTGCCTATCGTAAGAAACGTTAGCAGCAGCGTCGTTATTTCCGGCTGTTCGCATTAAACCGTTGGTTGTTTGAGCCGACAACTCAGAAAAAAACGATACAAAAATCCAACAAAAAAATAATTTTCTAATTACCAATAATTGCATGTGATGCTAATAATAAGCTGCAAAGTAAATAGAAAGCAATGAAATGAAAGGTTAATGCACTATTGAAAGCCAATTTGAATAGGAACATACGTTTGAAATTTTTGAAAAATAGAACGCCAAATCATCAAAATATAATTTATTACAATGTTTTGTCACTTTTAAATCATCACTTTAATTGTTAAAAATGATTAATGCACACTTTCGATTTTAGGAATTAAATGTGTATACATCTAGTTTAAACCAATAGATTTTAATGTTGTCTGTATACGTCTAAAATGTATATGATTCAATCACTTACTAGTGTATGTTTAATAAAATCAGCAAAATATTGGTATATATATAACATAACTTTTGCAAACTGAATGACAATTGGTTGTATTTATACCTAAATAGACTGTACGTTTGCATACTTTTTTCAGAATTAATAACTGTTTATAAAATATAGAGCATGAGCAAAAATGTACAAAATGCCGAAGGAAAACTTGGTGTATTAATTCCAGGTTTAGGTGCGGTTTCAACCACCTTAATTGCAGGTGTAATTGCAGTAAACAAAGGTTTAACACAACCAATTGGTTCACTTACTCAAATGGGCAACATTCGTTTAGGAAAAAGAACTGAAAATAGATTTCCAAAGGTGAAAGACTTTGTGCCTTTAGCTAACTTAACAGATATTGTTTTTGGTGGATGGGATGTTTATGCAGACAATGTATACGAAGCTGCAAGAAATGCAAAAGTTATTGAAACTGCTACCCTAGATGCTATTAAACCAGAATTAGAGAGCATCAAACCTATGAAAGCGGTTTTTGATAAAAACTATGTAAAAAATTTAGATGGTACACATATTAAAGAAGCTGCTACTAAATACGATTTAGCATTGGCAGTAATGAAAGACATTCAAGACTTTCAGAAAGAAAATAATTGTACAAGAGTTGTAATAGTTTGGTGTGGTTCTACAGAAAAATACATTGAACCTTCAGAAGTGCATGAAAGCATTTGGAAATTTGAAGAAGGATTAAAAAATAACGATCCTGCAATTGCACCAAGTATGATTTACGCTTATGCTGCTTTAAAACTTGGTGTTCCGTTTGCAAATGGTGCTCCAAACTTAACTGTTGATATTCCTGCTTTAGAAGATTTAGCGAAAGAAACAGGTACACCAATTGCTGGTAAAGATTTTAAAACCGGACAAACCTTAATGAAAACCATTTTAGCACCAGGTTTAAGTGCAAGATCGTTGGGTGTAAAAGGTTGGTTTTCTACAAATATTTTAGGAAATAGAGATGGATATGTGTTAGATGAGCCAGATAATTTTAAAACAAAAGAGGTTTCTAAACTAAGCGTTTTAGAAGATATATTTCAACCTGAAATTAATCCTGAATTATACGGAGATTTATACCATAAAGTACGTATTAATTATTATCCCCCTCATGGAGATAATAAAGAAAGCTGGGATAACATAGATATTTTTGGATGGATGGGTTATGGCATGCAAATAAAAATCAACTTTTTGTGCCGTGATTCTATTTTGGCAGCCCCTATTGTATTAGACTTAGCCTTGTTTATGGATTTTGCAAAACGTGCAGAAATGGTAGGTATTCAAGAGTGGTTATCATTCTACTTTAAATCGCCACAAACAGCACCAGGCTTACGTCCTGAACATGATATTTTCAAACAATTAATTAAATTACAAAATACTTTAAGACACATTATGGGTGAAGATTTAATTACCCATCTTGGCTTAGATTATTATCAAGATGTGGTAGACGCTTTATGCTAAAACTACATCAAGTAATAGCCAGTTGTGCAGGTATAGGTTACTTAAAAGGAGGCGGAACTTTTGCAGCCATACTTACCTGTTTTTGCTGGTACATTTTTTTCCCAACAATACCGAACATATTTGTAACACTGGCTATTACTATTATTATTATCGTATATGGAATTTGGAGTGGAAATGTGGTAGAAAAATGGTGGGGAAAAGATAGTAGCAAAGTGGTGTTAGATGAAGTTGCAGGAATGTGTGTTACGCTTATTGCAATTCCAAACAAATGGGAATTTGTGTTAGTTGGGTTGGTATTATTTAGATTTTTTGATATTACAAAGCCTTTGTTTATCAAAAAATTAGAAACACTATCTGGAGGCAAAGGGGTAATGTTTGATGATGTGCTTGCTGGTATTTATGCAAATCTGTTACTTCAAATAATAGTAGCGGTTACTAATTTGTAAAAGCATGGTTACTTTTTTAAAAGCACAAGCGGCATCACTAACAGCATCTATTGTAGACTATGTTGCCACGGTGGTCGGTGTAGAAATCTTACATATTTGGTACTTAACATCCAATATTATTGGAACTACACTTGGTGGAATTACGCATTTTACACTCAGTAAAAATTGGGTATTTCAAAAGAAAAATAGCAATCTCTCTTCTCAAATCATCAAGTATATATCTGTTTGGATAGGTAATGTATTATTGAATAATGGTGGCGTATTTGTGTTTACCAATTATATCGGTATTCGTTACTTTTTTTCCAAATTAATCGTATCTGTTTTTGTAGGTTTTACGTATAACTATTTCTTACAAAAAAAATTCGTCTTTAAATAAATGATTATGTTTTTTATAAAAAAATGTTTACCAATTTTTCTGTTGTTTGTTGCTGTGCAAACTATTGCACAAACTACGGCTATAAAAGGTGTGGTAAAAGATGCTATTACAGGCAAACCCATACAATTTGTAAATGTATTTTTTAGCGGAACCAAAATAGGAACTACCACCAATGCCGATGGTTTTTTTAATTTGTCTGTAAACAAAAGTTTCTCCAATCTTACCATTTCGTATGTAGGTTATAAAACAGTGGTAAAACGCATTGTTCCACAAATTGCACAAGAAATTACCGTTAACCTTGAGCAAGATAGCAATACAGATGTAGTGGTTGTAAGTAGTAGAAAAAAAATAAAATATACCAACAAAAACAATCCTGCTGTTGATTTAATTAGAAAAGTAATTGCCAACAAAAGCAAAAACAGCCCAGGTAGATACGATTTACTAGAATATCAAAAGTATGAGAAGGTAAAAGTTTCTTTTAGCAATTTGGCTGAAAAATTATCACAGGCAGCACCTCTAAAAAACTACAAATTTATTTTCGAAAATTTAGACACCACTTCTTTTCCTGGTAAAACGTTGTTACCTGTGTACATGGAAGAAAACCTATCTAAAAGCTATTTCAAAAAAAGGCCTGATAAAAACAACACCATTATTCTAGCGGATAAAAAAGTAAATTTTGGAGAATTTATTGATACAAAAGGCATTAGTGCTTATTTAAACAGATTGTATGAAGATGTAGATGTATATCAAAACGATATCAATGTTTTTACACAACAGGTTTTAAGTCCAATTGCAGATTTAGCCCCTACCTTCTACATGTTTTTTATAAAAGATACCATTACCGTTGGTAATCAAAAATTGGTGAAGCTTAACTTTTATCCACGTAACCCTGAAGATTTATTGTTTAAAGGAAATATCTACATATCGTTAGACAGTAACTATGCTGTTCAAAAGTTAGATCTATCGATGAGTAAATATGCCAACATTAATTTTATTAGAAACTTTAGAATAGATCAAGAATTTGAAAAAGCATCTGACGATCGTTATTTTTTATCGAAAAGTACCATGAAAGCAGAATTTGCTTTGAGCAAATCGAAAGGCTTTTTTGGAGAAAGAAGTGTATCGTTTAAAGACTTTATCATTAATCAACCAAGACCAGATAGTGTTTATAATAGCAAACCTGTTTTTACAGAATTAAATGCCGACCTTCCAAAATCGGATAGCATTTTACTAAAATACAGACATACGCCTTTAAGCCAAATTGAATCGAATGTATATACCAATGTAGATAGTTTACAAAATATGACTTCGTTTAAACGTACACTCGATTGGATTACTTTTTTAGTAGCAGGCTATAAACGATTAACACCTTATTTTGAAATTGGACCTGCAAATGCATTTTATAGTTTTAATCCTGTAGAAGGTTTTAAATTAAGATTTGGTGGAAGAACTACTGAAGCTTTTAGTAAAACTTTGTATTTAGAAACGTATGCTGCTTATGGTTTCAAAGACAAGAAAGTAAAATATTTTGGTAGTGCTGCTTATTCTTTCAATAAAAAATCAGTGTATGGTTTTCCTTTAAATTATTTAAAGGTTAGCTATCAACAAGACACCAAAATTCCTGGACAAGAATTACAGTTTGTGCAAGAAGACAACTTTTTACT
>Ga0114938_1001369_pt1 | contig 16714 bp, 15 predicted proteins | sample AshMeaBigSpring_FD_88675 | JGI IMG/M metagenome (GOLD analysis project Ga0114938, IMG submission 88675) | Groundwater microbial communities from Big Spring, Nevada to study Microbial Dark Matter (Phase II) - Ash Meadows Big Spring | ecosystem: Environmental > Aquatic > Deep subsurface >...
CAGAGCGGCGGCCTGCCGGTGGTGACGTTTGCCGGAATTTTGAAGTACCGGGAGTTTCCGGGCGGCTATCTGAGAAAACGGCATATCGAAAGCCCCCGTGCCGCGGCCGAAATCCTGTTGGCCCATGCCCTTGGGACCGATCGCGTCCACCTGTACACGCATCATGACCAGCCGCTGGAGAAGCCCGAGCTGGCCGTGTTCAAGACATTTATCCAGCGGCGTCTTCAAGGCGAGCCGGTGGCCTACATCGTCGGCCGCAAGGGGTTCTGGTCGCTGGATTTGGAGGTGACGCCGGCCGTGCTGATCCCCCGGCCGGAGACCGAACGACTGGTGGAGGCGGCCTTGGACTGGCTGGCCGCGCGCCCCGCCGGTGCGGCCGCCGATGTCCTGGATCTGGGGACCGGTTCGGGCGCCATTGCGCTGGCGATTGCATGTGAAACGGGTGGCCACCGGCTCTTTGCATCGGATCTTTCGCCGGAAGCCGTCGCCGTCGCGCGGCGCAACGCAGCTGCGGCCGGTGTCGCCGAGCGGGTGCGGTTTTTCGTCGGCGATTGGCTCGGCGCCCTGCGCCCGGACCCGGTCTTCGACCTGATCCTCTGCAATCCCCCTTACGTCGCCACGGGGGAGTGGGCGCGGCTGCAGCCGGAGATCGTGAGTTATGAGCCGAGGCTGGCGCTCGACGGCGACCCGGACGGGCTGCGTTGCTTCCGGGCGATCGTCGCCGTAGCGCATCGGCACCTCAAGCCCGGGGGGGCGCTGATGTTGGAGATCGGCTGCGAGCAGCGCCAGGCGGTGCACCGGCTTTTCGAGGCGAGCGGGGCCTACGCCGGATTCGTCTGCCTCAAGGATTACGGCGGACGCGACCGGGTCGTTACGATGCGGAAAAAAGATGTTGCATCTGACTATAAAGATTGCTAATAAAACCTGTTTCAAGTGATGTGTCAAACGGGGCGTGTTGCCAACACACACGCCACCGGACTCGCCTCCCGGTGCCCCGCGACGCGGGGCTGGAGGTGGGGATGACGGTGGCGGCGGAACAAAAACCAACAAGAAGGGAGAACCCACATGGCGTATGTCAGCATGAAGGAATTGCTCGAGGCCGGGGTGCACTTCGGCCACCAGACGAAACGCTGGAACCCAAAGATGAAGCCTTACATTTTCGGCGCCCGCAACGGGATCTACATCATCGATCTGCAGAAGACCGTCAAAATGTTCAAGACCGCCTACGACTTCATGATTGAAACGGCGGCGGCCGGAAAATCGGTGTTGTTCGTCGGGACCAAGAAACAGGCCAAGGAGGCCATTTACGAGGAAGCCAATCGCGCGGAAATGTTCTACGTCCAGAACCGCTGGCTGGGCGGGATGCTCACCAATTTTCAGACGATCCGCAAGAGCATTGAGCGTCTGAACTACCTCAACACGATCCACAACGACGGCTCCATCAATCTCTTTCCCAAGAACGAGCGCATCAAACTCGCCAAAGAGCGTGAGAAGCTGGACGACAACCTGGGGGGGATCCGCAGCATGAATCATCTCCCGGGAGCGGTTTTCATCATCGACCCCAAGAACGAAGCCATTGCCGTGCACGAAGGCCGCCGGCTCAAGATCCCCATCGTCGCCATCGTCGACACCAACTGCGACCCGGACCAGATCGACTTCCCGATTCCCGGCAACGACGATGCGATTCGCGCGATCCGTCTGATGGCCTCACGGATGGCCGATGCGTGCATCGAGGGCCGCCGGAAGTGGCTGGAACGCCAGCAGGCCGAAGCGGACAAGGCGCCGACGGAAGATGCAAAACCGCTCAGCGTTGCGATGGACCTCAAGCCCGGGGAACGCAAGGTGATCTCGGACGGCGCCTCCGGACCGGTGGTGGAAATCATTCGCCGATCCACGACGGAGACCGAAACCGCCGCGGTTGCCGAGCCGGCTGGCGGTGTAGAGCAAGAGACGACAGGAGAGAGATGATGGCTGAAATCAGCGCGAAACTGGTGAAGGAACTTCGGGAGAAGACCGGAGCCGGCATGATGGATTGCAAGGAGGCCCTGGTCGCCTCCGGTGCGGATATGACTCAGGCCGTGGAATTCCTGCGCAAGAAGGGGCTCGCCACCGCTCAAAAGCGCGCCGGGCGCGCCACGAGCGAGGGCACGTTGGCCGCCTACATCCACACGGGCGGCAAGCTGGGGGTGATGGTGGAGGTCAATTCCGAAACCGATTTCGTTGCCAAAAACGACCAATTTCAGGAATTCGCCCGGAACATCGCCATGCACATCGCCGCCTCCAACCCGCTCGGCATCCGACCCGAGGACGTGCCGGCCGAGGTCGTGGCCAAGGAAAAAGAAATCTACGCCGCACAGGCTCGAGACACCGGCAAGCCGGAGAAGGTCATCGAGAAAATCGTCGAGGGCAAGCTCAAGAAGTTTTTTGAAGACAGCTGCCTGCTGCAGCAGCGCTATGTCCGCGACCCGGACATAACGGTCGGCGACCTGCTCAACGACCTCATCGCGAAAATCGGCGAGAACATTTCCATCCGGCGCTTTGTGCGCTTTCAGGTGGGAGAATAGCCCGCGTGCCGGCCGCCCGCTACCACCGCGTGGTCGTCAAGCTCAGCGGCGAAGCCCTCATGGGCCACCAGGAGTTCGGCATCGGCCGGGAGATGATCCGCTATGTGGCGGAGGAGATCCGATCGATTGCGACGCTGGGCGTTCAGACGGCGATCGTGGTCGGAGGCGGCAACATCTTCCGCGGGGTCGCCGCCAGCTCCTACGGCATGGATCGCACCTCCGCCGACCACATGGGCATGCTGGCCACCGTCATCAACAGCTTGGCGCTTCAGGACGCCCTGGAAAAGCAGGGCGTCCAGACCCGCGTCCAGACGGCCATCGCCATCCATCAGGTGGCGGAGCCTTATATCCTGCGGCGGGCGATCCGGCATTTGGAAAAGGGCCGGGTCGTCATCTTCGCCGCCGGGACGGGCAACCCCTATTTCACCACCGACACCGCGGCGGTTCTGCGCGGGCAGGAAATCCATGCCGAGGTCCTGCTCAAGGCGACCAAAGTGGACGGCGTCTACGATGCAGACCCCATGAAAGACCCCGGCGCCCGGCTGCTCAAGCGCATCAGTTACATGGAGGTCCTCGAACGGCAGTTGAAGGTGATGGACACCACCGCCATATCCCTGGCGATGGACAACGAAATGCCGCTGGCCGTTTTTAAGCTCAAGACCCCGGGCAACATTCGGAGCGTGGTCTGCGGAGAGGACATCGGGACCTGGATTCACACCTGAGCCCGCGCCGCCGGCGGGGGGCCTGGGCGCCTGAATGCGCCCGGTCCCATCAGCCCATAAGGAGAATGCCATGATCGATTCGATTTACCAGGACACTCGCGAGAGCATGGAGAAGTCGATCGCCACCCTGAAGAAGGACCTCAAGCGGGTTCGCACGGGGCGGGCCTCCTTGTCGCTACTGGACGGCATCAAGGTGGACTACTACGGCACTCTGACGCCGCTCAACCAGCTGGCCACCCTGGCGGTTCCCGAAAGCCGGCTGATCACCATCCAGCCCTGGGATGCGACCGTGATCAAGGAGATGGAAAAGGCCATTCTCAAATCCGACCTCGGGCTCACCCCTTCCAGCGACGGCAAGATCGTGCGCATCGCCATCCCGCCGCTGACCGAGCAGCGCCGCAAGGAGCTCGTCAAAGTGGTTCACAAGATTTGCGAGGAATACAAGGTGTCGATCCGCAACATCCGGCGCGACTCCAACGAGATGGTCAAGGAACTCAAGAAAGACGGCCAGGTTTCGGAAGACGACGCTTTCAAGTCTCAGGAGAAGATCCAGAAAATCACCGACGAGCACATCAAACTCGTCGACGAGTGCTACAAAGAAAAAGAGAAAGAGATCCTTGAGTTCTAACAACGCCGCTCAACGCCGAGCCGCAGAAACGGAGAGCGGGCTGCCCGTTCATGTGGCCATCATCATGGACGGCAACGGACGCTGGGCGCAGAAGCGGCTGCTCTCCCGCATCATGGGCCATGAAAAGGGGTCCGAGGCGGTGCGGATGGCGGTGCGCACCTGCCGCGAACTGGGAATCGCCTTTCTGACCCTCTACGCCTTTTCCACCGAAAACTGGCAACGTCCCAAGGCCGAGGTGGACGGCCTCATGCGGCTGCTGCGGAAATTTTTAAAAGCCGAGCTGCCGGAGATGCTCCAGAACAACGTCCGCCTGCAGGTCATCGGCCGCGTCGAAACGCTGCCGGCGGACGTGCGGGAGGACTTGCAGCAGGCCATGTCCGCCACTCGCGCGAATACGGCGCTGCAGCTCAATCTGGCCTTGAGCTACGGCGGACGGGACGAAATCACCCGCGCCGCGCGCGCCCTGGCCGACGAGGTCCGTTCCGGTGCCATCCGCCTTGAGGATATCACCGAGGAGCGGCTGGCGGCGAGGCTGGACACCCGCGGAATCCCCGACCCGGATCTTCTCATCCGGACCGGCGGAGACATGCGCATCAGCAATTTCCTCCTCTGGCAGCTCGCCTACACCGAGATTTTCGTAACCTCCACCCTTTGGCCGGATTTTGACCGCGAGCAGTTCCTGACGGTTCTCAAGGAGTTTAAGACCCGGGAGCGGCGTTTCGGCCGCGTCTGAATCCCCGCCTGGGAGTGGATGATATCCTATGGTTCCCAAGAACCAGAGCCAGGATCACCTCAAGCGTTGGATCACCGGGTTGTCCGCCCTTCCGGTTTTAATCGGGTGCGTGCTGGCCGGGGGCGTCCCGTTTGCGCTGCTGGTCGCGTTTGCCGTCCTGGCAGGCCTCTGGGAATACTTTCGGATCGTTGGGCCGGCCGGGGCTTCCCCCTCCCATCGTGCCATGGTGGTTCTCGGCCACGGCGCCGGCCTCGGCCTGGTCCTGTGCGCATACGCGGGCCGGGCGGAGATGCTTTCAGTGGTGATCGGGCTGGATGTGGTGCTCTGCGGCGCTTTGGCACTGCGGGGCTTTGCATCCGACCGCACGGTGCTGGAACGCGCGGCCCGACAGGTCCAGGGAGTCTGTTACATCCCCTTGTCGCTGTCGCTGCTGGTGCTGCTGCGTTCGGCTGCCGACGGAGTCATCTGGATTTTTCTTCTGTGCGCCATTATCTTTGCCGGGGACACCGCGGCTCTCTATGCCGGGACCTTGTGGGGTCGGCATCGGATCAGTCCGACCATCAGCCCGGGGAAGACCGTCGAAGGCTCGTTGGCGGGTCTTAGCGCGGGTCTGGCGGTGGGCTCGGCGGCCAAGGCGCTTTTTCTGCCCGAATTGGGATGGACCGCCCTGATTCTTTTTGCCCTGGCGGTGGGCGTCGCCGGGCAGGCGGGGGACTTGTTCGAGTCCGCCCTCAAGCGCGCATCCAACGTCAAAGACTCCGGCGGGCTGCTCCCCGGCCACGGGGGCGTGCTCGACCGCATCGACGCCATGCTGTTCGCGGCACCGGTCGCGTTCGGGTTGCGGATCTACGTTTTATGAAAGCGCTTTCCATTCTGGGATCCACCGGCTCCATCGGCCGCAACGCGCTCGAGATCGTGCGGAGGTTTCCGGATCGGTTCACCGTGAAGGCCCTGGCCGCCAGACGCAGCGTAACGCTGCTGGCCGAACAAATCCGTGAATTCGCGCCGGAGGCCGTGGCCCTTCTCGACGAGAGCGCCGTCCGGCAGCTCAAGCCGCTGCTGCCCGCTGGGGGCCGGACGCGGGTCGTATGCGGCGCGGACGGCTACAACGCCGTTGCCGCCTGGGAATCGACGGACGTGACGCTGTCGGCCATGGTCGGCGCCGCCGGGCTGTTGCCCACGCTGGCGGCCATCGATTCCGGCAAGACCATTGCCCTCGCCAACAAGGAAACCCTTGTCATGGCCGGCGCGGTGGTGACCGCACGCGCCGCCGCACGGGGGGTTGCCATCTTGCCGGTGGACAGCGAACACAGCGCGATCTTTCAATGCCTGCAGGGTCAGCGCCGGGAGGATGCCGTTCAGCTTCTGCTGACCGCCTCCGGCGGGCCTTTCCGCAAACGGGCGCGTGAAGAATTCGCCGCGCTGACCCCGGCGGACGCCCTGCGGCATCCCACTTGGTCGATGGGCGCCAAGATCACCATCGATTCCGCCACGATGATGAACAAAGGGCTCGAGGTGATCGAAGCCCAATGGCTTTTCGGGGTGCCGCCGGAGATGATTCGAGTGGTGGTGCACCCGCAGAGCATCATTCACTCCATGGTGGCTTTCAAGGACGGTTCGGTCATCGCGCAGATGGGCCTTCCGGACATGAAGGCGGCGATCGCCTATGCCCTGTCCTACCCGGAGCGGTTGCCCCTGGGGCAGCCGCCGCCGTCGTTTGCGAGCGACATGGCGATGAGCTTCGCGGAGCCGGACCCGGAGAAGTTTCCCTGCCTGGCTCTGGCGGCCGAGGCCTGTCGGCGGGGCGGCACGCTGCCGGCCGTGCTGAACGCTGCCAACGAGGTGGCGGTGCATGCGTTCCTGGAGGAACGCGCGGCCTTCACGGCGATTCCGCGAATCGTGCAGCGCACGATGGACGCGCACGAACTGTCGCAGGATCCCAGCCTTGAGGCAATTCTATCGGCCGACCGGTGGGCGCGCGCGAAGGCCGCCGAACTGGTGAGCGCGGGCCGTTGATGAACTGAAGAAAGGAAGTGGCTGCAGAGCGATGACACACAGTCTGTTCGCGTTTCTGATCGTACTGGGTATTCTGATCTTTTTTCACGAGTTCGGGCATTTTCTGATCGCGCGCCTGTTTGGGGTGGGCGTCGAGAAGTTCTCTCTCGGCTTCGGACCGCGGCTGATCGGAAAAAAGATCGGGTTGACCGATTACCGTCTCTCTCTCGTGCCTCTGGGCGGCTACGTGAAGATGGTGGGCGAAGAACCGGACGAGGAACTGGATGCCCGGCTGGTCCCGCTCTCCTTCACCCACAAGAGCGTCCTGAAGCGCTTTCTGATCGTCTTCGCAGGGCCGTTCTTCAACATCTTGCTGGCGGTGTTGATCTTTTTCACCATCTCCTGGGTCGCGGGCATCCTCATCCTCAAGCCTGCGGTCGGCTCGGTGAAAGAGGGCTCTCCCGCTTTCGCGGCGGGATTCAAGAAGGGGGACCTGATCACCGCCATCAACGCCGATCCGGTGGAAACCTGGGAGGAAATGGCGGAACGGATCGGCCGCAGCAACGGGCAGCCTCTGGAGGTCGCCGTGAGGCGTCCGGAGGGGACCCTTGTCCTCGCGGTCACGCCCGAACTCATCAGCACCAAGAACCTGCTGGGGGAAGACATCCGGCGGTACGTGATCGGCATCGGGACGGCGGGCGAAACCTACTCCAAAGAGCTGACGCTTTTTGGGGCGCTGGCCGAGAGCTTTCGCCAAACCTATGCCATCGTCGAGCTGATGGTCGTCATCGTGGCCAAGCTTTTTACCGGAGACATCTCCGTCGACACCGTCGGCGGACCCATCATGATCGCGCAGATGGCCGGGGACCAGGCCAAGGCCGGTGTCAGCAGCCTGTTCCAGTTCATTGCGGTCATTAGCGTCAATCTCGCGGTCATCAACCTGCTGCCGATCCCGGTGCTGGACGGCGGTCACTTGCTCTTCTTCCTGATCGAAGCCGTCAAAGGCCGGCCCGTGAATCTGAAGGTCCGCGAGATCGCCCAGCAGGTCGGCATGGTCATCTTGATCATGCTGATGATTCTGGTGTTTTACAATGACATCATCCGGCTGTTTTTCAGCTCCTAGCCCACCCTGAAAGGCAAGAGAGGGTCGTCATGCCCTTCCGACTGGAAATCGCGCTCAAAGACCACTTGATCGACGCTGAAGGCGAGGGTCTGCGCCAGAAGGCGCGCACGTATTTCGGTTTCGACATCGACCGCATCCGCAGCGTGAGCGTGCTGACGCTGGATGTCGAGCTCACGCCGGAGCAATTGGAACGCATCCGGAAGGACATTTTCACCAATCCGGTCATCCAGATCTCGTCCTACGCCCCACTGGCCATCGGCGGAGACTGGTTCGTGTGGGTCGGATTCCGGCCGGGCGTGCGGGACAACCCCGGCGCCACGGCCGTGGAAGCTATCGAGGACCTGCTGCGCATCCGTCTGGGGCCGGGAGAGGCGGTGTACACCTCCAAGCGCTATTGCTTCAGCGGCCCCCGGCTGGTCCGCAGCGAGGTCGAGACCATCGCCCGCGAGCTGCTGGCCAACGACATCATTCAGCAATGGCGGATTTGGCCGCGGGCGGAATGGAGCCCTCAAGAAGGCATCGGCATCATCGTCCCCAAAGTGCGCCTGGATCACACGCCCACCGTGACGATCGTCCCCATCGACGGCGACGCCACGCTGAAAGAGGTCAGCGATGCGCGCCACCTCGCGCTGAACCCCAACGACATCCCCGTCATCCGCGCCTACTTCTCGGACCCCCGGGTGCGGGCCGGCCGCGCGGCGGTGGGTCTGGCCGACCCGACGGACGTCGAGATCGAATATATCTCCCAGGCCCGCAGCGATCATTGCAATCACAACACCTTCCGGGGGCTGTTCCGCTATCGGGAGGCGGGCGGCGGCCGGCACGAGGTCGTGGACAATCTTTTCAAAACCTGCATCGAGGCGCCGACGCTGGAGCTGGCGGCCCAGCGCCCCTGGGTGGTTTCGGTGCTGTGGGACAACGCGGGCGTGGGGCGACTGGACGCCGATCATTATTACGTCATCACCGGAGAGACGCACAACTCGCCTTCCAACATGGAAGCCTACGGCGGGGCCATCACCGGCATCGTCGGCGTCTACCGCGACCCGCTGGGCACTGGAAAAGGGTCCAAGCTGATCATGGGCAGCTACGGCTTCTGCGTCGGCCTTCGGGATTACGCCGGGCCGCTGAAGCCGAGGCTGCACCCGCGCCGGCTGCTGGACGGCGTGATCGAAGGCGTCCGAGACGGCGGCAACAAGAGCGGCATTCCCACCACCTTCGGGCAGGTGGTTTTCCATCCCGGTTACATGGGCAAGTGCCTGGTCTTCGTGACGGCGCTCGGCGTGATGCCCGCGCGCGTGGGCGGCGAGCCGGCCGATCAGAAGCGGACCTCGCCGGGCGACCTGCTGGTCATGTGCGGAGGCCGGGTCGGCAAGGACGGGATCCACGGGGTGACGGCTTCCTCCGAAGTCTTTTCCGAGCACACGCCGGCGGGCCATGTGCAGATCGGCGATCCCTACACGCAGAAGAAGATGCATGATTTTCTGCTGGAAGCCCGCGATGCGGGCATGATCCGGTTCATCACCGACAACGGGGGCGGGGGTCTTTCGTCCTCGGTCGGCGAATCCGCGCGGTTTTCGAACGGGGCCGAGGTCGCCCTGGACAAGGTGCCGCTCAAATATGAGGGCCTCGACCAGTGGGAGATCTGGGTTTCCGAGTCCCAGGAGCGCATGACCGTAGCGATCCGTCCGGAGGATGCCGGGGCTTTTATGGCGCTTTCCCGCAAACACGCGGTGGAGAGCACGGTGATCGGCCGCTATACCGATTCCGGAAAGCTGCACCTCACCTACGACGGCAAAACCTGCGCCTATGTGGACATGCTTTTTCTGAAATCCGGTTTTCCGCAGTGGGAGTTCGATGCCGAGTGGGTCGCGCCCGAACAGCGCGGATTGTTCGAGCCGGTGCTGAAAAGCCCCACGGATGTCGATCGCCTGCTGCTGGACATGCTCAAGCGCCCCAACATCTGCTCGACGGAGTGGATAATCCGGCAGTACGACCACGAGGTCCAGGGAACCAGCGTCGTCAAGCCGCTGACCGGGGCTGAACGCGATGTGAACAGCGACGCCGCCGTGCTGCGCCCCCTGCTGGGTTCGCGCTGCGGGTTGGCGTTCGCCCAGGCGCTGCTGCCCGCCTACTCGGCCATCGACGCCTACCACATGGCCGCCTGCAGCATCGACGAGGCAGTGCGCCGCGTTCTAGCCGTGGGAGGCGATCTCGATCACATCGGCGGCGTGGACAATTTCTGCTGGCCCAGCATCCAGTTCGACGCGGCGACCAACCCCGATGGGAAGTTCAAGGCCGCTCAACTGGTGCGCGCCTGCTGGGCGCTGCGGGACCTGTGCCGCGATTACGGGATCCCGCTGCTCTCCGGAAAGGACAGCATGTACGTGGACGGACATCTCACGGGGCGTTACGGCGAAACCCACAAAGTCTCGGCCCTGGAGACCCTTCAGTTTTCGACGGTTTCACTGATCCCGGACATCGAGCGCTGCGTCAGCATGGACAGCAAGATGGCCGGCGACCGGGTCTACGCGGTCGGGCTGACCCGCGACGAGCTGGGTGGGTCCGAATACTACCAGCACCTCGGCTATGTCGGGCTTAACGTGCCTCGCGTACGCAGCGATGAGTTCATGCCGACCTACCGGGCGCTCCGTCGGGCGCTCGCCAAGGGCCTAGTGGCCTCGGTGCATGGCGTCTACCGCGGGGGGCTGGCGGTCCATCTGGCCATGGTGGCCATGGGCGGCGGGCTCGGCCTGCACGCGGACCTTCGCAGGATACCGTTTGAAGGGGCCGGCCGCAACGATACGCTGCTGTTTTCGGAGTCTGCCGGACGCTTCATCGTCACCGCCGACCCGCTGCGTCAGAACGAGTTCGAGGCGGACTTCCGCGGGCTGCCGTGCGTTTGCATCGGAACCGTAACAGCCGAACCGATCTTTAGGCTGGACGGGCTGGAAGGGGAAACCTTGACGTCCGTGCCGGTTTCCGAGCTGAAAGCAGCCTGGAAGCAGCCGTTCGGCAGCCTGATTTGAGAGGGCGTTTCTTATGTTTAGGGGTTTAGATTGTATAGTAATTTACTAAATAATTAAAAATAAATATTCCAACTTAGCTAATAAAAGAGGTTAATAAATGGCCACGGTCAACGCTCTGGTGCTCACCGGCTTCGGGTTGAACTGCGACCAAGAGACGGCGTATGCATTCGAACTGGCGGGTGCCTCCTCGCACTGCGTGCACATCAATGCGTTGATTGAGGGATCGGTACGGCTGGAAGACCATCATATCCTGGTCTTCATCGGCGGTTTCGGGTGGGGGGATGACCACGGCGCGGGGGTGATCCAGGCGGTGCGATTCAAGACCCATCTGGGCGACCGGATCCTGGAATTCGTTGATCGGGGCCGACTCGTCCTCGGCATCTGCAACGGTTTTCAGGCGCTGGTGAATCTGGGGCTATTGCCGGGGTTCGACGGCGATTACCGCTCCCGGTCCGTCGCCCTCACATACAACGAGTGCGGCAACTTCCGTAACCAGTGGGTTCGCCTGCTCGTCAACCGGGAGGCGCCTTGCATCTTCACACGCGGAATCCAGGCAGCCGACCTTCCCGTGCGCCATGGCGAGGGCAAGTTTTACGCCGATGACGTCGTCATCCGGCGACTGCAGCGGGACCGGCAGGTCGTCCTGCGGTATGCCCTTCCCGACGGACGCCCCGCTGGCGGCCGGTTTCCCCACAATCCCAACGGCTCCGTCGACGATATTGCCGGGATCTGCGATCCCACCGGCCGGATCTTCGGCCTGATGCCCCACCCGGAGGCCTACCACGACCCGACGAACCACCCCGACTGGCTGCGCGAACGCGAGCGCGCCAGGCGGGAAGGCCGACCGTCCGATGGCACACCGACCGTCGGGGTCCGCCTGTTCGCCAACGCGGTTCAGTACATCCAATCGACATAAAAGCAAAGAGGGGCACCCTCAGCGGGTGCCCCTCTCGTCAGAAGAAGGCGTTGAACCGGTGCTATCTCAACGCATGGCCAGCGGCGACCGCACTCGGGTTCCCTCGAGCGATTCCTTTTTGGAATCGGTGATCAGGACCGTGGAGGTTTCCTCCTCCGTGTGGAGAATCAAGAGTTCTCCGAAGTCGACGGGAATGTTGATGGGGCGGGGAGCGGCAACAGTGCCGACATCATGCGCATCCGTCCGGTAGATGCTGTAGATCTGGCCGGGTTTGACGCCGTGGCGGCTGCCCTGGTTGATGAAGGCGACGTGCGTTTCGGCGAAAATGTTTAGGTGTTCCTCGGTCTCGACCAGCTTTCCCTCGATACCGGGCTGGCTGTCCCGGATTTCAATGCGCGGCGAACGGCGCTGGTAAGGCATCAATTGATCGCCGACCCGGATCTCCCGATAGGATTCAACCACCTTGGCGATGGCATACAGGGGCTCCCGTGCGAGGACTTCCAGAACGCCGCACATCAGGTGCTGGGTACCGATCAGTTCCCTGCTGTGCGGGTCGAACAGCGGTTTGAACGTTCGGAAGATCGTCAAGAGCTGGCCCTGGACCAGGGCTGCGTTGCCCTCCGGCCGGACGTAAACGATGTCGCCCTCGCTGAGGAGGTTCTTTGCGGCCTCCTGGGCCTGCAGGATGACCCCGTCGGGCGCGACTGCCTGTTTGCGAATGAAGCCGTACTGGTCGCTCAACGAAAAATAGTAGTGAATTCCGGCGGCCGAAGGTTCCGGAACGGCCTTGGCGGCAGCAGCCGAGGGGCGACCCGCCAGACGCCGGGCCAACCGGATCTTCTGGCCGGGGTAGATCAGATGAGGGTTGGCGATGGTCTCGTGGTTTTCTTCCCATAGCTCCGGCCACACCCAGGGAGTCTCCGCAAAGCGTTGGGAAAGACCCCAGAGGGTGTCTCCCTTCTGAACCGTGTAGTAAAAACCGTTTTCGGGTTCAGTGGCCGCCCCCCGCGTCGCCAGCGGGGCGGCATCCGCCGCATTGGCCGGGCTGCTTCCACTGGATGATAGAATTCCAAAGAAAGCCATCGCCAACAACGTACTTCTGAAGATGAATCGCAGGTTCATGGATGACTCCACTTGTGTAAGTGATTGGTTTGAAGCTCCAAGGCTAAGAGTTGTATGGAAATAATGGGATTCGATTGACTATATCGACATCGCTTGCAATTTCTTGAGACTTATTTCAGGAGTCCGGAGCAACCCAACGCCTGGTTATCGGGAATTCTAATGCGCTTCGGGGAGGCCGCGGGATTGCAGACGTATGTTATTGCCTGTTGGCGCAGACGCGTGAACGGACGCCTTTTTGCAGCTCTGCACAGGCCGTTTTCATTTCGCTGCAGTATGTATAAATACTATATTTTTCAAATAGATGATAATTTAAAGCTTACTTTTTTAATCAATAAAAGAAGCCCTTCCGGCACTTATGCCGAAAGGGCTTCTCGGGTTTGGATTCAGTGTGAATCAGGGTGGGTGTTACATCATCCCGCCCATGCCGCCCATGCCGCCCATGCCTCCGCCCATTCCACCTCCGCCGGGCATGGGGTGATCAGCCTTTTCCTCGGGCCGCTCCGCCACCATCGCCTCGGTGGTCAGCATGAGGCTGGCGACTGATGCGGCATTCTGCAGCGCCAGGCGCACCACCTTGGTGGGGTCGATGACGCCGGCTTCCATAAGGTCCTCGTACTCGTTCTTTTCGGCATTGTACCCGAAGGGACCCTTGTTCGATTTGACTTTTTCGATCACAACGGAGCCCTCGAAGCCGGCGTTGTTGGCGATCTGACGCAGGGGTTCCTCGATGGCCCGCGCCACCACCTTGACTCCCAGCTTTTGATCCGCTTTAACCTTCAGCTTGTCAAGCCCGTCCAGGCAGCGGACCAGCGCCACGCCGCCGCCGGGGACGATTCCTTCTTCGACCGCCGCGCGCGTGGCATTGAGCGCGTCTTCCACGCGGGCCTTCTTTTCCTTCATTTCGGTTTCGGTGGCGGCGCCGACATTGATCACGGCGACTCCGCCGATCAGCTTCGCCAGCCGTTCCTGGAGTTTCTCGCGGTCGTAATCCGATGTGGTTTCTTCGATCTGGGCCCGAATCTGCTTCACGCGGCCTTCCAAGGCCTGTCGCGAACCGGCGCCGTCGACGATGGTGGTATTGTCCTTGTCGACCGTTATGCGCTTGGCGCGTCCCAGATCCTGTACGGTGACATTTTCCAGCTTGAGGCCGAGATCCTCGGAGATCACCTGCCCGCCGGTCAGGACGGCGATGTCCTCCAGCATGGCCTTGCGGCGATCGCCGAACCCAGGGGCTTTCACGGCCACCACCTGCAGGGTTCCGCGCAGTTTGTTGACGACCAGGGTTGCCAGCGCCTCGCCTTCCACATCCTCGGCGATCAACAGCAGCGGCTTGCCCATCTTCGCGACCTTTTCGAGGATCGGAAGGAGGTCTTTCATGCTGCTCAGCTTCTTTTCGTTGATCAGGATGTAGGGGTTGTCGAGGGAGCAGACCATCTTCTCGGGGTCGGTGACAAAATAGGGGGACAGGTAGCCGCGATCGAACTGCATGCCTTCCACCACCTCGAGGGTGGTTTCCATGCTTTTGGCTTCCTCGACCGTAATCACCCCTTCTTTGCCGACCTTGTTCATGGCTTCGGCGATGATGTTGCCGATGGTTTCATCGTTGTTGGCTGAAATCGTCCCGACTTGGGCAATTTCGCGCTGATCCTTCGTCGGCTTGCTGAGCGCTTTGAGCTCTTTCACGATGGACTCGACGGCTTTGTCGATACCGCGTTTGATGGCCATGGGGTTGTTGCCGGCGGCCACCAGCTTTTGCCCTTCCTCGTAGATGGAGCGTGCCAGCACCGTGGCGGTGGTCGTGCCGTCGCCTGCCATATCGCTGGTCTTGCTAGCCACCTCTTTGACCATCTGGGCGCCCATATTCTCGAACTTGTCCTCCAGCTCGATCTCCTTGGCGACCGTCACGCCGTCCTTGGTGACCGTGGGAGAGCCCCAGGACTTGTCGATGACCACGTTGCGGCCTCTCGGCCCCAAGGTCACCACCACTGCATCCGCCAACGTCTTCACCCCGTTCAGCATCGCTTCCCGGGCCTTCATGCTGTACTTGATCACTTTCGCAGCCATTGTCTGTCGTCCTCCTTATTCGATGATACCCAGCACGTCGTCTTCACGCAGGATGAGGTATTCCTCACCCTCGATCTTAACCTCCGTGCCGGAATATTTGCCGAAGAGGATGCGATCCCCCTTCTTGATTTCCAGGGCGATGCGCTTGCCGTCATCACCGATTTTGCCGTTGCCGACCGCCACCACTTTTCCCTCGGCAGGCTTTTCCTTGGCCGTGTCCGGTATGATGATACCGCCCTTTGTGGTCTTTTCCTCTTCGATGCGTTGAACCAGAATCCGATCTTGCAAGGGTTTAAGCTTCATCGTTGACAATCTCCTTCAGTCTTAGGTGTTTTCCAAAACGATGCCTTCATACGCTATCCGGAAGAAAGATTCCCGGATGAAAATGCCACTAAGTGAATTCGCTCGCCACCTCCCTTCGCCGAATCAGTGTGCTGCCCCTTTGAACCGGGGTTGGTGCAATGAGTATAAGAAAGACCCGCTCCGTGCTGTCCCGAAACCCCCGGGGACCCGACCCCTCGGTTCGGGCACCCCGTGAGGTGGATCCCGGCGACCCGATTTGGCTTGTGGCGCGGCGACCCGGGCGGCGCGGCATGAATATCGTTTGGGAGTTCGCTTCGGTGACCAGAGCGTTCGCGCAACCGCCAGTGATCGAGGCGGGTGTTCCGCCGCTCATCCGGCAGAGTCTTTGGCCTTTTCGGAGCCCGTGGACGCTGCCCCCGAATCGGACGATGTGCTCTCGGCTTTGTTGGGCTTGGACGCGGATGTTTTGGATTTGTTGGCGTAATCGGTGACGTACCAGCCGGATCCCTTGAGGTGAAAAGCGCTGTGCGAAATCAGCTTTTGAAGTTTTCCGGAGCAGTGGCTGCATTTTGACAAGGGCTTGTCCGAAAATCGTTGAAAGGCCTCTTCGACTCTCCCGCATTTGGTGCATTCATACTCGTATAACGGCATAAAGCAACCTCCCGATGGCGTCGATCCTTTTTTTAGTCGCGGGTTAATATAGGCAGATAAACCGATTTGTCAAGGATGGTAGTCGAGTTGCTCGTAGACCCGGCGCCAGTCGCGGTAAAAATCGAGCACGTCCGGCATGCCCGTCAGTTTCAAATCGAGCAAAATGTCGTGGGTGCGGCCATGCACCCGCTGCTCCTCGGCCAGGCGCTCGTCCGCCGATGCGTCAAACCCCTGCAGGAATTTGCTGAATCGCACGATGTGGATCAGTTCATGCGTGATGATGTACAGCACGAACGGCAGCAGCTGCAAGCCGGGATTTCGCTGCAGCGCGGACAGAATGGCGTGATCCTGGAGGCAGATCTTGTAAAAGTCGTAAGCCGCCGAGCTCAGGCTGGCGGTCCGCGGCTGGCCCTGGTAACGGATGATCTGGGCAAACGGCCCCTCGACGATTTCCGCAGCCTCCAGATCGGCCAGGGTTCTGACATCGTACTTCGGCCGCAGCCACTGGCTGGCCGACATTTTGTAGTGGTTGGAGACCAGCTCTTCGGCGATGCCCACCGCGTGGGTCACAACGGCCAACTGCTCGGGCGTGAACAGGTTCCGGCAGGCCGGCCTTGTGGCTGGGACGGAGTCCATGATGGCGACCTGCATACCACACCGGCGGGCAATATGCCAGAGCCGGCACCGACCCCGCTCGGCGGCCGGCGATGGTCTCGGCCGGCGCGAACCACTCCGTTTTCAGCTGGCAGGGACTCAAAAAACAGTGGACAAGCAATCCGGTGCTATGTTAACTACCGCTTTTACGTTGATGAAGCCCAGGATGCGGGAGGGGAGGTGATGGTTTGGGCAGTGTGATCAAAAAGCGCA
>Ga0114938_1001370_pt1 | contig 16692 bp, 6 predicted proteins | sample AshMeaBigSpring_FD_88675 | JGI IMG/M metagenome (GOLD analysis project Ga0114938, IMG submission 88675) | Groundwater microbial communities from Big Spring, Nevada to study Microbial Dark Matter (Phase II) - Ash Meadows Big Spring | ecosystem: Environmental > Aquatic > Deep subsurface >...
CGTGGCTCGGTGTGGTGTCTCTGCTGATCGTTGGGAGCAAACTTGTGATTCCGCGTGTCATCAAAATCCATCGTCATCTGTGCGCGCTTCCTTGTCCACACTGCGGGTTGCCTGTAGGCGGTTACAAGTCCCGGATGAATCGGCTGTATGTCCACTGCAAGCACTGCGGCAAAACCTCTCCCACTGACTGCACCTTCTCTTTTGCGGGTGGACCTCCCACCAAAATCTGATTTCCCCGAACCGGGAGATTCATTGAACGAAACCCATCTCCGCGCGGCTCAACCATCAGAAGCCCATGCACCGCATCCTCCCCATCGCCCTCTGCCTGCCCATGGTCGCCATGGCGGAAATGCCGGTGCCCTCCATGGACCTGCGGGTTTCCGGAAAGGCACCGCTCCTCACCACCTGGGCGCATGCCGGTGGCAAGGCCGCGATCCAACTGGAAGCGGCCGAAGCCCAGCCACTCACCTGTGATGTCTATCAAGTCGATGGCCGCAGCGTCATTCCCATTTCCCGCGATGTCGCGCTGGACGAACTCAAACCCGGTATCAACCGTCTCGAAATCCCGCTCCCCGAAAAGTCCGAGGGCGGGAAGCTCCTCTTCAAAATCACCGCCTCCACCGAAGCCAAAATCCTCGCCAACCTGATGGTGGACATCCTGCCCAAGGACGCCTTGGACAGCCTGGTCAAACCATCAAAACAAGGCCGCGTGTGGATCGATCCGCAACTCAAAGCCTTCCACGCCTGGGCCGCATCCCACGGCATTGCCAGCACCGCACCCACCTCCGGCAAACCCGTCGAATTCCACTTCGGCAAGCCCGCGGGAAGCCCGAATCTCCCTCCGCCAGGCCGCGTTCTCATCTTAGAGCGCGACCAACCCGACGCCTTCCCCGTCATCGAAGTCCTCACTTCCCCCGAAGTCACCAAGATCCTCCTCCCACCCGGTTTCCTCTCAGACGTCCGGAACTCCGCCACCGCCCAAGCCCTCCTCTTGAAACATCTCAAACTCCTCCCTTAAACCATCAAAAATCCCTCTTCATCTGCGTCCATCCGCGTTCATCTGCGGTTAAAAATTCTTCCATCCCAACTCCCATGAAAACCATCCGCCTCCTCGCTTCCCTCGCCTTTGCCTCCTTGCGGCTCCTCGCCCAGGAAACCGCGCCGAATCCCACCGTCTTCTCCGTAGGCGTGCTGCCCTTTGCCGAGACCGACGACACGAAAAGCCTCGGCTCCTCCGCCTCCGAACTCGTCGGTGCCCAGCTCGGCATGTCCGGCAACCTCGTGCTCATCGAGCGCTCCCAGCTCGACGCTGTTCTCTCCGAACAAGGCATGGGCCTCACGGGTGCGGTCGATCCCCAATCCGCCATCAAGCTCGGCAACCTCATCGGCGCGCAGATCCTCGTCACCGGCCGCGTCTTCAAAGCCGGGAAAAACACCTACTGCATCGCCAAAGCCGTCAGCACCGCCACCGGCCGCAGCCTGCCCGCGCAAACCCAGGTGAAGGGCGACGACTGGATGAACGCCGCCACCGTGCTCTCCACAGCGCTCGATGCCGCCATCGCCAAGAACGCCGCCGACATGGCCCCGAAAGCAGAAACCGCCGAGGCCCGCATCGAACGGCTCAAGAAAATGGTGGAAGGTAAAACCCTGCCCAAGATCTTCGTCCGCATTCCCGAGGAACACCTGTCCCGCATTATCCCGGACCCCGCCGTGCAGACGGAAATCGAGTTCACCCTCCAAAAGATCGGCGTCACCGTCGTCACCAACGAAACCGAGGCCGACGTCGTCGTCGCCGGCGAGGCCTTCAGCGAACGCGCCATCCAGCTCGGCACCCTCGTCAGTTGCCGCGCCCGCTGCGAACTGAGCCTCACGAAAAAATCCGCCCCCGGCACCAAACAAGTCAACCGCATCACCACCGGAGCCGTGGACATCGCGGAAAACACCGCCGCCAAACAAGCCCTCCAAAACGCCGGAGCCAAACTCGCCGACTGGGTTGTGGCCGAACTCGTGAAGTGACCAACATTGAAATGACATCAGCGAAACGCGGAGGCGCAGAGAACGCAAAGGACATCGCAGAGAAATTCGGCAGGGTTGGCCGGGAGTCCGGAGAATCCAAAACACGGATTTTCATTCCAATCGACCAACTCAGCGCTTTCCTCCGCGCACTCTCCGTCTTTGCGTTTCGATGAAAACGAATTTTGATGGGTCCGCCCTGACCCTATTGACGTGAAAATCCCACATCCGCCCGTCCCCGCTCCTCATGAATCCCGTCCGCCGTCTCGCCCGTCTTCTCCTCTTCCTCACCCTCTCCACCCTCGCTCACGCCGCGGACCTACCGCGCGTCGCCGTCGTCCCGGATTCCCCTGAACCCACAGTCGCCGCGTTCGCGGATTTCCTCTCCGTCTCGCTCGCCTCGGCCTCGAACCAATGCACCCTCGTCGAACGCGCGGAGCTCACCCGTCTCGCGTCCGAAGCGGAGATCCAGAAACTCGCCGCCAATCAACGCCCGGCCGCACTCGCGAAACTCGCCAAGGCCGATGGACTGATCATCGTCGGCGCGGACATGGGCGATCCGAAACTGCCCAAGCTCACGCTGCGCCTCACCTCCACCAACAACGGCCTCGTCCTCCGCTCGCTCATCCTCGGCGGCAAGCAGGACGAATACCCGAAAGCCGCCGAACTCGCCGCCGGAGTCCTGCGTTTCCCCTGCGAACGCCTCACCCACGGCGACATGAAGCCGCCGGTCATCGTTTCCCTGCTCGGCATCCGCCCGGCCTTTGAAATCGACCGCGCCTTGGAAACCACGCTCAACCTCGCCGTCGCCCAGCAACTCTCCGCCCAATCCGGCATCGCCGTTTCCGAACGCTGGAAAATGAACGACCTCGTCTTCGAGCGCTCCCTGGCAGACGAAAAACCGCAATCCTTCGCCACCGGCACGGTCTTGCTGGATGGCTCCTACACCCGCAAAGGCGATCAGTTGGAATTTTCCCTCCGCCTGCGCAAGGCCGAGTCTGAGGACGGAAAAACCCTCACCCTGCAAGGCCTGGCCAACAAGCCCGTCGAACTCGCCCAACAGATCGCGAAACTCATCGCCACCGAAGCCGGCCAGAGCGGGGAGGTGGTGGCGTGGGATGCACTCAAGGAAGGCAAGGAATACTCCGCTTTGGGCCAATGGCTGTTTGAGAGGGAACTTTACGAACCTGCCGCTCAGGCCTGCGAATCCGCGGTCGCTCTTGGATTTACTGGAGATGCCACGCTGTGGCATAGATCCCAGGCCTATCTGGAAATGGTTGGGTTGTTTGACCGCGTAGTCACGAAAGTGGGTGGCTTGGACCAATTGCCCGCGTCGGAGTTCAAACGCAGGGTGGATCTGGCCGTCCGCAAGGCTCAATGCATGTTGGAACTTCTTGATGCAAATTGGGCGGGCTGCCTCAAAACACGCAATTTCCATGAAAGAAACAGCTATCTGGAGTGGCAGTATGAGTCCAACCTGATGGTGCTGCAGGCCATCTGTCTCCGGAAGCAGCAATTGGCCATGGCCACCGAAGCCCGCGCCTTGCGTGCATTGACGCGCGAACTGGTTGTTCGCGGCAACAAGGAATTCAAGAATAACTTCGGCGAATACGATGTGCGGCGCTGTTACATGTTCGACAACCCGGAGGAAACCGCGGCGGACCTGCGGCGTTTGTTGCATCCAAAGAACCTCACGTACGTCCATTGGTGCAAGAGCTATGCATGGCGGAGCGAGTTCTGGGACGTCTGTGACAGTGACAACTTGTGGCGCATGGTGGATTGGTCGACCACGGACAACCGGGGTGGGCGGGAAGCGTTGAAACAGTTCATCGAGGAGCTGCGGAAATCGGAATTTCTCCTCAATCGCGTGGATGCCTGCGCCTTCGCCTTCGGGGAGGTTCGCAATGACCAGGAACGGGTGGCCGAGCTGGAAAAACTCTACGCCCTTCTGGAAAACAACAGGGACGAGCTGATGACACCGGAAGGACAGAAGAGCTTCGGTTCCATGGTCGGCGTCTGGTGGTGGGATCGCCTGCTCGCCGAGAATCCCTCGTTCACAAAAAAAATGGCCGGGCTGTTCATCAACCTGTTCAAGAGCGGGGAGTGGCTCGAAGCACTGACGATCAAAGCGGCGGAAAGATCAATATGGAGCTGGTGCCGTTATGCGAAAAGTGGGAATCCGGTGATTCCGGAGCCGATGGCCACAGAAATGTTGGAAGCGGTGGAAGCATACACCCAAAAAGCCAAGGCCGATCCACGATGGAAGACACAATACCAACATCCGAATTTCGACGATTCGGTCAGAACCTTGAACGAGATTCCCGGCCGGATTATCTCCGCTTATCCCAATCTCAAGAAACAGCGGGCAGTCCTGCGTCCACCAATACCCGGAGCCGTTGCCATCCGCGGCTGGAAACCTGAATTCCCGGGTGCGTCACATGACGTCTGGATGATCGGCGGTTTCATCACCCCTTATGGCGATTTGTTGTTTGTTCCGTCTTTGGAATATGGGATCCTTGAAATCGACGCCCGTTCATTGGCGGTGAAACGGGTGGTCAAGCTTCCCAATATTCCAGCGAAGTTCCTCGGTGGTTTCGCACGCAATGACGACTCATTCATGGTGAACATGGGCAACCGGCTGTTCATTACCCCCGCTTCCAGCGATGGCGGGGCCTGGAGCGAAGTGGTGCTGCCTGAAATCACAGGGAAAGAAGGCTTGGACTGGAAAATCGAAGCCCTAGGACCGGAGTTCTTTGTTGGGTCATCCATGAACGATGATGCGGAAGGAAATCCGGTGTTGATGGCTGGCAAGGTCCGCGATGGGAAACTCACCTGGCTGGTTGCAAGCAATCGACGTCCCGCAGTGAATCCGTTGGACACACAAGAACCGCGAGATGTCACCATGGCCTATCGTACTTCCGAGGGGAAAACCATCATGATGCTGGGATATGGCAAGGGTGGTGGAGCCCCGATCCTCGAACTGGAGACCGGTAGGGATGTTTCCTCGCTGCATCCAGCCAACTCCTGGCAGATCCGGGGCGACAGGCCAATCGCGTGGCGTTTTCACGATAGTGACGAGCGTATTGATTTTCTGGCGACCTTGGATCCCGCCTCTGGAAAGCCGCGCATGATCTTTTGTTCCGGCTATGCCCACTGGGCTCCGGGGCTTCCGGAATTCTGGAAGGGCGTGCAGCCGGTGTATGATTACAAGAGGAAGGAGTTCCTGGGTTCGAGCATCGCGCCGATCATCCATGCGGGGTATCTTTGGATTCTGAGATTTGAACCCCGCATTTCCGGCGAGAAGAATCGACCCGGTCCCAACGATTTCCGCTTGGTGCGGCTGGGACTGGATGGTGGCGATCCGGTTGTCATTCCATTGCGCCTCGACGTTCCTGCGTCGATGCTGTCTGCAAAAACCGGTGATCGCGTCGTCGGTCCAATGCTGCCGGTGATCAATAAGGAAAGTTTCGCCGCAACGCCTCATGGGCTAGTCTTCGCTCTTCTGGCGTCACGTTCCGGTATTGTTAATATGAACTACGAATGGGAGTTCCAAACTGGAAAATACGTCTCTCCGCTGCTCTTCCATATCACCTGGGACGACATCCACGCGTGGCTGGCGAAGAACGCGCCTCAGGCACCAAAACCCGCTTCTCCATGAAATCCGTCCTGTTTCTCGTCACCCTGATTCTCTCCACTTTCACCTTCGCCGCCGACCTCCCGCGTGTCGCCGTCGTCCCGGATTCCCCGGAGCCATCCGTCGCTGCCTTCGCGGATTTTTTCTCCGCCTCGCTCGCCTCGGCATCGAACCAATACACCCTCGTCGAACGCGCGGAGCTCACCCGTCTCGCGTCCGAAGCGGAGGTCCAGAAACTCGCCGCCGACCAGCTTCCTTCCGCCCTCGCGAAACTCGCCAAAGCGGATGGCCTCATCATCGTAGGCGCGGACCAGGGTGATCCGAAGCTCCCCAAGCTCACGCTCCGCCTCACCTCCACGAACAACGGCCTGGTCCTCCGCTCGTTGATCCTCGGTGGCAAGCAGGACGAATACCCCAAAGCCGCCGAACTCGCCGCCGGAGTGCTGCGTTTCCCCTGCGAACGCCTCACGCACGGCGATATGAAACCGCCGGTCATCGTTTCACTGCTCGGCATCCGCCCGTCCTTCGAAATCGACCGCTCCCTCGAAACCACGCTCAACCTCGCCGTCGCCCAACAGCTATCCGCACAATCCGGCATCGCCGTTTCCGAACGGTGGAAAATGAACGACCTCGTCTTCGAACGCTCCCTGGCAGACGAAAAGCCGCAGTCCTTCGCCACCGGCACGGTCCTGCTCGATGGCTCCTACACCCGCAACGGCGATCAATTGGAGTTTTCCCTGCGCTTGCGAAAGGCCGAGGATGAAGTCGGTAAAACCCTCACCCTGCAAGGCCCGGCCAACAAGCCCGTCGAACTTGCCCGGCAGATCGCGAAACTCGTCGCCACCGAGTCAGGCCAGAGCGGGGAGGTGGTCGCGTGGGATGCGATCGAAGAAGGCAAACAATACGCGGAGCTCGGTTGGTGGCTGTACACCCGGAACCTTTGTGATGAATCCGCAAAGGCGTTCGAATCCGCGATCGCCCTCGGTTATCCGAATGGTTTCGCCCTGCGCAACCGGATGTGGGCCTACAGCGGCATCATCGAGTTCAAGGCGGGTTTCATGCCGGCCCGCACGGAGATCGACGGTTGGGACCGACTCCCGAAATCCGAATTCAAGCGCAAGGTGATGGCGGCGATCCGTTGCACCCAGTGCGCCAATGAAATGCTCGACGCGAATTTCGGCGGCCTCAGCCAGAAGGAATTCTCGCGGGACGACCGCTATACCGCCCTGCTGATCGTTTTCGCCCAGAACATGAAGGTGTTGCAGGCTGTCTGCCTGCGCGGAGAGCAACTGGAACTCGCCACCGAGGCCCGGACGCTGCGCGCCTTGTCGAGGGAATTGGTCGTCAAGGGCGAGGCGGCGATCAAAAACAACTTCGCCGGGGACGTGGCCCAGAGGTTTTACATGCACGACACCCCGGAGCAGGCCGCGGCGGATTTGCGGAGTTTGTTGGATCCGAAAAAAATGGGCAACGAACATTGGTCCAAAGGACGTTGGCTGAGGTGTCATTTCTGGAAGACCTCGGAGGATCCGAACCTGTGGCGCTTTGTCGATTGGACCTCCACGGATAACCGGAATGGCCGGGAAGCATGGAATCGCATGGTGGGTGAACTCATGACCTCCAAGCTCCTGCTGCACCAGGTGGATGGGCTCGCCCTGGCTTTTCAAAAGGCCCGCGACGCGAACGAACGGAACCGCATCCTCGATTCTTACGCGGCCTTGTTGAACGAGCGTTTCGACGAGTTGCTCAAGCCGGCCGGGCAGATGACGTTTTATGCGTTCTACTGCTATTACTTCATGCTCGGCGACGAGTCCGCCGGCTCGTCGTTCCACTCCCGTATGACCGGAATTCTCACACGCATGTTCGAGAGCGGAACGTGGATGGAACCCGCGACGCTCGAAATGGCCGCCTGGAACGTCCGTTACTGGAAACGGAATCCGGAGCGACGCGCGAAGGTGGTGTCGGAATCGCAGGCTCTTGCGATGCTGGCCGCCATTGAGAAATACATCCGATGGGCGAAGGCGGATCCCAGATGGAAGTCACAATACCAGCACCCGAATTTCGGCGTTGTCGGAAAGAGCCTCCTGCGCATTCCTGAGGATATCATCGTCACGTATCCAAGGATCAGGGAACAGCGGATCAAAGTGCGGCCGCCTGTGCCGGGGGCGGTGGCGATCCGGGCGTGGAAGCCCGCCTTTCCCGGCGCATCGGCCAAGGGTGTCTGGATGAGCGGCGACCACATCATTTCCCATGGCGATTCCCTGTTCATCCCATCCAACGAACATGGAGTCATCGAACTCGACACCTGCAAGCTCGCGGTTTCCCGGGTTCTCGGTCTTCCCATCCGGGAACGGAAATTCATCGGCGGATTCGCCGCCACCAAGGACTCGCTGATGATCCTGATGGACAACCGTCTGTTTGTGAGTCCGCTGGCGGGCGATGGCGGGAAGTGGAATGAAATCGAGATTCCCGAATTGGGCGGGAAGAAAGACCTGACGTGGCGGATCGATGGCCTGGGAGATTCCTTTTTCCTAGGATCGCGCATGCTGGACGAGGAATCCGGAGCGCCGAGAATGTTGGCGGGAGAGGTGTGTGACGGGAAGGTTACATGGTTCGCCTCCAGCAACCGGCGTCCGGTCGTCAATCCGCTGGATCGCATGGACCCGCGCCACGCCCGCCTGGCTTACCGCAACGCTCGGGGCAAGACGATCGTGCTGCTGGACCAGAGTCGAAACCGGGCGCCGATCATGGAATTGGAAAGCGGGCGTGAGGTTTCCTCGCTCATTTCGCTCGGCAAAGTGCAGGCGCGTGGGGAAATGCCGCTCTACTGGCAGTTCGACGAGGAGAGCGTCCAACTGCTGGCTGCCTTCGATCCTGAGCTCGAGCAACCACGGCTTTTGTTCAGGCCCACGAATACCTTCCTCTGGGGTCTGCCGGACCTTTGGAAGGATGTGAAACCGGTCCATGACAGTTCCCGTCCCGAGTTCCGGGGGCAGTGCATCGCCGCCATCGTCCATGAGGGATGCCTGTGGCTTCTCAAGCGAGAGGCGGATGAGCTGGGTGCCAGTGAAAAGAACGGCCCGGATGATTTCCGCCTGGTGCGCGCCGGCCTGGATGGCGGCGAACCGGTCGTCATTCCCCTGCGCTACGATGTCCCGGAATCCATCCGGAATCTGGGCGAAAACGAGCAGAGCAGTCTGCAACGTCCGATCATCAACGGCCTGAGCCTCACGGCCACGCGGGCCGGACTGTTTTTCGCAACATCCGGATACGATTACGGCAGGGGGACCAGCTACGTCAACGGCATCCCGGCTGGCGGGATGCGCTGCCCCGTCCTGCTGCACATCAACTGGGAGGACATCCACGCGTGGCTGGCGAAGAATGGCAAGTGACGGTGGCTTCCGGGTTCAAACGATCACTCTCGGAATCAGGAAGGCACAGTGGATGCCTTGATCGATAGTCAGCGGGCATGTCGGTTAGAAAAGTTCGCCTTGCCCGGGAGTCAGGCGGCGGAAGGCGGCGAGGTTGAGCGAGGGCGTGCCGGTGGTGAGGCCGTGTTTGCGGCAACAGGTGTGGAAGAGGGATTTCCACTGTGCGGCGGCCGTGCCGGTTCCGCGCATTCTTGAGGTGGCGGTGGTGCTGTTGAGCCTGCCGTCGTGGGTGGCGCGGATGCGGCCGAGGATCTTCTCCTTGGCGAGCGGATGGTGGCGGTCGAGCCAGCATGAGAACACCTCGGCCACCGCGCCGGGCAGGCGGACCAGCGAGTAGGCGGCGAAGGATGCGCCGTGATCGGCCGCCGCGGCGAGGATGGCGGGCAGTTCGGAATCGTTGAGCCCGGGTATCATCGGCGCGGCGCTCACTCCGGCGGGGATGCCCGCGTCCGCCAGCGAGCGGAGCGTTTCCAATCTGGCGCGTGGTGACGAGGCGCGTGGTTCGAGGATGCGGGCCAATGCGGGATCGAGCGTGGTGATGGAGAGATAAACGGCCACGGCGTGATGGCGCGCGAGTTCAGAGAGGTGGTCCAAGTCCCGGGTGACGAGTGCGTTTTTCGTGATGACGACCACCGGATTGCGGAAGCGCGCGAGCACTTCGAGACAGCCGCGCGTAATGCGCAGTCTGCGCTCGACGGGCTGATAGCAATCGGTCACGCCGGACAGGCTGATGGTTCCGGGCTGGTAGGAGGGTTTCGCAAGCTCCGTTTCCAGCAGGGCAGGGGAGTCCGGTTTCACCACGATCTTCGACTCGAAATCCAGCCCTGCCGAGAAGCCGAGGTATTCGTGATAGGTCCTGGCGTAGCAATAGGCGCAGCCATGCTCGCAGCCGCGGTAGGGGTTGAGACCGTAGTCGAACGAGAGGTCCTCGGCGTCGTTTTTCGAGAGCACGGATTGCGAATCGTCGCGCAGGAAAACGGTCCGCAGCGGCCGCGGGTCATCGTCGATCCACGCATCTTCATCGGTTTCGAGATGAAGCCTCTCGAAACGGTTCGGCGGGTTTTCGCCCGCGCCGCGACCGCGCGTTTCCATGGCCGGAAGCTAGCACGCCGCGCGATGACGGCGCGGCGGAAATTTTCCGTTTCCGGCGGGTTCGCGTTTGATGGGCGGTGACCGGGTTCTTGCGCGATTTCACAGGAAAAATGCGTGATCTCCCATGGACGATGTGCGAGCTTGCTGCGATATTCAGGGTGACGCAGGGGCGTATAGCCCCTTGAAAATCAGTGAAAAACCCAATCGCAATCCTTCTGATCGCGCTGACTCTGGCGTGGGCATGTTGTGCCGCCCACGCCCAGACTGTGAGGTATGAGTTCACGGGCGGCTCCATGGCTCCCGCCGTCACGGGATTGCCCGCCGGGGTGGTCGCCTCCAGTTTCTCGATCGGCACCTACACCATCGGCGCGCTGAGCGACAACGGCGGCAGTGGAAACTCGCTCCGTCTCTCACGTGGCGATGTCGGAACCTCGAGCACGTCCGCTCTTGCCGGTCCCTGCCTTTCCTTCAGCCTCACCATTCCGGCGGGAACCACGCTGAACCTGAGTTCGCTCGGCTTCGACTTCACCTCGGGCGGCGTCACCAACACCGAATACATCAACGCCCGCGTTTTCAGCAACATCGATGGCTATGACGACCTGAACGCCGACACCATCGGCACGCTTGGGAGGGTCGCCAATGGCGCGGACTCCGGTGCCATGTCGGTCAGCCTGTCCTCTCCGGATTCCAACCCAACCAACGGCGGCAACTCGAACAACGGCGATTTCGACAGCCTGACCGGCCGCACCGTCACGTTTTACCTGCCCTTCATCAGGGACAGCCAAACCACGGCGACCGACTACTTGGACATCGACAACATCACGTTGAATTTCGTGGAGCCCACCGCGCCGACCGGAGAAATCAGCAACTTCGCCGCGGCGGCGTCGTCGGTGTCGGAGATCTCCCTGTCATGGGTGGAGAACATCGGCAACGAAACCGGCTTCATCATCGAACGCAGCCTCAGCGGGCTGGAATCATGGTCCACGGTGACCGCCACGGCCGCCAACGCCACCTCCTTCACTGACTCCACGGTGGTCCCGGGCAACGCCTACACCTACCGCATCAAAGCCGCACTCACCGGCGGCGGAGAGTCCGCGGCGGTCATCTCGCTGTCCGTGGCACTGCCTTCCGTCGTGAAATTCGAGTTCACCGGCGGCAGCATGATCCCGACCCTTTCAATCCTGCCCGCCGGCGTCACCGTCTCCGACTTCTCCATCGGTTCCGGCCTCGGCAATCTTTTCGACAATAACGGCAGTCCTGACGCGCTGCGCGTCTCGGGCGACGACACGCAAAACACGACGGAAACGGCGCTCTCCGGTTCCGCTTATCTCTCGTTTTCGCTCAACATCCCCGCCGGAATCTACATCAACCTGCTCTCGCTGGGAGTCGATTACCAGGCCACCAATGCCTACACGCGGTCCTACGCCCAGGTCTTCAGCAATGTGGACGGCTTCGATGTTCCCGCGAACGATGCCATCGCGTTGGTCGGAAGAACCGCGGACGGCACGGACGCCTCGGTTGTGAAGGCCGTCGTCAATCTCAGCTCGCCGCCATCCAACGCAGGGGTGGGCTCCAATGTCAGCGCGAGCGACTTCACCTCCCTGACCCACCGGACGGTGACGTTCTATCTGCCGTGGATCGACAACTCGGCATCGAACATCCGCTACACCGACATCGACAACATCTCGCTCGTCTTCAAGAGCGTGCCGCCTCCTGCGCAGGAAATCACCAGCCTCACCGCGACCGCCATCTCGCCGCTTGAGATTGCGCTGACCTGGCAGGAATCTCTGCCTGACGAAACCGGCTTCATCATCGAACGCAGCGTCACCGGCTCCGGCGTTTGGGAAACCGTCATCACCACCGCGGCGGGCGTCACTTCCGTCCGGGACCTCACCATGTCACCCGGCGCGAGTTACACCTACCGGATTTCCGCCACTCTATCTGGCGGCGGTTCCTCACCTGCCGTGCTTTCCAATTCCGTCCCCGTCCCCGCCGCGTCATCCGGACCGCTGGTCATCATGCCCATGGGTGATTCCATCACCCAGGGTGTCGGCGCTGGCGGCGGGTACCGCTCCCCACTCTACGCCTCCCTGTCAGGGGCGGGTTTCCAGATGCAGTTCATCGGTGCCCGCTCCGATAACACCACCACCATCCTCACCAATGCCGGGCAAACTCACCACGAAGGCCACGGCAGTTATTCCACCGATTTGTTGTTGGGAAATCTGGATGCCTCCACCCCATACGGCGGCACCAACGAAGGCGGATTCTGGATCACCGGCATTTCCGGCACCCGCGCTCCGGCCTATCCGGATCTGTTTCTCCTCATGATCGGAACCAACGACATCGGTATGTGGGCGCACACCCCCGCCGAGGCGATCAACTATTACGACCAGTTGCTCACCAAGCTCGTCACCTTGCGGCCCTCCGCCCGGATCATCTGCGCAAGCATCGTGCCCTTCGTTCTCTCGGAGTTTGAAGAGGCCTACCCGGCGAAAGTCGGAGTTTACACCAACCGCGAGCCGAAAAACGTGATTTTCAACAGCATGCTCCCGGACTTGGTCGCCGCTCACCAGGCGGTCGGCCATCGCGTCCAGTTCTATGACATGCGCCAGAAAGTCAGCCCCGCCAATGCCCTCACGCTGATCGGCGGCGACGGCGTCCATCCCAACCAGGCAGGCTACAACGCCATCGCCTCCGGTTGGTTCGACGCCATGAAACAACTCCCGCTCAACGCATCGTGGCGCATCCTCCACTTTGGCTCCGCCACCGCCAGCCAGGCCGCCGATTCCGCCGATCCGGATGGCGACGGTGACACGAACCTCGTGGAATACGCGTTTGGCACCGACCCGATGAGCGCGGGCGCAAGGCCTGTGACCGGCGCGACGCTCACCGAGTCCGGAGTCGACCACCTTTCCGTCACCTTCCCGCGTCGCAAGCATGCGGATGTTCGCTACCTCGTGGAAGTCTCCTCCGATCTCTCGCCGGGGTCCTGGTCCGCCGATACCGTGCAGTCCGGAGCCCCCGTGGGTGTCGATGCGGATTTCGAGCAGGTGACCTTTCGCGACCGCCAGCCCGCCGCCGCCAGTGACAAGCGCTTCATCCGTGTGAGGATCGTGAAGCCCTGAACCCCAACCCGTCCGCCAGGCCTCATGACTTTGAAGGGTTTCCTCCGCCTTTGTGTTCTTCCGCGGGGGCGATGGCTTGCGGTGACCTTGGCGGGCGCGGTTCCGTCATCCCCCGCCCAAGCCGGCGTCGCTCCTCCCACCGTGGCATGGACCACTCCGAGTGCCAACGCCCTCGGGTCGATGCCTCTCGGCAACGGCGACATCTCGCTGAACGTCTGGGTGGAGTCCTCGGGCGATCTCGTATTCTACCTAGGCAAGGCGGACAGTTGGGAGGACAACTCGCGCCTCGCGAAACTGGGCCGCGTGCGGGTGAGACTCAGCCCCGCGCTGCCGACCGGAAGCGGATTCGTCCAGACCTTGGATCCCTCGAAAGGTGAAATCACCGTCACCGCGGGGAGTTCGACCACCCTCCGCGTCTGGGTGGATGCGAACCATCCCGTCGCCCATGTGGAGGTGGACAGTGCCTCACCGGTTTCGGCCGAGGCCTCGTTCGAGCTTTGGCGCACGGCGCAGACCACCATCGCCAGCGAGTCGAGTGACATCAACTTCAACAATCCGGCCGGAACCGCGCAGGTGGTCGAGCCGGACACCGTGCTGGATTCCATCACCGATGGCGTGGGTTGGTACCACCGCAACCCACGTTCGTACGGACCGAATGAAACGATGCAGTTCCAGGACTTGCAGGCCGCCCCCACTTTTTCCGACATCATTCTCGGTCGGACCTTCGGGGCCTACATCCGCTCCGCCGGTGCCACGCGCGCGAGCGATCAGAAACTCTCACGGACGGCGTCCACGAGCCACCGCTTCGATGTGTATGCCCTGACGAAACATCCCGCCACCGCCGCGGAATGGCTCACCGCCATGCAGACCACGATCACCGCGGTGGAGGCCATCGACTTCACCGCCCGCCGCGGGGCCCACCTCGCATGGTGGAGCGATTTCTGGAACCGCAGCCACATCGGGATCACGCCGACGGCCGGCACCGCGGATCAGGCCGCTCCCGGGGATGTCACGCGTGGATATGCCCTTCAGCGTTTCATCACCGCCTGCGCCGGGCGCGGACATTACCCGATCAAGTTCAACGGCTCGCTTTTCACCATGCCATGGGCAGGCAAGCCCGGCGATGCGGACTACCGGCGCTGGGGCCTGGGCTACTGGTGGCAGAACACGCGCCTGCCCTACGCGGGACTCTGCACTTCCGGAGACTTCGACCTGATGCCCTCGCTCTTCCGCATGTATCTGGAGGACGTGCTGCCCGTCGCGCGTTACCGGGCCGGCCACTACTATGCCGACCCGAAGTTCGACGACACCTGCTTCATGTCGGAGGTCACCTATCCTTGGGGGGCGGTTTTTTCCACCTCGTATGGCTGGACCTCGCCCGCGGCGTCGCGGCCCGCGGGCGACGGGAAGCTTCAGAGCGGAGAATGGCACAAGCGCGAGTGGGTGGGCGGACTCGAACTCACGGCGATGATGCTGGATTACTTCGATCACACGGGTGACGCGGGATTCCTGACCGGCGACGTGCTGCCGGCGGCGCTGCCGATTCTTCGTTGGTTCGGCAAATATTACGCCACGGGTCCGGACGGCAAACTCGTGATGAACCCCTCCCAGGCTCTGGAGACCTGGTGGACCTGCACCAACCCCATGCCGGAGGTCGCCGGACTGCAGTCGGTGGTCGCTCGCCTCCTCGCGCTTCCGCAGAACCTCCTTTCCGCGGCGGACCGCGCCGAGCTCACTGCCTTGCAGGCGAAACTTCCTCCGCTCCCCACACGGACCGTGAGCGGGACCTCCATGCTTGCGGCGGCGCAAACCTACTCGGGATATCACAACACCGAACTGCCCGAACTCTATGCGGTCTATCCATTCCGCCTGGTTTCATTCGAAAAAGCGAACGCCGCCCTCGGCACCGCGGCCTACGCGAACGCCATCGCCGGCGACAAGGGCAGCAACGGCTGGAGGCAGGATGACATTTTCCTCGCGTATCTCGGCGATGCCGCGCAGGCAAGGTCGCGTCTCGTGACCAGGGCCCGCAGCAAGGACGCGTCCTGCCGCTTTCCCGCATTCTGGGGTCCCAACTTCGATTGGACGCCCGACCAATGCCACGGCGGCGTGTTGATGAAGGCCACCCAAGCGATGCTGCTCCAGTCCGAGGGCGATCAAATCTTCGTCCTGCCGGCGTGGCCGGATGATTGGAACGTGGACTTCAAGCTCCGCGCGCCCAGGCAAACGACGGTGGAAGGCATCGTGCGGGATGGTGTGCTCACCTCGCTCACGGTCACCCCGCCTGAACGCATGGCGGACGTGCTCGTCGGCCCGGGATTCTCCAATCCCAATCTCGCCTCGGTGGGCGTAGAGATCGCCAGCCCCTCCGCCGATCCGGCCAGCCTCGCGGATACGGGCATGGATCTGCACCTCGCCGCTTCCGCCACCGTCACGAACTCCGGGGAAACTCCCGCGCTCCTGTGGTCCGCTGTCTCCGGTCCGGCGCCGGTGACGTTCTCCTCCGCCACATCCGCCACCACCACCGCCAGGTTTCCGATGGAGGGCACCTACGTCCTTCAATGCATGGCGACGCTCGCCAACGGCGGCTCGCCGGTGAGCGGCTCCGATCTTCTGACGGTCATCGTCTCGCCCGCACCGCAAACCGCCGCGACCTTCCGCCAGGGAGAAGGCGGCTATCAACACGCGGCCACCTTCATTCGCGGCGACAATCCGACGTGGAATTCCGGCCAGCGGGATCAACTCCTCGTCGGGAAACTCAGCGGCGGCCAGGGCCTGCGCGGCTTGTTGTCCTACGACCTTTCATCGATCCCTCCGGCCCTGGCCGCTTCCATCCATTCGGTGAGCTTGGACGTCTGGACCCTCAGCACCAGTTCCCCGGGCACGGTGCAGGCCTTGGAGCTTCATCCGCTTCTCGGAACGCCGTCCGAGGGCTCGGGCACCTCAGGCAGCGCCACGGGCGATGGCGTGACGTGGAACAGCCGCACCGGCACCACCGATTGGATCAAGCCCGGCGGCGACTACACCGTGTCCTCAGAGCCCTCCACCGTGCCGGGCTATGTTTCCGCCGTGGACGGGGTCAAAACCTTCGCCTCCACCGCAGGGCTCGTGGCAGCCGTGAAGGCGGCGGTTTCCTCCGGGACTCCTCTCGACCTGATGATGATCTCCCCTCTAACCGAAGCTGGTCCGGCCAATGCATACAGCCGCCTGCATTCCGACGAGGCCGCGGATGTCGCCAAGCGCCCCTTGCTCACCATCCGTTACGGCGGGAGCCCGAATCTCCCGCAGGTCTCGGCGGGGACCCTTCCCGCGGCCACCCGCGGAATCGCCGTTTCCCTCGATGCCGCCGCCTCGAACGCCGACACCTCGGAGTGGAGCCTGCGGGACGGCCCGGACA
>Ga0114938_1001374_pt1 | contig 16665 bp, 5 predicted proteins | sample AshMeaBigSpring_FD_88675 | JGI IMG/M metagenome (GOLD analysis project Ga0114938, IMG submission 88675) | Groundwater microbial communities from Big Spring, Nevada to study Microbial Dark Matter (Phase II) - Ash Meadows Big Spring | ecosystem: Environmental > Aquatic > Deep subsurface >...
CCGACCACGAGTTTGATGGTGTTGTTCAGCGTCAGGTTGCCCCATGTTTGGTCGTCGGCGGGGGTTTCACCAAGGAACACGCGTGCGGTGGTGGCTGGGGCAACGCCGGTGCCGGTGCTGGCAATGCTGACCGGTGCCGTGCTGGTGCGATCTCCGCCGAAAACAAGGTCGCCGGCCACGGTGCCGGAGTTAGTTTGCTGAATACCGCTCAAGTTGTTGAGCGCCCCGTCGATGCGAGTCGTAGATCCAGCGGTATTCTGGAAGCGCAGGGCATAGTCCGCGATGCTGCCAGAGGTGCGGCTGATCGAGCCGTTGATGTCCAGCGTCTGAGTGGTGCTGCTGTTGGCGAGTGAGAGGAACTTGTTGGTGGTGTTCGTTGTGTCCACCTGGAGCGGCGCGTCGATGGTCTGGGTGCCGCCGGCGGTCGTCACGGAAAGGTTGGTGGAACCGCTCGAGTTGACGCTGGAAAGGATCAGGTTGTTAGGTCCTGCGATGTTGAACGCGGCGTTCCGATTTAGAACCACTGCGGCAAACTGGCTGTCCACGTTGACGGTGGCGGTGCTGCCCGCATCGCCGAAGGTGACCGTGGCGGAGCTGGCGGGAAGGGTGTCCTGGCCCCAGTTGGCGGCAGTGTTGATATTGGTGTCCGGTGCGGCACCTGCGTCCCAGGTATTAAGAGGGGCGGGGACCACGGCGGCCTTGAGCTTGAGTTGGGTTCCGGAGATCTCGGTGATGAAACCCGAGACGGCCGGATCGAGCGTCGGCGCGGTTCCTGACATGCCGGCGTTAGCGGTCATGATCACGGCACCATCCGTGGCGGTGCCGGTGAGTTTTACCTTGGAACCGACGGCGAAGGTGGCGCTTCCGGGGATGGTCGATGGAGTGGATACGGACAGTCCCAAGGTGCCGGACCCGCCGACGGAGAGAGCGGTCGTTCCAGAGAGGGTTGCGGCGGTGATATCGAGAATGCCGGCGGTGACGGTGGTGGAGCCGGTGTAGGGGTTGGTGCCGGTCAGGGTCAGCGTTCCGGAGTTGATCTTCTCAAGATTGAGGTTGTTCTCGTTGGTGCCCAAACCGCCGATGACGGTGGAGACCGTGTTGAAGTTGCTTCCCGAGGAGAGTTTGAGCGTTCCGGGGGCCGGGGCATTGCCGACGATCTTGCTGCCTGCTTGAGAACCGGTGACTAGATCTCCCGAGAAGGAGGCTGTGCCGGATACCTTGAGATTGCCGGTATATGCCGAGCCCCCAACTGTCAGCGTGGTGCCAGAAAGGCTGCCGCCGACCTCCACGGTGGCACCGGAGGAACCGCCTGTACCTGCGGCGCCGATTGACAGCGTGGTCATCGTGGCGGTGGAATTGACGATGATCGTGGAGTTCTGATTGATGGCGCTGGAGGTCCAGGATTGCGTCTGCGAGGTGGACGTGCCCATTTGGATCGTCGGCGCGATGACCGTGCCGCTTCCGGTCGTCGCAATGTTGAGCGCCCCTGTGGCGGCAAGGTTGCAATCGAAGACGACGGTTCCGGAAAATTTGTTGCCAGCATCACCGCTTTGCTGGATGCCGTTCACCCCGGTGACCGTGCCGGAGATGACGGTTTTTCCACTACCGCCGAGACGGAAGGAATAGGAGCCACTGGAAGCGCTGAGGCCGCCTGAGAGAGTGAGGCCGGTGGCGGCGCTGTTCGAGTTGTTGACGTTGAAGATGGATCCCACAGTGCTGACCACCACTGGCGCGCTGATGGTCATTCCGTTCGATCCGCTGGCATTGATGCATCCGTTGGAGGTGGAGCTGGAAGTGGTGCCTTTGATGCGGAGCGTGCCGGCGCCGGACTGTATGGTGAAGCCGCTGGCCTGATTGAGCTTGATGCTGTTGAAATCGATGTTTCCGGCAGGTGCCACGGTGGCGGTGGTGCCGGCGGAAGAGAATGTGACGTTCTGGGTGCCGTCGAAGGCGGGAGCGAGATCGTCGACGTTCCAGTTGGCTCCTGTGCCGAGATTGGTGTCGCTGCCACCGTCACCGTCCCAAATGGTTCCGGCGAAGGCGGGAAGAGCGCCGAAAGTGATAGCGGCAAGGGCGAGGCGCGAGGCGCGGAGTAGTGGATTGAATGTCGATTTCATGGTTTTTTTATCAGGTTTTGGGTTGCTGTGGAATGGTCGGCATTTTTTCAGGCCGCCGGCGAAGAGGCAGGTGGAGATGACTAATCCCGATTGATGACTTCACTTATAATTTCATGACTTTACTTTCCCTGTTGGAATTCCGGAACTGGAGGCGAAGTTACAATTTTTTGAGCTTAGATGCGGCGGAAGTCGGCTGCAGGGTCGCCGGGCTGAGAACGTCGGCGGGGGCGGTCATGGGCTGCCATTTGACCGGTGCGATGCTCACGCCGCGGTGCGGCCGTTCGGCGCTGGAAATCCACCAGTCGCCGTCCTCGTCCTGGAAGAGTTCCGGGGCGTGGCTTTGGATTTCCGCGACCGGCTGGCGGTTCTTGAAATCCATCGGCGTCTTGGAAAAGAATACGAAGCTCCGGTCCTGATAGGTGAGACCCTTCTTGCTGAGCTTGGGATCCCAGCGGCACCAGATCAGATAGAATCCGCCGTGCCGGGCGAGGATGGACGGGGATTCCGGGCCACCCGATTCACCGGCGGGCAGCGAATAGATCATCGTCGGCTCGCTCCAGTTCTTCAGGTCGGTGGAGGTGCGAATGAAGACCGATTGCTGGCTGGTGTAGGACATGTAGAACCTGCCGTCGTGGGACAGGATGTGGGGGTCGCGTCCATCGGGGTGATGGAACAATTCGCCGCGCGACGTCCATTTCCACAAGTCCGGCGAGGTCGCGTAGCGGATCGGGCTCTTTCCGTAGAACATCCAGTATTGGCCGTCGTGGAAGACGGTGAAGGGCGCGTGGTTCTCCTTGATCTCACCGGGTCGGGCCGAGGGCGGAAGGATCTTGGGATGATCTTTCCACGCGCCGGGTTTCGCGTGTTCCTTGAAGGTTCCCTTGTCTGCCACGGCATGAAAGGACATCCACTCGCCTTCGTGGGGATTCGGCTCGTGGCCGGGAATGGCGGGATGGGTGATGCCGAAGGCGTGCCAGCGCTGGTCCTGGCCTTTCAGGATGCAGTGATCGTTCACCTGCCAGTCGTCATATCGTTTTCCGGTCTTGAAACGCGGCGAATCCGGGCCGGGAAAGGTGTCCGGCTGAGGTTGATAGACATGGATCCATTCCCCTTGGATGACCGGGACGAGGGTGGTCTCCGCCGCGGAGCACCAGGAGCCGAGCAGGATCGCGGTGAGGAGCGTGAAGGGGTGCTTCATGAGGTGATTGAAATCATGGTTTTGATACCCTGAGTCGTAAGAAGCATTTTCCGGCATCGCCGGCGGGCAGGGTGGCCCGGATGGATTGCAGCGTGCCGTCGTCGCTCAGGATGGATTCTGTGACGCCGACCGGACTCCAGGTGACTCCGGACAAGGTGTCGCACCACTCGACGGTGAAGGTGATGCCGTCCGTCATCGCCGCCTTGCTGCGGGTGTAAGTGAATTCGATATTCTCGCCGTTCTGGACGAGGCGGGTCTCGACGAGGGTGCTGGCGAGAGGACTCTGGCCGGTGGCGAATTCCAGCAGGTTGGATTCGCCGTCGTTGTTCGAGTCGGCGGCGCCTACCTCGGTGACGCTGCCGAAGTGGGCTTGCTGCCAGGTTTCCAGACCGGTCAGTGCGTCGCCGGTGGCCACGACTTCGAGGGCGCGGCTGGTCTCGCCGTGGATGTTTGCGGCGTCGAGGCGGAACAGGTAAGTGCCCGCCTGGGTGAAGACCACTGTGGCGTTTGCCGGGCCGGTGTTGCCGGGAGTGACCTGAGCGGGGCCGGTGATGAAGGTCCAGCCGAGGCCGGTGCCGTGGGTGACGGAGCCGGCGAGGGTGACCGGGCTGCCGACGTTGGCGGCAGGGGCCACACCGGGATCGATGAGCGGGGCGAGATTGCCGAGGTAGGAGAATCTCAGCTGAGGACGCCAGGTGACGGTGGCATGGTCCTCCGAGGCGAAGCGGACAAATCCGCTGATTCCCGCAATGTCGTTGGCGCCTTTGACCAGCAGGTGCAGCGTGGCACCGGCGGAGGCGACTTTGTCGGCAAAACCCGGGGTGAACGTAAACGGGACCACGGTGCCGGCGGGCGTGGTCGTGGGATTGAAGGCGGCGGCGCTGCCGAGGAGAGCCGCTCCGTAGTCCGAACCCGAGCCGGTCCCCGCCGTGGCCCAAGGCGTCGAAGGGGCGTAGGAACGCTTGAGCCAATCGGCTCCGGTACCGCTGCCGTTCGACGCGGTGACGCCGTCGCCCGTGCCTTCGTCGAAAGGCACATTGAGCGCGTGGATATTCAACGGTTCCATGGTGCTGCCGCTGCCGGCCGCGCAAACGGTGAGGTCCAGCGAGGCATCGGTGACAAATGCGTTGGCCGGCAGACTGGACAGCGGGAAAGCGAGCAGGGCGCGCAGCACGCCGGGGGTCTTGCCGACGACGAGTTGATCGCGCGCGCCGGAGTTCCAGGTGCTGGTGTCGCTGCGGATGAAGGTGGCGGGGGTGAGGGCTCCATCCACTCCTTCGCGAACCGTGCGGGTGGTGACCGCGGGGCCGACTTTGACGCTCAGGTCGCCCGCGCCGGAGCCGTTTTGGTTGGCGACGACGCAGCGGAGGACGTAGCTTCCTGCCGCGCTGAAATGCACGCGGGTGTCGCGGCTGGCCGGGTTGTCGAAGGAAACCGCCGCGGGACCGGAAACCTGCCGCCAGCTCCATGTGACGCCGCTGTAGTTCGGAGTGGTGGCGATGACCCGGAGCGAATGGTTTTCATCGATCACGGAAACCGGTTGGGCGGTGGGCGAGGAGAAGTCGATCCCGGGTTCGTAGATCATGGGGAAGCCCGGGACGGGGGTCCAGACGAGGTTCACTCCGGTGGCGGTGTGCTGGAGCGAGAAGGAACCGTAGGTGGACGTGGCGCGGCCGAATGAATCTTCGCTGACGGAGCCGAGGGCGAAGGTGCCGGTCAGACTGGAGCCCGTGAGTACCGGGAAAGTGCGGGGGCTGCGCCAGAAGGCCCCGATGTAGCTGACCATGCTGCCCGGCGCGTTCAGGACCACGTCGATGCGTGCTCCGTCGGTGACGGTGAGCGCGCCCTCGGCGATGGCCTGATCGCCGCCGTAAATGGAGTGTCTTTCGAGTTCCCAGCGGACGCGGGCGGTCGAGCCGAGGGAGATGGTGCTGTTGGTCCGAAGCGTGCCGAAGCCGTCGCCGGGGGAGAGCGTGCCGTTGACCGTGATCGGGGCGACGATGTTGCCCTTGCCGCCGAGAGTGGCTCCGCTGGAAACGGAAACCGCGCCGGTGGCGTGCCGGCCGTTGATGAACAGGGAACCGCCGCTGACGGTGGTGTTGCCGGCGATCGAGTTGTCGCCATTCAGGATCCAAGTGCCGGCGTCGGCCTTGGTGATGCCGGCCAGGGTGTTGGGTGCGGCGGCGTCGAGGATGTTGCCGTTGATCACGCCGGAGCCCGCGCCGCGAAGGTCGAGGGTGCGGGCGGTGGTATTCGGAGTGATCGTTCCGTTCAGAGTGAGGCTGCCGGAGGACGCGGCGATGCGTGTGATCCCTCCGCCGCTGGTGAGCGTGACGGGGCCCTCAATGACGTTGTTGCCGGCTTCATTGATGATTGCGCCGTTTTCATTACTGGTGAGCAGGGAGAAACCGGCGGGCAGAATCACGTCGCCCGCCGAGCCGTTGAGGCGGAGCGCGGCGTTGTAAACGTGGGCGACGATGTTCTTCGGTGCGGGGCCGAGCTGGGCGACGTCGGTGACACGGAGCGAGCCGCCGGAGAGGCGGACCTCGCCGGTGAAGGTGTTGTTTCCGGTGAGGCGGACGATGTCGTTGACCGAGGGACAATGGAGCAGGAGTGAGCCGCTGCCGCTGATGTCGTTGGCGATGGTGAGCGTGCCGCTGCGGTCGATGCGGAGTTGGCCGTTGTTGACCACCGGGCCCGAGCCGAGGGTGCCGGTGACTCCGTCGTTGCCGATCTGCAGGGTGCCGGCGCTGATGCGGGTGGCTCCCGAGTAGGTGTTGTTGCCGCCGAGGATGAGGGTGCCGGTGGTGCCGCTGCGGGTGAGGCCGCCGATGCCGGTGAGCGCTCCGTTGAAGGCGAAGGTGCCGGAGTGGTTCGCGTTGACCAGCACGTCCTCGTCGAGGGTGATCGGGTTGGCGATGTTGTAGCGGAAACCGGCGGGACCGCCGCCGAGGGTGATGGCCGGAGCGGTGGAGCCGTTGTTCACCAGACGGAGCGGATTGCCGGAGAGATTCACGACCGTCGTGGCCGTTCCGGTGCCGCTGAAGTGGAGTTGGTTGGCGTCGAAAGTGCCGGGCAGGTCGTTGCTGATGTTGATCGTTGCGGCCGGGACGGACAAGCCGCTGAAGAAACGGAGGTCCGCGCCTGGTCCGCTGGCAGGTGTGGTGTTTTCCAGCCAGTTTCCGGCGGTGCTCCAGGCGCCTCCGGTGGTGCCGGTCCAGTTCGAGACGACCGCCGCGCTGCCAGCCAGAATGGCACCGGTGGTTCCTGCGGCGTAGCCGTCATGACCGGGACGCCAGAGGGAGCGGTCGCGTTCGTAGGCTCCGTCGTCGGGGTAGAGGCCGGTGAGGTCGTCGTTCAGGCCTGGCAGGCGCACGCCACGGCCGAAAGTTTCGGTAAGACGGAAGGGCACTGTCTTGTCCTGCATCCAGAGAGTGTAGTCGGCGGGCACGCCGGTTTTGCCATCGGTCGTGCTCCAGGTGATGATTTGTTGCATCGGAAGGGGATCTACGGCATCCGACGTCACGCGCGGCCGGTAGTCACCGTTGGCCGGGTCCTCCAACACGGTTTCCGGCGCGACGGTGTGGGGAAGGACGAGATTGTTCTGATAGACGTAGGTGAGATGGTTGTTGGCGTCGGTCCAGAATGTCGGACTGGGATTGTTGTTGGGATACTTGGTGAACGTCGATTGGGTCGGTGGCAGGACGCCGATGAGGGTGTTGTGGTAGATGGCATTTCCGATGTTGGGTCCGCCCAGGTGGATGCCTTTGTTTTGGCCGGGCAGTCCGATGTCGCGGATGACGTTGTGGTGGACGACGAAGCCGCGGGAGTAGTTGTCCAGGTAGATGCCGCGGTTCTTGGTGTCGTTGGGGTTGCCGTTTTCCTGAATCCAGTTGTAGGCGATCTCGGAGGGAAGGCCGGTGGTCGAGTCCACGCCGTTCTGCCCGTAGGTGTAGCAGCCGCCGCTGTCCAGGGTGAGGCGGGCGTAGCGCCGGATGAAATTGTAGATCACGCGGTGTCCGGAGCCGACGAGCTGGATGCCGTCCCGGCCGGTGTCGCGGATGGTGTTGAACTCGACCACTTGGCGTCGTCCGCCGACGGAGATGGCGTCGGCACCGGTGGCGGAGTAGTTGACGTTGGAAAGCTGATTGCGGGACACAAGGTGACCGGTGCCCGCGAGTTGGATGCCGGTGCCCGCCGAGTTGGAAATGACGCAGTTGCGAACCACCCCGGTGGTCCCGTCCAGCAGGATGGCGGTGCCGCTGGTGAGGCCCCCGTTGTCGGCGAAACCATTCGCGAACGCGAGGAAATGGCTCGGGTGCTCGAACTCGCAATCTTCGATGACGAGGTTGGTGCCTTTCATGCGGGCGGAGCCTCCGATGAAGCGCAGACCGCGAATCACCCAGTTGTTTCTGACGTTGATGTCGACGACCAGGGAGCGCGTCTTGATCGACACTTGCAGCGTGGCGGGGTCCTGCCCGCCGGGTGGACGCAGGCGCAGGATGTTGCCGGTGGCTTGGCGCTCGACGATCCATTCGCCCTCCGCGTCGAGGAGCGGGAGCGTACCGTAAAAATAGCCGGTGCCCGAGACGCGACCGTTCATGACCACGGTGTTCGGGTCGATATCGGCGTCCGAGTAGTCGGCGGGCCACCATGGGGCGGACAAGGTGCCGCTCGTCAAGCGCACCACGGTGCCGGTGTTGGAGGCGACGACGGCGTTTTGCGCGGTCCAGGCGACTCCCACGACTCCGTGGAAGCGGGTGCCGGCAAGCGCATTGGCAGGGAGCTGGGAGAACGCGTTGGCGGTGATGGTGAGGTCGGTGCCCACACTAACAGCAAGTCCCTCATGATTCAGCGGGTCCGAGCCGGAGCGGTTGGGGAAACGGGCTTCTGGCTGAGGTACGCCATTGATGAAAACCAGATCCCGCCCGGTGCTGGCGGCGGTCGCGACGCCGGGCGGTGGATTCGCCATGCTGGACACGACCGGGACCGTGGCGGAGTAAATGCCATTGGCACCGGGCGTCCAAGGTCCGGCGACAGGATCGAGGCCGGAGATGACCGGTCGTGCGCCCGGGGCCGCGGCCACGGTGATCGGCGAGCCCGCCAGCCCGTCGCGGGGTGCCGTGATGGTCTCGCGGTAGGTGCCATCCTGGAGGAGCACGGTGTCGCCGGGCTGTGCCAACGAGAGCGCTCGGGCGATGGTGCGGAAGGGTGTGCTTTGGCCGCCGCTGGCGGCATCATTCCCGTCGGGCGAGACATGCCAGGTGGCAGCGCTCAAGGAAGAGGCCAAGCCCAGGATGAGACAAAAGATGCGAAGGAAGTTCATACCGCATGTTCAGTTAGGGATTTCAACGGCTTCCACGGTGGCGGGCCAGTGGAGGTCGAATCGCTCGAGCGACGGCAGGCCGTCCTTGCGGTTGAGGATGTGGATCCCCCATTCAATCGGACGGCCACGCTTGCCGTCCGTGAACGCATCCGGGCGATAGGCACCGGCACCGGAGGGCGTGGGCGCGATCCGGTGGGTGGGAGCGAAGTGGATGCCATCGTCCGAGTAGTGGATGCGGCTCTTGAGATCCTCCGGGCCGTGGTTGCTGAGCAGCGCGGCCACGCCCTTGCCTTGCGGCCAGACGAGCACCTCGTGTCCGCCGTGGATGACCGGGTCGTCCTGGACGCGGGTGTAGGGACCTTGCGGCCGGGTGGCGATGGCGAGCCCCATCTTGGTTTCATAGGGCGTGGTCTTGATGCCTTGGCGGCCCTTGTAATAGAGCAGGTATTTGCCGTCTCCAACCATCAGGCAGGCGTCGTCCACCCGTATTCCGTCGAAGTGGGATTCATCGCCGCGGGGAGTGAGCACCGGGTTGCCATCGAAACGCTTCCACGGGCCGGCCGGAGAGTCCGCGGACGCGAGGCCGATGGCAGTGCGGGTCAGTCCGGGGCCGCTCGCGACGAAGGGTTTTGGCACGGCGGTGTAGAAGAGCCAGTATCTGCCTTCCGCCACGAGGATGTTGGGCGTGAACACGCTCTGCTCGTCCCATGCGCCCGCGCCGCCGCGGGGCAGTGCTTCGCCCTGTTCGGTCCAGGCATGTCCGTCCTTCGAGGTGGCATGCCAGATCGAGGCATCGTAACCGTGGGAGAATTTTCCTTTGGAATACCAGACGTGATAGTGATCGCCCACTTTGATGATGTCGCTGGGGTCGCGGCGCATGACGCCCGGCTCGGGACCGATCCCTGCCGCTGGAGAAAAGGTCGCTTTCACCACCGGCAAGTCGGCGATGGCGGCGGATGCGATCACCAGCGACAGGGTCGTGAGAAGGCAATTTGTTTTCATGTCCGGGGTTTCACGGTTGGATTCGCAGGCGGAGGAAGTCCGATAAACGGATCGTGGCGAGTGGGTTTGAAATCAAGTTGGGCGGGACCGGAAAATCCAATAACCGGTCCCGCCCCAGGATTGCCTCCCTCCAGAGGCAAAGTCATTTGACCACTTGCAGGCGGCCGAACAGTTTGCCCGCGCCGCCGGCTTCGGTTTTCGGTATGCTGACCTTGACGGTGTCGGTCACCGCATTGTTCGGCGTGCCTGCGGTGACGGTGATGTTGGCCACGCCGACCGTATTGCTGGTGGCAGGGATGACGGCACTGCCGGGCCAGGTGGCCAGTGTGCTGCCCCACTGGAAGGTCTGCGTGGTCTCCGGCGAGACGGAATCGTCACGACGCTGGAAGGTGAACTCGAAGTCGGTGGTGGTGACGTTGAGCACCGGGAGAATTCCACTGTCGGAAACGGAGGGATCGCCGTTGAGGACGAACTCCAACAGGTTGTCCATGCCGTCGCTGTCCGGATCATCGGTCGGATCCTTGTCGGCCGGGGCGAGGCCGAAGCCGCCGATCCACGAGGCGAAGCCGGGCAGGGTGTTTGAAACCAGCGCGATCTGGGTGCCGCCGTTGTGGGCGTAGTCGATCGAATAGCCGGAGGGCAGACCTGTTACGGACCCGAACTGGGGCGTTCCCGTCAGGTTGGTGTATTCGGCGAGGATGTACACCGGATCGTCGAGTGTGGCGAGCGGATCGAGCGTGACATCGGCGCTGCTGACATCCAGATCGGCGGCAGCCTTGATGGTTCCCGCCGAACCGGCGTCCGTGGGATCGATTTTGAAGGTGACCGGCATCAAGGCGGGGATGGCGTAAGCGGACTTGGCGCTGACGTCGAAGGTGGTTCCCGCAGCGATTGAAAGCGAAGCGGTGTTGTTGATCGTACCGGAAGAGGTGAGTGCGAGGGTGCCGCCGAGGATGGTGGTGGAGCCCGTGTAGGTTTGGGTGCCCGCAAGCGTTTGTTTCTGAGGGCCCGATTTCACCACGGCGACCTTGCCGGCTCCGTCTTCGATGGTGGTGAGTGCCGTGGTGCTGAATGTGTTGCGATCGATGATCGGGTTGAGGGTGAGCACCGAAGTGGTGCTGGCCAGAAGGTTCGTGACGATGAGTCGACCGTTGCTCTGGGCCAGCCCCGCGACTGTCTGATCGTAGCCATTGAGGTCCAGGGAAGTCCCGGCTCCTGCGGAACCTCCGTTGCCCCTCAGCGCGGCGATAGTGGAGAGCGCGTCGTCGGCACCCAGCCGCACGCCACCCGCATCCGTGCTGGTGTTGGAGATGAAAACCTGGGTTTCATTGTCCCAGTCGCTGCCGGTTCCGCTGACCGTCACCCAGTCACCACCTATTCCCGCACGGAAAAGCACCGTGACACCCGTCACTCCACTAGCCCTGGTGATATTGCCTGTGAGCGCGAGATCGGCTCCGTCCTGCGTGCCAAAGCGGGTGACGCCGGAGGCGTTGATTTCGATCGGCCCGGCGAAGGTGTTGCTGCCCGAAGAACTCTGGATGAATCCGCGCTGCACGGCGAGCGATCCGATTGCGTTGGTGTTTCCCACTCCGGATCCGCTGATCGGTTCCAGTGTGGAGTAGGTGATGTCACCGGTCAGTCCAAGGAACGCGCCGCTGGTGATCGCCGTTCCGGTGCCGACCGTTCCAAGCGCGCCATCGGCTGCCGCCAGCAAGCCGCCGGAACTGATGGTGGTGAGTCCCGAGTAGGAATTCGCCATACCCAAAGTGGCGACGCCGGTGCCGCTCTTGGTGACGGTGGCCGATCCGCTGATCGCCGAACCAGCAAACGAATAGGTGTTTCCTGACAGGTTGGAGATCTCCACGGAAAACGGCGAGCGGTTGGCGGTGAGCGTCACGATGTTGTCTCCCGCCAGATCAGGGAAGATGACGACATTTCCCTCGGCATAGGTCGTACCGGTCCAGTTGGCGGTGGTCGTGTCCCAGGCGCCTGTGCCGGCCGACCATATGGCCGAGGGAACCTGAGGTGTATCGACATCGATGACGATGGCGCTGCCGGTATCCGAAATGGTTCCGGTGACTCCGGGCGGCAACGTGCCGAGCGAGGGGGTGCCGGTGCCGGTTTTCGTGGTGTAGGTGAGCACCGTGATGTCGCCCGGCACGATGTTCTGGCCGGTGAGATCCACCACGTAGTTGGCGTTGTTGTCGAAGGTGGAAGTGGAGATTCCGGCAAGCTGGCCTGCGTTGTAGTTTCCAGTGTTCACCTCGAAACCGCCGTTTGCATTGACGGCCACCGAGGGAATCGAGGAAGCGGTGGCTGCGGTGGTGACGCGCAGGCGGGCATTGGCATTGATGGTGGTGGCGGTGAGGGAGCTGTAGGGCGCGGTGATGCCGAGTTTTCCGCCATTGATGATGGTGGCACCGGTGTAGGTATTCGCGCCGGTGAGATGGAGCGTTCCGTTTCCTTCCTTGGTGAGGCCGCCGGCACCGCCGCCGTCGAGAAGATCCTGGGCGATGGTGGTTTCCAAGCCGTTGGTGTCGATCTTCGCGCCGCCGGATTTGACCGACACGGTGTCCAGGCCGGTCATGAAATTGGCCGCATTGCCCGCGCCGGCAGTCACTTTCAGGGTGCCGCCGTTGAAGTTGAAGGTGGAATTCACGCTGGCACTGGCGTTTTCGTAAACCCGCGCCACCGTCAAGGTGCCACCGTTGAGGTTGACGGTGCCGGTGGCCGTTCCTCCACTCGTAGTCGATCCGAAGCGAAGACCGGATTCACCGCCGCTGGCCGTGCCGACTCCGAGGTTTGTCACCGAGCCGCTGTTGATGGTGAGTGTCCCGTCAAGGCTGCCAGCGTTGTCGCTGGCCAGGACAATGTTTTGAGCTCCTGACGCGGTCGTGCTGCCGCTGGTGCCCGCGGTCACGGTCCCGCCATCGACCGTCAAAGCGCCGCTGCCGCCGGGGGAAGTCGTCCCGATCACCAGTTGGTTGCTCGTCGAAAGCAGGGTTCCATTCGTCCCGACGTTGACCGATGTGCCACCGGCGATGTGCATCAGTTGAGTGCTGCTTGCATTATTCGACACCGTCCCGCCGTCCTGAATGGAAAGCGTTCCTCCGCCGTTGATGCCCATGACCCTGGCGGAGGCGGACTGGACGGTGACCTTGGCACCGATCGTCGCCGATTCTCCGGAGGCGACCGTCAAATAGCCTGTGCTTGAACCGCCGACGGTAATTACACGAACGGTGGAGTTGGCGGTGTTCGAGAGTGTGTAGCCTGAGTTGGCGAAGTGAATGCCTCCGGTGGAAGATGAACCGTTGGCCGTGGTGATGGCACCGCCGAGAGTGACGACATAGGTGCCATCCGTCCCCGCACCGAAGGTGGCGCTGTCGCCGGCCGTCCAAGTGGCATTATCGGTGGACGTGGTGGTGTTGCGCCAGTTGCCCGAGCTGGTGAGCCAGGTTCCGGATCCGTCCTGGGCACCGGTGGTGATGGTATCGCTGTCCCAGGTGAGGGCGGCACCGTGGGCGGTGGCCGCAAGGGCGATGGCGGAGACAAGTGCGAGACGGCGGGCGTTTTGGTATTTGGGTTTCATGGATTTGGTATGGTCGGGTCTGGTTTGGATTTCGTTATAGGGGTTGTCGGAAACATCTGGAAACCGGCTCCCGGGCCTGGCGAAATCGCAATGGCATGCAGTGGAAAGTTTTGATTGTCATTCGGGGTTGGCTATCCCCCGCACGGGGGATTTTTCGGGTGCTTGCGGCGGTCCCCCAGCAGGTGCGGGGGGCGGATTTTCATGCATGGCGACGGCGGCGAAGGAGCCCCGCCGTGATCAGCAGGCCGGCCAGCGCGCTGGTGGGCTCGGGAACGGCAGTCCACTTGAGGGTGCTGCCGTCAATGGAGAAGGAGCCATAGGTGCCGGGGCTGCCTAGATCCGCGAGGGAACCGCCCGCGCCGCTGTAGTTGTAGTGTTGAAAGCTGGTGAAGATCGACTGGAAGTTGACCTCGCTTCCGGCGTCCGAGGTTTTGAAAATGTCCAGCCACTGCCGATCCTGCGCCCAGAAGCCATCGGCAAAGGTCGTGGTGCCATCCAGCACGACGCGGAAGATGGCTCCAGAGCCGGTGGTGCCCAGGGTTCCGGAAACATTGACCGCATCCCAATCCGTGCCACGGACCGCGCCGACCGTGTCGGAGTCTTTCAAGGTGGATCCCAGTTCCCATTCAAAGATGGAGCCTTGGGCGTAGGTGAGATTGGTGGAAGTGCCGTCGTCGAAGGTCTGCTTGCCCACGCTGTTGCCGACGGAATGAATGGCCCCGGCATTGAAGGTGGTGTCTCCGCCAATGGTGCCCGTCCCCTTGAGGCGGGTTCCCGCGTTGTTCACGCTGACGTTTCCAATGGCTGTGGATTGATTGCCATTGATGACGAGCGTGCCTTCATTCACCGCGGTGGTGCCGGTGTAGGTGTTGTTGCCGGAGAGCGTGAGGGACTGGGTACCCGTCTTGGTGAGAGCGGTCGCACCGGAGATTTTGCCCGAGAAAACCGAGGCGTCAGTCGTGTTGACGGTGAGGTTGGCTGCTGTCGCGGACTTGATTTCATTGGCCGATCCCGTGCCCGCTACGGACAGGCCGGCGACTGTCTGATTGCGTCCGTTAAGGTCGAGGATGCCTGATACGTTGCTTCCACCCAACACCAGCTTGGTCGCCGTGGGCAGGCGGTCGTTGCCGCCATCCAATTTGACGGAACCGGTGTTTGTGGAAATAATGGTGGTATTCCCGAGGTAGGTATTCGCGCCGGAAATCACCAAGGTGGTGCCAGCGTTCGGACGCAGTGTTAATCCATTGGTGGCGTTGCTGCCGCTGATGGTGCCCGAGACCGTGAGTTGTCCCGCGTTGACTCCGATCCGTGTTCCAGCGGTGGAACCGACCACCACGCCGCCAGCCCATTCGTTGGTGCCAGAGTATCCTTGTAGCGCGCCGAATGAATTGCCACCATCGCCATTGATGGTGACGGATTTTCCGCTGCCGACGGTGATTCCACCATCAAGCGAGAGGCGGCCGGAATCGACCGTGATCGAGGAGGTGCCGTTGATCGCACCGGCAGAAGCAAGTCTGAGTTCGCCGCCGCTGACAAGGGTAGCTCCGGAATAGCTGTTTGTTCCGGAGAGGGTGACGGCTCCGGCACCGCTCTTGGTGATGCCGTAATTGTTTCCGCCATCCCCGATGTTGCCGGAAAAAATCATCGATTTGCCAGCCACGGTGGAACCAATGGCTGATTCAAGGGTCGTATTTCCGGTGAGGGTTCCGGTGCCGGTGAAAGTCACGCTTTTCTCGGTTTCAACGGTTGCTCCTTTGATTGTCCCTGAAAGATTCAAGGTGTTGTGGATGGTGACGTCAGCACTTATGGTGGAACGGAGCGAGCCACCGGACAACGTCGCGGTTCCCGTGCCGAAGGCTCCAGCGGTGGGGCTGTTCGCCGAACCGGCAGAGCTTCCCAGAATGGCAAGTGTCGCGCTGCCGCCCATGGTGAAGCCGCCGCTGAAGTTGCTGTTGGCCGAGAGGTTGACCTGACCGCTGCTGCTTCCGGCGGTGGAAACGGCACCCAGTCCAGTGATGCCGCTTCCGCCAATGGCGATGGTGGTTCCTGAATTCGGATTGATCGTCAGGGTCTTGCCGTTTGCCACGGAAATGCCATTGCTGCTGGTCAAGGTGCCCGAGCCTGCAAGATGTCGTAAGGACGCACTGTCATTGAGGGTGATGGCACCGCTGTAGGTGACCGAGTTGGAGTAGGCTCCGAACTCCTTGGTGCCGGCACTGCCGCTTTGCACGGTCAGGGCGTTGGCAATCGTATAGGTGCCGCTGGTGGATGTGGATGCACCGAACAACTGTGCGCTGGCGCTGCCGGTGGTGTCGCCGAGCAGGATGGTTCCGGCGGAAGTGCCGATGGGGTTAGCACTGGTGGTGGAGGAAGACGACCCGGAAACCGACAACCGGCCCTCCTTGATGGTCACGCCACCGGTGAAGGTGTTCGCGCCGGTGAGGTCGAGGCGACCGGCACCCGCTTTTACCAACCCGACCGAGCCCTGGATGATGGCGGAGATGGTGGCGGTTTTGGCGGTGCCGAGGGCGTTGACCGTGATGGTCGGGGTGGTGCCCGCGAGGATCAGGTTGTTGGAGGATGTCCCGTTGTTGTTGAGGATCCAGCTTCCGGCCGTCGCGGTGTCGCTATCGCCAAAAATCAGGTTGGTGAGCGTGCGATCGCCGTCGAGGCTGACCGTGCGGTCGGCGGTGATGTCGTTGGTGAAATTGGCGGTGAATCCGGAGCCGTCAGCGATGGTGTCGCTGACCCAGTTGCCCGGGGTGCTCCAGGTGCCATTGTCATCGACGTTCCAGGTTCCATCCACCGCGAATAACGCCGGTGCGATACAGAGTGAGAGCGCGGAGAGATGGATGCCGCGAGCGCGGCTGCGGGAGATGAGACGAAGGGGTTTTGCTTTCATGGGAGGCGATGGGGCTTGGCGGGGAGTGAATCCTTGTCGAGCTGACTTGCGTTGGCGGTTTTGGGTTCGGCCTGCGCGCGGCGTGGGGCTTTCACCCGGACAGCCAACCGCGATGTTGCAATTTCCGGTTTTGGCGGTTGAGGCGCAAGAACGCCACTATCCTCCGTACGCAGGATGCCAGGCCAGCCGCGCTCACCGGTCACCTGGTGGCATCAGGCGTGGCCAAACCATTGATTTTCCGAGGATTCCCCCAAACTCCGGCGGGTATCCCGGCCGTTTTCCCGGACTTGGCCTTCGGGTCCTGCCGTCATCGGCGAGGTGAAGCCTCGCATTCTTTGCCGCGTTCAGCGCAGCAGTCCGCGCTCGTGAGCGAGGGCCACGGCGTGAGTGCGGTCCACCGCGCCGAGTTTTTCGAAGATGTGGGAAAGATGCGTCTTGATGGTGACCTCCCCGATTCCGAGTGCGGCTGCGATTTCCTTGTTCACCCGGCCGCAGGCCACCATCCGCAGCACTTCGGTTTCGCGCGGACTC
>Ga0114938_1001375_pt1 | contig 16663 bp, 9 predicted proteins | sample AshMeaBigSpring_FD_88675 | JGI IMG/M metagenome (GOLD analysis project Ga0114938, IMG submission 88675) | Groundwater microbial communities from Big Spring, Nevada to study Microbial Dark Matter (Phase II) - Ash Meadows Big Spring | ecosystem: Environmental > Aquatic > Deep subsurface >...
AGGATGATGTCGGCCTCTTCCTGCGCCTGGGCGAGGATGTCGCCGTAGTCCACGCCGGCGTAGATGATCGTGCCGCTGACGATGTGCGGCTCGTACTCCTCGATCTCCTCGATCGTGCACTCGTGCTTCTTCAGGTCGGCGATGGTGCCGACGGCGTGGGGCTTGGGGTCGATAACCTCGGCCGCGCCAAAGCGCCGCGCCGCCACCCAACCGGCGCCGTACTTCATCTCGCCGTGCGTCAGCGTCGGGCCGTCCTCGATTACGAGCACGCGCTTGCCGCGAATCGCCGCGCTTTCCTCCACAAAGATCGGGCTGGCGGCATCAATGACGATAGCGTCGGGGTTGAGTTGCAGCGCCAGTTCGCGCGCCTGCTCGATCTGCTCGAAGGAGGCTGTCTCCACCTTGTTGATCACGAAGACGTCCGCCAGGCGCAGATTCACTTCGCTGGGGAAATAGCGCAGCCCGTGGTCGGCGCGATGCGGGTCGATGACGACGATCCACAGATCAGGCTTGAAGAAAGGCAGGTCGTTGTTCCCACCATCCCAGATCACGACGTCGGCCTCAGCCTCGGCCTGGCGCAGGATACGTTCGTAATCGACGCCCGCATAGATGACGCCGCCGTTCATGATGTGCGGCTCATACTCCTCGCGCTCCTCGATGGTCACGCGGTGCGTTTCCAGGTCGTCGAGCGTGGCAAAGCGCTGCACGGCCTGCGCCACCAGGTTGCCGTAGGGCATGGGGTGGCGCACGGAGACGACGCGCTGCCCCAGTTCGCGCAGCACGCGCACCACGGCGCGGCTGGTCTGACTTTTGCCGGCGCCGGTGCGCGACGCACAGATCGCCACGACCGGCTTGGCGGAGTTCAGCATTGTCTGCGCGGGGCCGAGGAGCATGAAGTTGGCGCCTGCCGCCATCACACGCGCGCTGACATGCATCACGTGGTCGTAGGTTACGTCGCTGTAGCTGAAGACGGCGGCGGCGATGCGCTCGTCGCCGATCAGCCGCTCCAGCTCGCTTTCGCCCAGGATCGGGATGCCGGCGGGATAGCGCGCGCCCGCCAGCTCCGCCGGATAACGCCGGTTCTCGATGTAGGGAATCTGGGTGGCCGTAAAGGCGACCACTTCATAATCCGGGTTGTCGCGAAAATAGACGTTGAAGTTGTGGAAGTCGCGGCCGGCGGCTCCCATGATCAGTACGCGCTGCGCCATTGCAGAGAGTCCTTTCTGAAACTGTTGCGTGCTGCGTGTTGAGCGCCAGGTCATGCAGCACACAACACGCAACACTTTACACGAAACACGTTGAACGACACTCACAAGCCGCAGCAGTCGGACGTGCGGCGGCAAGCCTTCCCAGTCTACCCGCATTGCAAGCTGTGTCACACTGCCTGCCGGTAGGGTCTGTGCGCTGGCCAAATGACCAGGGTGACCATTGCCCATTTTGACGCAGAGGCGCTGAGCCGCAGAGATTCGCAGAGGAAGGAGAAGAGAAATGCAGACAATTCTCTGCGCTATCTTTGCGACTCTGTGTCTTTGCGTCAAGCGGACTCTCAGCGGTGCTTGAAGTTGTCGAGCCGCCGGTCGTCTTGTCTCGGTTCCGATTGGTAATCGGCGCGCCTGCTTTGCGTGGCAGCGCGGCGGCATTTGTTTCCGGGGCGAGGGCATTTGCTTGCCGGGCGAGGGCATTTGTCTCCGGGGCGAGGGTGTTAGCTTGTGGCGCGAGGTCGTTAGCTTGCGACGCGAGGTCGTTAGCTTGCGGCGCGAGGGTATTTGTCTCCGGGGCGAGGGTGTTAGCTTGTGGCGCGAGGTCATTAGCTTGCGACGCGAGGTCGTTAGCTTGCGGCGCGAGGGCGTTAGCTTGTGGCGCGAGGGCGTTAGCTTGCGACGCGAGGGCGTTAGCTTGCGGCGCGAGGGCGTTAGCTTGTGGCGCGAGGGCATTTGTTTCCGAGGCGAGGGTGTTAGCTTGCCGGGCGGTGGGATTGGCGTCGAGCGTGGCTGGCTTTCCGTGCGGGGTGACGGCGTTTAAATCCGGTCATCTTTCACAGAGGCACTGCCTCATGAAGCACGTGAGTGCGCAAAAATGGATTCAGACTTCAAGTTGGGGCCAGCAAAACTACAGCAGATGCAGACATCAACGGATAGGGCGCGTGGCCGGCGCGCTGGCTTTATCCGTGGGGAGGAGTTGCGAGGGGCGAGGGGCGAAATGCGGCTGCTGTCCGGATGCACGCGCACGCTTTGCGCGCAACGCGCGTCTGGTGCTTGAAATGCACAATAAACGCTGCTATTGTTGTTTTAGAAGATCATTGTGCCACGCTTCACAAGTCGTCGGTCTCCCCAATTGGCGGCGCATCTTACCCGCTGACCACCCAATCGATGGAAAGGGCGATCTCAATGGCGAGGATTCGCCTGTCCCCATTCCCACGTTGTCGTGGCGTCATACTGATCGTTCCTCGATTCGTTGATGGCAGATTCTACTACACTCCGCCGTCCCCCTCCATGACACAGACTCCGGTAGGATTTGTAAAATCAGACACTTGAGATTTACAGAAATGTATGCTACGATTTCTTCAGGAAATTATTGCTCTGTTCTTCACAAGCTGTCCGTGATTCCCGGTTGACGGCGCACCTCACCCGTTGACGTGCATTCCTGGTTCGAAAGGCGATCCCGATGCCTGGCGTGTTATCTGCACAGTCACCCTGCCGGCGCAGTTCCCGACGTAAACGACTGTCTGTTCTGCCAAACTGTTCGATTCAGAAAAAGGAACCATTCCATGAAAATTAAACCGCACCGCCCTCGCTCATGCTTAGGCTGGTTTGCCTGGGTCTTTGGCATTCTGCTTGCCTTCCTTCTCCTCAGCAACGTCTATGCTCAGGTGCGGCTGGCGATTGCCCGCACCCAGGCGGAGGCGCTCGCCAGGGAGCTTGGCTACACGCCGGACGACTTACTGCTATTTCGGACGGATATCAACAATGTGAACATCGTCACCGGTTCCGCCAAATGTAATGCCGAGCTCTATTTCGTCACGCCGCTGGGATTCGATGAGTTCGAGGCGAAGCTGATGCAGGCAAGGCCGGGGACGAGGGTGAATCCTGGAACTAGCGAAGCGGATTATTGGTGGTATCTACCGGTCGATACATACGATGCCAATGGCAACAAGGTGGAAGACGAGGAGTCACTGCCGACTGCCCTTACGATGACCTGGTTTGTGAAAGACGAGTTGTATTCGCCAATAGTGGGTTCAGCCGAACTATACCAGACGGAACAGATTCCCCTGTCGCTCAAATATGGTGAACGACCAATCAAGAACAACATCGCTGTCATCACCTGGCTTGCCGGGCGATACCCGATCTGGGTCGTGTGCTTTTGAAACGTTTCTTGGACCGTCTTGACAAGCCGCTTTTCGCTTCATGAAATCACCATTCGACTAGAAATCGGAGAAAGCTATGTTGCGTCTGATAGCACGCGTACTCCCGGTGATAGTGAGTCTGAGTGTTTTCGTATTTTTGGTTACTGTACTCCCGGTGGCTGGACAATTCGACCTCTCCCGCCTGCCGCAAGGCGTGGAGCATCAAGTGGCAACCGGGCAATCGCCCGCCAATCCGCCACCACCGGCCACACCGGCTCCGGCCGACCGCATCTTTCTGCCATTGATAGCGAATATGGAACTGAATGCTAGTGGCGAATATCCGCCATCAAGAAACGATGCCGTCAACGCCGCCGCCCATGCCGGCAACTCGGCAGAGGACCCGCCCGTTGCTACTCGCCACACGCTTGTGACGGACCAGGCGCCGTGGCTGGACAGGCTCTGGTTTCGTTCGGCTTATCAGCACCAGATGAACCTTCTTTCAAGTCATTTTGATTCCAGAAAGGACAATTCCGTATGAAACTCAAAATTCATCGCCCTCGCTCCTGCTTAGGCTGGTTTGCCTGGGTCTTTGGCATTCTGCTCGCCTTCCTTCTCCTGAGCAACGTCTATGCCCAGGTGCGGCTGGCGATTGCCCGCACCCAGGCGGAGGCGCTCGCCAGGGAGCTGGGCTACACCCCGGACGACCTTCTGCTCTTTCGGACAGATATCAACAATGTGAACATCGTGACCGGTTCCGCCGGATGTGATGCCGAGTTATATTTCGTCACGTCGCTGGGATTCGATGAATTCGAGGCGAAGCTCATGCAGGCAAGGCCAGGGACGCAAGTGAATCCTGGAGCTAGCCAAGTAAGATATTGGGCGTATCTGCCGGTCGATACATACGATGCCAATGGCAACAAGGTGAAAGACGAGGAATCACTGCCGCCGGTTCTTAAAATGACTTGGTTTGTGGCAAGCGATCAGTCGCGCCTATTAGGCTACGCGTCATGGCCAGACACGCCCATCTGGTCGGGGCCAACAGCGGGTACAGCCAAACTATACCAGACGGAAGAGATTCCTATGACGCTCAAATACGGCGAGCGACCAATCAAGGACAACATCGCTGTCATCAAGTGGTATGCCGGGCGATACCCGATCTGGGTAGTGTGCCTTTGATAAGCTTTCTCGAACTGCCTTGTCTGTTTACTTTCCGCTTCATGGAATCACCATTCAACTAGAAATCGGAGAAACCTATGTTGCGTCTGATGGTACGCGTACTCCCGGTAATAGTGAGTCTGAGTGTTTTCGCAGTTTTGGTTGCTGTTCTGCCACTGGCTGGACAATCTGACCTTTCCTGGTCGCCACAAAATATAGAGCATCAACCATCGATCGGACAATCGCCCTCTACACCACCGCCACCTGCTGTGCCGGCCTCGCTCGACCGCATCTTTCTGCCGTTGGTGGCAAATGTTGAAGTCAACGCCAACGCCGAATATCCGCCATCGAGAATCGAGGCCGTCAACGCCGCCGCCCATGCCGGCAACTCAGCAGAAGACCCGCCGGTTGTTACTCGCCACACCTCTGTCACGGACCAGGCTCCGTGGTTGGATGATTACTTTGGGCGTTCAGAATTGCCGGAGGGCCTACTGACCTTTCCGATCACCCTCACGGCGCCGGTGCTTTCACAAGACCGGACGAACCCCGATGGGTCGATCAAGTCTGATTGGGACTATATCATCCTGAAAGATATGCATGCGATCCCTGAATATGTCTTCCTCGAACTGCACGTTTGGGATGTCGACGACGATGTAGAGGACACTTGTCCTGAGATCGATTATATCTTTGTCAACGGACATCGACTGGGGGATCAAGGCGGCTTTCCGTTGGGGGCTTTTCTGCGTGGCGGCGATGGAAACTGGACGACGTGGAGCATTTCCTTCAAATCCGACTTGCTGCGTTTCGCAGTAAGACCAGGCTTCGATGGGCAACCGCCCGTGCCCGGGATCAACGAGATATCAATCGAGGTCAACGCCGAATGTGAAGAGGAAGATTGGAGAGTCGAGGTGGACTGGGGCGCCCTCTATCTCGGCCCCAGCCTGGCGTATCCGCTCTTGCTCGTCCATGGTTGGACCGGAGATGAACATACATTTGACGCTTTCAAAAATTTTGCCACATATGCCGGCTACAATGCGAAGATTGCCGACAATCTTGGACGGGGCATAGAGGATTGGTCGACATCGACAGCGTTGTTATCGACCGCAATCAGCCAGACGCTCACGGAATTCAACGCAGAAAAGGTGACTATCTTTGGACACAGCCGGGGCGGCTTGTTCGCTCGCCATCTGCTGCGCACCGTTCCCGCGGCTGAGGCTGCCACCATCAACGCCGTCGTCACATTTGGCACGCCTCATCATGGCACGAATGTAGTCACCACAGTGGCGGGTTTCCGATGTTGGATCGAATTCTTGGATGACCCAGACAATAGAGCGAAATGTTTTGACGCTGCCGACGCGCTCACCAGACCGGCAATGGTGGATTTCAATTACGTGGGGTGTCGGGCGCTGAGGTTCCCCTTATCACAGCCTACATTTATTATCAGTGGCGACCATGCTGCCACGCTTGACACGCTGCCAAATCCGTCAGCGGCGCTGATCGCTGAGTTTGCCGGACAGAACCATGTGCTTGCGCCAGATGCTACCGTACAGGTGGAGGCGCCCGACATAGAATGGGTGATTCTCGGCGATCCAGCGTATTTGATTCAACGCGCCATTATGGGGCTAGAGGTGCGCACCGCCTACCCAGATGCATGGCCTGAAAATTTGGACGAAATCCGCTGGTATGGATGTTTGCCCCGCTCCGGCCCGTGGGAGATGACACGCACCAAACATACAATCGTGGGTGGTCCCCTTGACACCCTCCCCTGGAATGGGACTTTCCCCTGGCGTGCTGACACCGCGCCTTTTCCACATGCTGCGCACGTAGACAAGATATTCCCCTCTCTAGATCATGGGGCCATCGCCAGTAATCGCGGCGTGTTCGACTATGCCATCGATCTGCTCGACCCAGACTTCCCGCCGCCCGATGCAGGGGCGGCGCAAGCTGCTACCTCGACTTCGGTCGAGACAGAGGAGGCGATGCAACCACTGGCGGCCTTCTATGGCGAATTGAGTCCGGCGCAAACGCAGGTCTACTCGGCGCCGGTCACAGCCGTCATGACGATGGTGGTGGATGTGCTCGCCACCACGCCGCTCCTGGTCACGCTCATCGACCCGAACAGCCAGCCCATCACCCCGCAGACGCCCGTCACAAATCCCCAGGTGGCGTATACTGTCATCACCTCGACCTTCAGCGGTGCGGTCGACGACATCTATTGGCAGCATCAGTACACGATCGACGCGCCGGCGGATGGCGTGTGGCAACTGCAAATCAGCGCCGAAACGCAGAGCCGCTTTGGCGCCCAAATCAGCATCGATTCCCCAGTCGAGCTGCTTCTGCTCACCGACAAAAGCAAGTACGAACCTGGTCAGACTGTGACGGTGCGCGCCGGCGTCGGCAACCAGGGCGTGCTGCAAACCGGGCACACGATTACCGGCGGCGTCGCGTTGCCTTCCGATGCCGTCGTCCCGCTCGTCTTCTACGATGACGCCACACATGGCGACGCCACAGCCGGCGATGGCTTCTTTGCCGCGCAATTCGAGGCACCGTCCGTGGATGGCCGGCTCACCCTGAATGCGCAGTCCAGCAAAGAGGGCATCCTGCGTCTGGCCAAGACAAGCGTCGCCATGGTGACAAAGACTGCGGCGATCCTGGGCGTCGGCAACGAAACGCCGGTCGATACGAACGGCAACGGCTACTACGATGCGCTGCAACTGGATGTCACCGTCCACATCACGACCAGCGGAGAGTACAACCTTATCGGCTCACTGGCTGACGCCGCAGGGACACGACTCGTCGGCGACGCCTATTCGGCGCAGAGCAGCGGCCCGCTGGCGAGCGGCGTGCATACCATCACGCTCAGCTTCGACGGCAAGACCCTGCGCGCCGCTGGCGTCGATGGCCCGTACCTCCTCGATTTTCTGTACATCGAGCATCTCGACGTCGACGACTACATGCCGCCGGTGGTGGATTCGGTGCAGAACGGCTACACCACCGCCGCCTACACCGCCCGCCACTTCGAGGGTGAGCCGTTGGCGATGCTCGCCGCCGGTGACAGGGCGGAGGATCTGAACGGCAACGGACTGTACGACCAACTGCTGATCACCGCCACCATTGCGGCGATTCTGTCCGAAGGCGACTACGATTGGAGCAGTCAACTCGTGTTGCCGACCGGCGTCGCCGTCGGGACGCCAATCACAGGAAGCGGCCAACTCTATCCCGGCAAGCGCATCGTCTTCAGCGTCTTCAGCCCGCCGCTGCGCCAGGCCAACCTGGATGGCGCCTACTCCTTGACGACGGCTGTTGCCGCCCAGTCCCTGTAAACGGCAAAATCCCGTGCTTGAAGTTTACAGAAAAGTATGCTACGATTTCTTCAGGAAATGATTGCTTCATTCTTCACAAGCTGTCCGGAGCTCCTGGTTGGCGGCGCACTTTGCCCGTTAATGTGTATCCCTGGTTCGAAAGGCGATCCCATGATGGACTCACTCCCGGCGAACTTCCCTGCCACGCAAGTTAATCGATCCAAACCAACATGAAACAAAGGCTCACATCCCTATGAAATCTCTCCTGACCTGCCTGGCTATCCCCGCTGGTCTGATCAGCCTGATCGTTCTTCTGTTTGTTGGAGGAAGATTCTACGGACAGTGGCGCATGGCGCAGATGGCGGAAGATCTGGCCTCGTTTGCCCGCGAGCTTGGCTACACGCCCGACGATCACTTGCGTCACGAAATAGCACAATGGGATCCAAACCTTGTCACTGGATCCGCACATTGTGGCGTCTATCTTTACTTCACGACTCCCATGAGTGTTTCCAAGTTCACAGAGCGGCTGAATCAGGTGTGGCCAGAAACAAAGGATCGGCGGTTTGCAGACCTGCCTAATACGGCTTTGTACACGATATTGGATTTAACAGTCAATGGCGTCGAGGTTTGGAAACCACAGTATGTTTCATTCAGGAAGCGCATGGATTCGTACTTTTGGCCTCCGATCAATAAGGGAGGGAGACGTATTCAACTAGATGAGACGATGGGTCTTGGTGTCACAATTGGATATAAAGGTCGTCGCATTGAGGGCAATATTGTTGAGGTCTATGAAGATGCCGGTGTTTTCCCTTTCTGGATGTACTGTCCGGCAGCATCTAGCGATGCACCTGAATCTCCGTTCGATTAGCACCCCCCTCATCATTTTGCGTTGCCAAGAATCAAGTCAATCGTATCGTCAATGTTTTCAGTCCCTGAAGGAGAATCCCGATGTCACACGATTGCATTTTCATCTCACGTCGAACCTCAGTTACGGCGGCCGGTCTTGGATTGATTGGAGTAGTTCTGTTTTGTATGGAGCTGCCTTTCTTTTCCCCAGCCAGAGCAGCAGGAGAGAATCCGCCCGAGATTATGCTGGCGGAGCCAGCCCCCACCACCCTTCCCACCACACAGACAGCAAACTCGATTTTTCTCCCTCTGATTGCACATGAATCAGACAATGAACTCGATCTGCACCACGAGTCTGCCCCTCCTCTTGTGATAGCGAGCAGCGACCATAACGGCCATTCGGCGACGCCTCCGCCTGCTGCCAACAGCTACACCTTTATTGCTGACCAGGGCGGTCATTTGGATGAGTATTGGGAACGTTCCGATCTGTCCAACGGTTTGTTGACCTTCTCTATCGCCATTTCCGAGCCGGCGGTGTCCATCTACGATGTCTTCCCCGATGGTTTGTTGACGCCTGCGGGTCTGGATCACATGGTTTCCAAACACAAACTTTCCAATGATTCACTGCTTACGCTGCATGTCTGGGATGTCGATCATGATGCGTACGGCTGTGCAGAAGTGGACCTTGTGTCTATCAACGGCTATCGCGTCAAGCGAGATGGACTGCCCGTGGCGTTGCGCAGTGGAAACAGCATATGGGACACTTGGGGCGTATTTTTTCCAACTACTTTTCTTCGCTTTCCAGTGCGTTTCGGCGATGGCGCCCAGGTCGTTGAACCAGCCCTCAATGAAATCACCATCGACGTCGATACCCAACAATGTGAGATTACTTGGGCCGTCGAAGTGGACTGGGGAGCTATCACCCTACGACCTAGCCTTGACTACGGTCTGTTATTCATTCATGGATGGACCGGCAAAGCAGATACATTTCAAGATTTTCATGATTTTGCTCAGCAAGAAGGCTACCTCGCTTATCGACTTCAAGATTTTGAAAGAGGAATCCTTACCTTGGAAGAAACGGTGCCGCTTGTGAGGAATGCAATTGAAAGTGCAACCGAGATCAGCGGCACCGAAAAAGTCTTCATCGTCGCCCACAGTCGCGGCGGTCTGTTTACGCGCGCTGCATTGCGAGAATATCCCTCACTAGCCGAGAAAGTCGCAGGATATGTAACCTTGAGCACGCCACATCATGGCGTTGACTTCCCTGCCGATTTCCTTTCCAATGATATCGAGTGGGCCGCCTGGGTCAATGACCAGCTTAACCAATGTAAAGCGGAACTCGACAGTGAAGATTGCGAAAGCGCTGCTGAATCGTTACGGGTGGAAGAAGTGGCAAAATTCAACTACGGCCCCGATTGTGTGCCAGTTCACCATTTTTATGGGGATTCGACGTATGTCGAATGGGTCAATTGTGTAGCACTTTGGAACGAGGCGGAAAGCGCCAATGGCTACTCATTTACAGGCGGTATCGTTGATATACCATCTGCATCTGCCACGTTCCCATGGCGAGCAGATGCTATTGCTTATCCGGTACAGGTGGATGTAGACAAAGCCTACTTCAATCACACGCACATGAGCATTGTCAGCGGAGACGACGTCTATGAAGACGTACTGGCGCTTTGGGATACCAGACCACTATCCGATAGCGCACAAGCCGCGCAAGCAGCGGTTACCGTACAAGCGGCGACGCCTACCGTTCAACCTGGGTTGGCAACCACCATACAACCGATCTTTTCCTATTCAGGAACCGTTGTGGCAGGGCAGACACAGGTTCTTACGATTCCGGTTGCAGGAGCGACTTCCATGACGGTGAAGCTGCTTGCAAGCACGCCTATTTCGATAAGTCTTGTCGACCCAGCGGCTCGCCTCATTACTTCTGATACATCTATAATTGATCCAACGGTAACCTACTTCATCCTCGAACCAACCGAAGGGGGTATGCTCTCAGATTGGCTGTATCGATTTGAGATTCAAGCGTCACCGGATGGAATCTGGCAGATTTATTTGCCTGCAACAAGCGATACGCAGGTCATCTTGTCGGCGGCAGTTACTTCCCCCATCTCGCTGTTTGTTGCAACGGATAAAGGCGCCTATCGACCTGACGAACTTGTCACTGTCCAGGCAGATGTCACAGACGCAGGAACCTTGCAGAGTGGGTTCACCTTCTCCGCTACCGTGCTGCTGCCCGATCGAACAACCCTCCCGCTCGCCTTCTATGATGATGGCACGCATGGAGACCTGACTGCTGACAACAACGTATTCACGGCTCAATTCACTGCCCCCAATACACGAGGATCGGGAACGATTCTTGCGCAGGCGACCAAGAACAATACGATTCGGTATGGCCATGCCGCGTTCAGCGTGTTTGAGCAGGTGGCAGAGATTCAGCGTATTGCGTCAGAAACCATCGTAGATACGAATGGCAATGGCTATTTCGATACGCTAACCTTCGACGTAGTCTTTGATGTGCTGGAGCCTGGCAACTACAGCGTCATGGGCAATCTGCTTGCTGGCAGTGGTGAAAAGATCGTTGGCGGCACTTATTCAACTCTGGCTGCAGAGGAGGTATTGGCAGCAGGAACCCATACCGTGACGCTCAGTTTTGAGGGCAAGCAATTACGTGAAGCCGGAATAGATGGCCCTTATGTTCTCGATGATTTGAGAGTGAGTCACTATTTCGACGAATTTCCTTATCCTATGTCTGTGGACCTGAAACATAATGTCTACACGACCACGGCCTACACCGCCGACCAATTCGAGGGCGACGCGCTGCGAGCACTCGCTGCGAGCGACAGCGCCGAAGACCAGACCGGCGACGGCCTGTACGACAGCCTGACGATCAGCGTCACCTTCGACGTGCTCCAGCCGGGCGTCTACGAATGGCACGGCCTGTTGATCGATAGCGCGGGCGTACCGGTGGCGCAGGCTGCCCGCCGCGGCCAACTCGACCGCCAGACCCCGGCCATCTTCACCTTCGCCGGCGGGCAACTGGTTGGACAGGACGGCCCCTATACGTTGACCAACGTCTTCATCACGCGGCTGGCGGAGACGGTCGAAACCTTCTACTTCGACGATGTTCATCGCACCGCGGCTTATCAGACCGGCCAGTTCGGGACGACGCCCATCGTGATGACCGGCGCACATGCAGCCATCGACCTGAACGGCAACGGACTGTACGACCAACTGCTGATCAGCGCCACGGTGGCGGCGATTGTCACCGAAGGCGACTACGCGTGGAGCGGTCAACTCGTGGGGCCAACCGGCGTCGCCGTCGGGGCGCCGATCACGGGAAGCGGCCAGCTCTACCCCGGCAAAAGCATTCCCTTCGCCGTCTACAGCCCGCCGCTGCGCCAGGCCAACCTGGACGGCGCGTATTCCTTGCAGAATGTCGTCATCACCCATCGTGAGTTGCCCACCGTCACCGTCGCCATGCCACTGCTCTACACCACGCCGCCCTTCCCGGCGGCGCAGTTCGACCCGTGGGACTTGCAGGCGGCAGGCATCGGCGCCCAAGCGGTCGACGCCAACGCTAACGGGCTGTATGACAAGCTGATCTTCACGACGACGATGAACATCCCGTTGCCCGGCGCCTACGACATGGAGTATGTCCTGGTCTCACAGCAGGCGCCCGAGACGGTGATCTGGGCCACCAGTTGGAGTTGGTGGTATCCCCAGGGGCCGATTACCAAAGCGGTCGCCTTCACTGGAGCGGTAATCGCCGACGCCGGCGTCGATGGGCCTTACATGCTGAAACTTGTCAACGCCACCTACTATCCACCGGACGCCGAGGAGGAGATTTCGTTCGTCTTGGTCGAAGCGCAGAATCTGTACACCACGGCGGCGTACACTGCCAGCCAGTTCGAGGGTTTCCAGGCTACGCCAACGCCGACGGCAACACCTGTTGCAACGCCGACGGAAACCCCGACGGCCACGCCGACCGAAACCCCAACGCTCATGCCCACGCCGACGGCGACAGCCACCGACACGCCTACCCTGGCGCCGACGGCGACGGAAACACCGACAGCCACGCCGACGGCGACCGATACGCCCACCCCGGCGCCAACCTTCACAGCGACGCCCAGCCCGACGCCAACTTTGACCCCCACACCGGCAAACCCATCGCTGCTCCACCTCAGTTCGAGCAGCAGCGGCAGCGTGGGCGGGGTCAGCTTTGCCGACGCCGACATCCTCACCTACGATCTGACGACCGGTGTGTGGAGCCTCTACTTCGACGGCTCGGACGTGGGCGTCAGCGTGGATGTGGACGCCTTCTTCCTCGACAGCGACGGCAGCATCCTGCTCAGCGTCGGCACGGACTTCTCGATTACCGGCTACGGTGCGGTGGACGACGCCGACGTCCTGCGCTTCACGCCCACTCAGCTTGGCCCGACCACGGCGGGCAGCTTCACGATGGTGCTCGACGGCTCGGATGTCGGGCTGGACACGCTCGGCGAGGACATCGACGCGCTCGGACGCAGCGCCGACGGTCGCCTCTTTGTCAGCACCGCCAACACCTGGAGCGTGCCCGGGCTGAGCGGCAGCGCCGCCGACCTCCTCCTCTTCACCGCTGCCAGCCTGGGCGATGTCACCACTGGTGCGTGGTCGCTCTACTTCGACGGCTCCGATGTGGGGCTGGGCGACGGCGCGAACACCTACTACGAGAATGTGGACGCCGCCTGGCTGGATGCCGCGACCGGCGACCTCTATCTCGCCACCAACGGCGACTTCACCACCGGCGCCGGTTTTGGCGGCGACCCCGACGACATCGTGTACTGCGCGGCGGCGACGCTGGGTGAAGCCACAAGCTGCACCTGGCATTTCCACTGGAACGGCGCCGAACACGGCTTTGGCGGCGAGAACCTCGACGGGCTGGCCTTCAGTGGCGCCATCCCCCTGCCGCCGCCGCTGCCCACGCCGGAGATCATCACTGTCACCGGCATCTATCTGAATGCGCTGGGCGGCACGGGCACGGGGCTGACCTTCAACTACAACGACATCCTGCACTATGACCTGGCGACCGGTCTCTGGAGCATGGTCTTCGACGGCTCGGATGTGGGCGTCAGCGGTGGCGTCGATGGCTTCCTGCTCGACAGCGACGGCTCGCTGCTGCTCAGCCTGGCGGTTGCCGCCACGCTGCCCGGCGCCGGTGCGGTGGAGCCTGCCGACATCGTGCGCTTCACGCCAACCCAGCTTGGCCCGACCACAACCGGCAGCTTCACGATGGTGCTCGACGGTTCGGATGTGGGACTGGACACGAGCGGCGAGGACATCGACGCCCTCGGACGTGCGCCTGACGGTCGCCTGCTTGTGAGCGTGGGCGGTGCGTTCAGCGCCGGCGGCGTCAGCGGCGGCGACGAGGACATCTACCTCTTCACCGCGACCACGCTGGGCGACGAGACCGCCGGCGCCTGGTCGCGCTACTTCGACGGCTCGGATGTGGCGCTCGACACGGCCACGGGCGAGGAGATCGACGGCTTCTGGGTCGACCCGGCCACCGGTGCGCTCTACCTGAGCAGCTACGACTTCTTCGCCGCTGGGGTGGGCGTGGGCGGCGACAAGAACGACCTCTACGTCTGTGCGCCGGCCAGCCTGGGTGAAGAGACCGCCTGCACGCTCGGCTTCTTCTGGGACGCCGGCGCGCACGGACTGGCGGGCGGCAACGTGCGCGGCTTCAGCCTGATCCCAGCGGAGAGCGTCGCCGCGGCGCAGGCAGAACCGGCGGCGGGGCAGGCGCTGCATCTGCCACTCATCGCCAGGCCGTAATCGTCAGGGAAAGGGGGAGACAGGGCGAATTCTCAATTACGAATTGAGAATTTGTCCTTGTCTCCTTGTCTCCTTGTCTCCGTGCCAGTCCCTCCCCGTCTCCGTGCCAGTCCCTCCGCCATCTGTGGGTTTGGCAACCGGACTTCAACCGGTTTTTGCTGCCAGTCTGCGAACCTGCCCCCAACCTGAAGCACACTTAGATTACTACTTGACACTCATTTTGAAAACGATTACAGTTAAGCACAGTCAATCGGACAATTTCATCTGAGTTTACCGTGTCGGCAAGAATCGAAGACGTTGCGCGTCAGGCCGGGGTTTCGACTGCGACAGTGTCGCGCGTGATCTCCGGAAAGCCATATGTCAGCGAGGCTGTGCGCCAGCGTGTGCTGGAGACGATTGCAAAGCTCGACTATCGCCCCAGCCGCGTCGCCCGGTCACTGCGCGTGCAGCGTTCTAGCATTATCGGCTTGATCATTTCTGACATCCAGAACCCGTTCTTCACGTCGGTTGTGCGCGCCGTGGAGGATGTGGCGCAGCAGCGCGGTTACTCGGTCATCCTGTGCAACTCGGACGAAGATGTCGAGAAGGAGTTGACCTACATCGAACTGATGTTGGCGGAACAGGTCTCCGGCATGATCGTTTCACCGACCGCAAGCAGCAACGAGGTTTACCAACGGCTAGTTGAGTTGCATGTCCCTGTGGTGGCGATTGACCGCCGTGTCGAGGGTGTACCGATGGACATGGTAGTAGGCGACAACGTCAAAGCAGCTTGCGCCGTCGTTTCGCACTTGATCGAGAATGGGTATCGGCGCATCGGCGCGGTGCTGGGCACGCCAGACGCCTCCACTGGCGCCGAACGTTATCAAGGTTATGTCGAAGCACTGGCGAGGCATGGATTGCCCTTGTTGCCGGAGTTGGTGCGCAGCGGGCCGCCACGCAACCAGAATGGGTATGAATTGACGCTAGAGCTGCTGGCGCAGACGCCGCCGCCAGACGCGATCTTCACCGGCAACAATTTACTGACGATCGGCGCCTTGCGCGCCATCTACGAACGTAACCTCCGCATTCCCGACGACATTGCCGTCGCCGGCTTCGATGAGATGGATTGGATGTTTCTTGTGAAGCCCGCACTGACGGTCGTGATGCAGCCGACCTATGAAATGGGGCGGCGTGCGGCGGAACTGCTCCTGGAACGCATCGCCAACCCGGAGCGCCCACCGCAAGCCGTCGTACTGCAACCGACAATCAAAGTGCGTGAGTCGAGCCGGCGTGTACATGAACAGGCATAGTTCCTTAGTTCCTTAGAAAACTGCCAGAGGCAAAAGTTAAAATCGTCGCGCCGGTGCAACGCAAAGCAGGGCGACGCGGCTTTCTACCGATTGAAACCAACACGTTCGACCGCGTGTTCATTAGCGTGATTTTGTGGATCGGCATCAGCCTGTTGTGGATGCGCTTCCTGGAAGCGATGATCCCGCTGTGGGTCTCCACCGTGCTCTGTCTGATCCTGGCGATCATCATTGTTCGGAAGGGATAGGGATTTTATGGAAGCATTAGTCCTCGAAAAAAAGGATGTGCTGAGCCTGCGCGACATCGAACTCGGTGAGACGCTGGGCGCGCACGACGTGCGCATCGACCTGCGCACGGTCGGCATCTGTGGCAGCGACGTACACTACTACACGCACGGCGCCATCGGCCAGTTCGTCGTGCGCGCGCCGATGGTGCTCGGTCACGAAGCCTCCGGCGTGATCACCGAAGTGGGTGGCGCGGTGACGCATCTCAAGGTCGGCGACCGCGTTTGCATGGAGCCGGGCATCCCCGACCCCAACAGCAAGGCGACGCTGCAAGGCATGTACAACCTCGACCCGGCGGTGCGCTTCTGGGCGACGCCGCCCATCCACGGCATCTTACGCCCGTCCGTGGTGCATCCGGCCGCTTTCACCTTCAAGCTGCCCGACAACGTCAGTTTCGCCGAGGGCGCGATGGTCGAGCCGGTCGCCGTCGGCATGCACGCGGCGACGAAGGCGAAGATCAAGCCGGGCGACCTGGCGATCGTGATGGGCGCTGGGCCGATCGGCATGGTGACGGCGCTGGCCGCCCTCGCCGGCGGCTGCAGCCAGGTGATCATGACCGACATGCAGCAACCCAAGCTCGACCTGGCGGCCACGCTTGGCCCGATCACGCCGGTCAACGTCGC
>Ga0114938_1001377_pt1 | contig 16655 bp, 18 predicted proteins | sample AshMeaBigSpring_FD_88675 | JGI IMG/M metagenome (GOLD analysis project Ga0114938, IMG submission 88675) | Groundwater microbial communities from Big Spring, Nevada to study Microbial Dark Matter (Phase II) - Ash Meadows Big Spring | ecosystem: Environmental > Aquatic > Deep subsurface >...
CAACGTGACGCTGATCGCGATGCGCATGCGGGCATCCAACAACTTGTCGGGCCAGGCCTCGCGCAAGATCAACGTCGTCTGCACCCGAAAACTTCCAGTCTGGAATGGCAGCAGTTGGTCTGCGCCGGTGGCCACGCGCAGCATTGCCTGGGCGCTGGCGGACGCCTGTCGCAACACCACCTACGGGGCCAAGCTGCCTGATGCCCGCCTGGATCTGGCCGGGCTTAAAGTGCTGGACACACTGTGGGCCAGCCGAGGGGATGAGTTCAACGCCCGATTTGATTCGGCGCTGAATTTCTGGGAGGCGATCACCAAGATCGCACAGGCGGGTCGCGCCAAGCCTTACATGCTTGGGGGCATCATCCGCTTTGCGCGCGACGGTGCGCAGAGTCTGCCGGTGGCCATGTTCTCGATGCGAAACATCGTGCGTGGCAGTTTCAGTGTCGAGTACCTGCTACCCTCGGACGACATGGCCGATGCGGTGGAGGTGGGCTACTGGGACGCTGAAGTTTGGGCATCGCGCCGCGTCACGGCCAAGCTGGCGGACAGCGCAGCCAGCAAACCGGCCAGGATCGAACTCTTTGGGGTGACCAGCCGCCAGCAAGCCTACCGCGAAGGCCTGTATCAGGCGGCCAGCAACCGCTACCGTCGCCGGTTGGTGAAGTTCACCACCGAGATGGAAGGTTTCATACCGGCCTTTGGTGACCTGATTGCCATCCAGCACGATATGCCCGCCTGGGGCCAGTTTGCCGAATGCACTGGGTGGAATGCGGCAAGCCGAACGCTCACGGTATCTGAGCCGCTGAGCTGGAGCATTGCCAACCACTACATTGGTTTTAGGACCAAAGCCGGTGGCGTGGACGGACCCTATGCGGTCAACCGTGGGGCGTCAGACAACGAGATGGTGCTGACGACCCATCCCGTGACTGTGCCTTACACCGGACAGGATTACGAGCGCACCCACATCGCCTTCGGGTGGGGTGAGACATGGCGGCAGTTGGCCAAGGTCGTTGCCGTGCGCCCGCGCGGTCTGCATCAGGTCGAGATCGAGGCCATCAACGAAGACCCATCGGTGCATACCGCCGACCAGGGGGTCACGGCACCAGCGGTGGTGACGAGCCAGTTGACCACGCTCTACACCACGCCGCTGATCGCAGACCTGACCCTGCGGTCATCCACGACGGACAACAGCAAGGCCTTGCTGACCTGGACGCCCGCACCGGGGGCCGAGACCTACCAGATCGAGATGGCAGCGGGCAGCAACCCCTACGCAGCGAACCTGGTCTGGACCCGGGTGGGGGAGACCTCGGCCAACAACTTTGCGGTCACGGCGCTGTATGGCGCGCAGACCCTGATCCGGGTGCGTGGCGTGGGCCTCACAGCCGGGCCTTGGGTGGCGCTTTTCTACGGCAGCAGTGCCGACTACATGTGGGTCAGTGATGGCCAATTGATGTGGCAGGCCGATGCCGGCTCGCTGATGTGGCGCTATTGAGAGCCCAAGCAAAGAACAGGAGAACAACGATGAGCGCCCCCAAGTACGACATCGAACTGGCCCAAGGCGAGACGTTTTATACGGCACTGACGCTTGATGAGAGCGGGGCGGTCATGGACCTGACTGGCTATGCCTTCGAGGGTCAGATCCGGGCCACACCTGAAAGTCCGACTGTGCTGGCGAGCTTTGGCTTTGATGAAAGTCGGCTTGCCAGTGGAACGGTGGCCATCACCTTGCCAGCGCCAGTCACCGAAAGTTTGCCGGTGCGTGCTTGCGTCTACGACCTTTTCATGACCAGCCCAGCGGGCATTCGCACCCAGCTGCTCAAAGGCAGTGTGTTGGTGTCCATGCGAATCACGCGCGGCTGATGGGAGTCGAGAGAGACCATGGCCATCCGCATTTCCATCACCACACCGAGGCAACCCGGAGTCACGGTGCAAACCGACACCCAGACCGTGAGGGTCCAGCCGCAAGGCGTGCGCACGGTACTCACCAACATTGGCGTCCCGGGTCCCACCGGCCCCAAGGGTGACAAAGGCGATCAGGGCGTGCTCGATCCCAACGCCGTGATCGACGCTGGCTACTTCTGATTTTGCGCAGGTATCAACTTCAAGGAGGGATTTCATGCCCCAAACCCTACAGATCAAACGCTCGGCCACAACTGCCACGCCACCCACATTGGCTGTGGGTGAACTGGCTTGGTCCGAGGTTTCAGACAATCTCTTCATTGGCGAGAGCGGCAACGTGGTCACGCCGATCGCTGGTGCTGGAACCTTTGCCCGCAAAGCCGATAGCCTCGCCATCACCGGTGACGTATCCGGTACCGGAACCCTGTCTTCTGGTGTCGCAGTCGCTCTGCCAGCCACGGGTGTGACCGCAGGCAGCTATGGCAACGCCACCCAAGTCGGTCAGTTCACGGTCGATGCCAAGGGTCGCATTACGGCTGCAGCCAATGTGTCGATCACGCCTGCCTGGACGGCCATCACCAGCAAGCCCACCACCCTGAGTGGCTACGGCATCACCGATGCCCTGGCCCTGACCACGGCAGCACCCAGTGCCCTGGCTGCCAGTGCCTCGGTGGGCACCGCCACCACCGCAGCCCGAGCGGATCACGTGCATGCGCTGCCCACACCGGCTGGGATTGGGGCCATCCCAACTACGGCCATTGGTGCTGCCAACGGTGTGGCGGGCCTGGGAGCGGATGGGAAGGTGCCCACGGCGCAATTGCCCGATGTGGCTATTGGAGGCTTGAACTACCAGGGCACCTGGAATGCCAGCACCAATACCCCCACCATTCCGACGGCATCCAGCAGCAACAAGGGCTTCTACTACAAGGTGGCCACGGCTGGTAGCACCAACGTCAGTGGCATCACCGACTGGCAAATCGGTGACTGGATCGTGAGCAACGGCAGCGCCTGGGACAAGATCGACAACACCGATTCCGTCTCCAGCGTCAACGGCGCAACGGGCGCTGTGACCATCACCACCATCACGGGCAATGCAGGTACTGCCACGAAGCTACTGACTGCTCGAACCATCGCCATGACGGGGGATGTGAGTTGGACATCTGCTGCTTTTGATGGCTCGGCCAACGTCACGGGTTCTGCCACCTTGGCCAGCACCGGTGTGGCTGCCGCCAGTTATGGCTCTGGCGCACTGATTCCTACCTTCACCGTGGATGCCAAGGGCCGGCTCACAGCAGCGGGCACCGCCACCAACACCCCCGCCTGGAGCAGCGTGACGGGTAAGCCCACGACGCTGGCTGGCTACGGCATCACGGATGCCTTGTCCACAAGTGCTGCCATCGATGGCGGAACGTTCTGAGTTTTCTTCAACCCCTCTGTTTAGAGAAAAGGAGGCCTGTTTATGGCTCAAGTCATCAAGGTCAAACAATCGTCTGTGGCGGGCAAGGTCCCGACCACGACGCAGCTTCAGTTGGGCGAACTGGCCCTGAACACCACGGACGGCAAGCTTTACTTCAAGAAGAACGTGAGCGGGACCGAATCGATCGTGACTGTTTCTGCGTCAACCGCATCCCAAGGTGAAAACACCTTGATGTGGTCGCAGTGAATGGGAGAGGTATATGCCTGCATTGCCACCCATTTCCAATTTCACGGGCTCGACGGTCACCGAGGGGCAGTTCAAGACTGCGCTCAGCGATTTGCGATCGTACTTAGCAGGACTGCTCGGTACAGACGGAAACCCTGCGACTGCCCTGACCACGCTGGGCTCGCTCGGTTCTGGCTATGTCAGTAAAACGGCGACCTACACCGTCGTTGCCAGCGACCGAGGTCGGATGATCGACTGCAGCGGGACTTTCACGCTGAACTTGACCGCCGCTGCGACGCTGGGTGCTGGTTTCACCATCGCTGTGCGCAATTCAGGCACCGGGGTGGTGACATTGGATCCCAGCGGAGCCGAGTTGATTGACGGGGTTTCCACTGTGACACTCGCGCCGGGCGAGGCCTATGACCTGTATTGCACCGGAACAGCCTGGAGAACATCCGGGCGAGTGCTCACCACATCCTTTGCCACAGACGAATACGTCAAGCAGAGTTTCAGCCTGTTTCAGACGTTCAGTTCGCTGGCAGCAGGGGCTAGCCGTTCCATTGGCTCACCGAGCTACATGATCTGGTCGAGTTATTCGAGCACGCAGTGGTCTCGCGGCACCTACTACACGAACATGTTCTACATGGCGTCGCAGGGCAAAAGCACTGTGCAGGTCAACGTAGGCAACTGTCGGCACACGATCTGGAACTACAGCACCACCAAGTCGATGCAGATCAATCTGACGGCGGTGATCAACTTTGCCGCCGATGACACCTACGGGTTTCAGATTCGCCAAAACGGCTCCATTCTGGGCACCTATGGCACGTATTCGGCCCGGGGCGTACAGACCTACAACTTCGGCACGTTCACGGTTCCGCCCAACAGCACGGTCACGTTTGACCTGTATGGCTCGATCCTGAGTGGCTCCAGTGGCGACTCGATCTACGTGAACTCGTTCACGGCCACCTACATCCAGTTCGTTTGAGGAGGAGTGATGCAACGCCTTTATTTCAATTTCCAAAAAGGGGACGTCAGGCTTGTACCTGCGGAGGTCTGTCCGGCGATCGAGGATGAAACCAGTTTCCCGAATGCGGACATTCCGGATGACGTGACCATGGAGATGATCAGTTTCAGGGCTGTTGACGGCCGCCTTGATCCGGTCATCACCTACCCATCCATTCCCATCACAGAACAGCCAGAGTCAGGAGGTAGCAATGGCCAGCCCTAAATCCCAACTGAGCTTGATCAGCAACCTCTGGATCAAGCTGATGACGTTCGAGAGGGCAGGTGACGTCAACGAGGGTCACAAGCACACCTTCGATCACCCCACCTTGCTGGTCAAGGGGCGACTGCGAGTCGATGTGGAGGGTGCTGTGTCGGAGTTCACGGCGCCTCACATCATCTTCATTGCCCGCAACAAGGTCCACACCCTCACCGCGCTGGAGGAGGGCACGGTGGCCGCGTGTATTCACGCCTTGCGTGATGGCGAGCAGGTGGAGGACATCGTCGATCCCGCCATGATTCCGGCTGGCATCAATCCCAACCACCTGCCCAGCTTCATCAAGCCGCTGGCGAAGACCGACCATTTCGCCTGAAGCACAGACCCTTATTGACGCCCGCCTGGAGACATCCAGTGCGGGCATTTTGCATTTTGGAGATCCAACCATGGAAAACGCACAAGAACTTGGTGCGCCGCAGTCCATCACCTTGCGCCCTGATGATCTGGATGACCTGCTCACGCGCGCCGCCGAACGTGGCGCCGAGCGGTGCCTGGCCCACCTCGGCCTGGAAAACGGCCATGCCGCGAAGGACATTCGCGAACTGCGCGATCTGCTGGAAGCGTGGCGCGATGCCCGCCGCACGGCGTGGCAGACCACCGTCAAGGTCGTGACCACCGGCGTTCTGGCCGCGCTGCTGGTCGGTGCCGCCATCAAGCTCAAGCTGATGGGAGGTGGGCAATGAAGCCGCGCATCTGCCTGCTTGATAACTGGCGACGCGTGCTGCGTCGTGCCTGGAGCATCCGCTTTTCGCTGCTGGCGGCGACTTTCACGGCGGCGGAAGTGGTGGTACCGCTGTTTGGCGACGTGCTGCTGGACGTGATGCCAAGGGGCGCGTTCGTGCTGCTGGCCTTCGCTGCCAGCATTGGCGCAACCGTGGCTCGCATCGTGGCGCAGCCGGAGATGCACCGATGATCCGGCCAACATCACCCGTGATGCGCAGGACGGTGGCCGGGCTGACGCTGTCCGCCGCCGCCCTGGTCGGCATCGTGTTGCACGAGGGCTATACCGACCGCGCAGTGATCCCCGTCAAGGGCGATGTGCCGACCATCGGCTTCGGTACCACCACCGGCGTGAAGCCGGGCGACACCACCACGCCGCCGAAGGCGCTGGCCCGTGCCCTGACGGATGTACAGCAGTTCGAGGGCGCGCTCAAGCAATGCGTGACCGTGCCGCTGGCCCAGCACGAGTACGACGCGCTGGTGAGCTTCTCCTACAACGTCGGCAGCCGCGCGTTCTGCCAGTCCACGCTGGTGAAGAAGCTCAACGCCGAGGACTACGCCGGAGCCTGTGCCGAGCTGCTGCGCTGGCGCTTCTTCCAGGGCAAGGACTGCGCGCTGCCTGCCAATGCGCGCCTGTGCGGCGGGCTGGCCACGCGTCGGCAGGCCGAGTACCGGCAATGCCTCGGAGAAGCGCAATGAGCCTGATCTCTTGGCCGTACCGCTGGCTGGCCCTCGTCCTGCTCGCCGCTGCACTGATCGGCTTCGGCTGGATCAAGGGCGCGGGCCACGTTCAGACCCAATGGGACGCCGCCGTCCAGAAGCAGGCCCTGCAGGCCGCCGTCATCCGCGAGCGGCAGGCGCAGGCCACCGTCAAGGTTGTCACCCAGTACGTCGACCGCATCCGCGTCGTCCGAGAGAAGGGCGACACCATCGTCAAGGAGGTTCCCGTCTATGTGCCCGTTCAGGCTGACGCTGCTTGCACTATCAACCGTGGCTTTGTGCGCCTGCACAACGCCGCCGCCGCTGGTGAATTACTCGAACCCGCCCGAGATGCTGATGCGGCCGCCGCAGGCATTGCGCTCTCTGCTGTCGCCGGAACCGTTGCCGCCAACTACCAGACCTGCCACGAAAACGCCGAGCAACTGAGGGCGCTGCAGGCGTGGGTCAGTGCGATTCCATCTGCCACAAAGTAATCAGATTGGCCACTTTGCAACACCTGATCGTTCCATTCCGAATGCGCTTGGCTTTTAGCCCGGACAGCGCGTTCATGTCATCCGCACTCACCACGGAGCATTGACCATGAGCAATAGATTCAAGCACGCCGTCATCGACGATGTGACCTCGCGGAACATCGACGCCGGGCTTCAAAACCACCTGCTCGATCTATTCGAGTCGGCGATGAAGTCGTTGGCCACGACGGTGGTGCGCGAGGCAAAATTCGACACCACCGACTTCGCTACCGCCAAGGCACGAGACTGCGAGGCGTTCACGCTGCTAGTAAGCCGTACGCGCACCAATACGCGCGACTGCTGGTTTGGCGCGTTTCAGCGCGGCGACCAACGCCTCGACGTGATCGGCCATCTGGAATAGTCCGTCAATCCGTAGTCTCCGGAACATCCCAGTCCGCCATTCGTGCTTCGCCAGTCTGGTAAAACTGTTTCACCAGCTTCACGTACTCCAGAAAATCTCTGTTCTCCGTAGCCAGTCGATTGGCCATATCCCAATCGATCTCGTCCCTTTCGCGTGCCGGAATCAAGACCTGACTTTCTGCCGGATTTTCGGCATTCAGTTTGATCAAACCGATGCCATGTGCCGCAAACAACATGCGCAGTTCTTTGAGCGTGTCCTGCCCCTCGATCTCTGCCGCGACTAAGTAGCCGAAGTTCGCCCATGACGAGTTCGAGACGGCCTGGAAAAAGCATTCGCGCACGTTCGACCGGTTGATCAGAAGCTTGGCCTCGAATGACCACAACTTGGTGCGTTTATCCGAATACTGATTGACGCAGTCGCGGACTTCTTGGTGCCATTCAGCCCCCAAATCCTCCATCCCGACTACGTCAGGGTAGAGCCAACGATTGCCATTCGGCCCGCGTTTATTTGATGAGCGCTTCTCGTCGATGCGCTTCGAGTAACGTTGCGGTCGCGAACAAACTTCTCGTCGTATGCAGACTTGAAAACATGCACGCCACCATTGCCGATGTCTGTCGCCGGAATAACAAGTCTTGTCCTTGCATCAGAGAGCGTTGCATCCTCAAAAACAGAAACCAAAGCCGCACGCAGCGGCTCGCTCGAATAGCGAGGGGCAACGGTGCCGCCGAATGTCCACCGCTTCGGTCTGAAGATACTCGGCCCTTTTTCACGATAAAGCCCTGTAACCTTTGAAATCGGAATGCCAAATGCAATCGCGGCGGCGATGATAGAACCAGTGCTCGTGCCAGCAATCAGATCGAATTCACTGTGAAATACAGTATTGAATTCCTGCTGAATGCGCTCCAGAACATGGCTAGCATAGATTCCACGAATTCCACCACCATCGATTGCGAGCAATTTCATCGTGACCAATCTCGTCACCCGCCGTTCTTGCCGGATGTTCCGATTTGTTGGTACACAGCGCGCATCAGGTGGCTCGCCGCAACATTCCTAAACGCCTCATCGTTCATCAGGCGTACAAAGATTTCTTCGTTGCCGTCCATGCGCTCGATGAACAGATTCTCAAGCTGCTTGTTGAATACTGGTTCGAAGTTTTCGATGCTGTTGGCCATGACGGCCTGTCGCAACTGTTCATTTGCTACGGCGGTTTCACGAACTTGATCGAAGAAGAGCTGGTCGGCCGGGGTGAACTCTGTGCCGAAGCGCTCATTGAGCTTACCAACCAAGGTAGATAGCTGCACATCTTCGTCGGCTTGGCCCGTGCCCACATCCGTTGGTCCCTCAAGGGCATCCGCCTCGCCCGCCTTCAGATCAATTGCTCCCTCGCTGATTTTTTGCAGCCGGTAGTACTTGAGCTCGACCTCATCGTCGACTTGCACCGTTCGGTTGTCCGTGGTGCGCGGCAGCTTGGTCAGCAGGAAACGGGCGTAGGTATACAGTTTCTCGTGATCGGAGTCCTGGTAAGGGACGATCTGGGAAACAAAGCCGTACAGGTTGCGGAAGCTAACCAGTTGCCCCTTGAACAGGTTCTGGTCTTCTTCCGCGAACTTCTTGAATCGCTCAATCGCCAGATCAAGCAGGCCATTCAATTTCTTGTGCTCGCCACCCGTGGGGTTCAGCCGATTGCGGAACCAGATTTCGCACCAAGCACTGACCTCGGCTTCGGTATAGATTTTCCAGTTGGCTAGTGTGTGCGCCAGCGTGTTGAGCTGTTGTGGGTCGGTATCGTCGCCCTTGTCTGTCGCTTCGTAATACGGCTTGAAGGCGGTGTAGATGTCCGCAGGCTCGTTGACAAAATCGAGTACGAAAGTGTCCGTCTTGCCTCGTGTCGTTCGATTCAGGCGCGAGAGTGTCTGTACCGCCTGGATACCGGACAAGCGCTTGTCGACATACATGCTGTGCAACAGCGGCTGATCAAAACCCGTCTGATACTTCTCGGCCACCAGCAAGACTTGGTATTCCTCGGTGTTGAACTTCTCCGGCAGCTCGGATTCCTTGATGCCGTTGTTCATGCTCACTTCGGTGAATTTTTTATCGGCGAACTCCTTGAGCGTGATTTCTCCGGAGAACGCCACCAGCGATTTCACATCGGTGTAGCCCTTGTCCTTGATGTACTTATCAAACCCCAGCTTGTAACGCACAGCGTGCTCACGCGAGCCGGTCACCACCATCGCTTTGGCCCGGCCGCCAATCTTGTGGCGGGTATGGGTGCGGAAGTGCTCCACGATCACTTCGACCTTCTGCGCGATCTCGTAGTCGTGAAACTCGACGAACCGCGCCAGCGCGCGGGCGGCCTTTCGGCGCGGCACCTCTGGATCTGCCTCCACCTTCTGGATCAGCTTGTAGTAGCGCTTGTAGCAGGTGTAGTGGGCCAGCACGTCGTGAATGAAGCCTTCCTCGATGGCCTGCCGCATGCTGTAGTGGTGGAAAGGCGCTTTGCCGTTGGGGCCAGGTTCATTGAAAACAGCCAATGTTTTGAACTTGGGCGTTGCGGTGAAGGCAAAGAAACTCAAGTTGGGTTGTTTGGCTCGCTTGAGTTGTTCACGTAGCAGCTCCTTCTTTGCCTCTTCGCTCAAGGCATCGTCATCCATATCCAACAACTGCTCGGCAATGGCGGATTCAATGCCGTCCTTGTTCAGGATCTTGCGCAACTCCATTGCGGTTTCACCACTTTGCGAGCTGTGCGCCTCGTCCACGATCACCGCGAAGCGCTTGCCCGCTGTCGAGATGGCCACCCCTTTGCCGTTGGCCTCCATCGTGCGAATGGCTTGGGTGATGAATGGGAACTTCTGGATGGTAGAAATGATGATTGGCACGCCATCGGCCAGCGCCTTTGCCAACTGCTGTGTGTTTTCGTCAATCTTTTGCACCACACCCAGCTTGTGCTCAAACTGGAAGATCGTGTCTTGCAACTGTTGATCCAGCACGCGCCGGTCGGTGATCACCACCACCGAATGAAAGATCTTCTCGTTCTTGGCATCGTGCAGGCTGGAGAGGCGGTGTGCCAGCCACGCAATCGAGTTCGATTTGCCTGAGCCAGCGGAATGCTGAATCAAGTAGTTGTGCCCCGAACCATGCGCCTGCGCGTGGTTGGTTAGTGCCCGAACCGCATCCAGCTGGTGGTAGCGCGGGAAGATCATCGATTCCTTGCGGTGACGCTTGATGCCCTTTTCAGTGACGACCGTCTTTTCCTCTACATCCAAATGGATGAAACGGGCCAAGATGTCCATCAGGCTGTCACGGGTCAGCACCTTGTGCCACAGGTAGGTGGTGCGCACATCGCCTGCTGCAGGCGGGTTGCCCGCGCCGTGGTCATGCCCCAGATTGAAGGGCAAGAAGAACGTGTCTTTGCCCTCAAGCTTGGTGGTCATGAACACCAGCTCGGTATCCACGGCGAAATGCACCAGGCAACGCTGCTTGAAGGCAAACAACAATTCCTTGGGGTCGCGCTCAAAGCGATATTGGTACTTGGCGTTCTCCACGTTCCATCGCGTGGCCGACATCGGGTTCTTCAGTTCCAGCGTGGCCACGGGCAAGCCATTCACCGCCAACACCACGTCAGGGATAGCCCCGCTCTTGGTGTTAACCTGCCGCACGATGGTCAAACGGTTGTCGTCGTAACGTTCGGTGCTCGCCGGGTCTAGCCCGGTGTTGGGTGCAAAGTAGGCCAGCCTCACCGTCTTGCCCACGCACTTGAACCCCTCGCGCAAGATCGCCAGGGCACCTTTGGCTGCAAGCTCCTTCACAAGGCTGTCCAGCAGCATCGCGGGCGCTTTGGCGGCGTCCAGCTGGGTCAGGCGCGTCCAGATCTTGGGCTGCGTCTTCTGCACAAAGGCAACGACATCTGCCGGAAACAGTGCCGCGTCCGGGTCGTAGGTGTTGGGATCACCTTTTTCGTAGCCACCACTGCTGATCAGTGCGTGCTCGATGTCGTTTTCGAAGTCGATTTCTTTGTGCATCTTTCTCACCCTTTAAATGCGTTGGATTCGGCCTGTTAGCGAATCACCTCAATGTTGCTGTTGTTCAAATCCGCAAGCGCCATGCCATTGAGGTCGGCATAGCGGTAGTGGCGTATCGTGTGATCGCGCTGCAGGTACTTTCCATCCGCATCCAGATATGGCGTCGGGTCGGGATGGTTGCTCAGCACATACTTGGTCGCGTGAATGGCGCTGCGCTTGGTGGTATACGCATTGATGGTGGCGTGCAGCGCCTTGAGCCAATCCACACTGGCTTTCAACTGATCTGGTACGTCGTGCGGGATGCTCTCTGACTTGAACTCAAGGCAGTACACATACAGTTTGCCTTTGCGCAGGTTGAACACCACGAAGTCACAGCGCTTCGACCAGGGCTTGGCGGTATCGTCCAAAAAGTGAAACAGCGGCAAAGATGAGCCGTTCTTCTTGGTATCCAGCTTGATCACCAAAGTTTCGCCCGTGGTCTGCAAGTTCACCTTGTACTCAATGGGCTTGCTGCCGCTTTGGCCGAACACCTTCTCCTTCAACACCACCTCGCTGCTACTGGCCTGCGGTTCACCATAGTGGTTGGTGTTCAGGTAGGACTTCAGGCAGTTGAAGTAGCCCTGTGCGTTCAGCGCCATTTGGGTCTACCCCCATTCATGCGGCGACCCCTTCTGCGGTCTGTGGAATCGGAAAGCCACGCACGTCGATTTTTCCGGTCACGGCGTTGGTGATAAGTGCCGAGCGGTATTCGGTCAAACGGCCAATTACATCTGTTGCCTTCGACATCTGCAGGTCAAGCTTTTGATTTACCTTGTTGATGTAGTCGATGATGTCCTGCTGCTCATTTACAGGAGGCAATCCAATCCGAAAATCTTTGAGGAATGTTTCGGGAACGCGCTTTTGTCCCCCAGCACCGTACATCTCCGACTCACCAATACATCGAAACGGATGAGACATTGTGAGGTGGAATAGATAATCCGGCAGGAGGGTATCGTCCGAGCGCATCACATGCAGTTCTGTTGTTCCGAACGCTATCCCGTTTTTTAGCCCGCGAGCAATTGCCCCTTTGCCATTCTCAAAGCAAGGGGTGATTTTTGCTACAACGACATCGTTGTCTGCGAAGTACGTATATCCCCCGCCTATTTCCCCAAGTTCTTTCTCCGTATCGAGATTCAGTCCGCCAAACTCGCCAACCGCCTCCATTGGAATGAATGAGACCAGTTCGTCATCGCTCAGCTTTATTTCCCCCTTGCTAGGGTTTGTTTTCATGCAGAACCGCATACGCTTAGGTACCCAATGCGCCGGAATGTCACCCAACCAATCCACCTCCGAGTTTTTCATCGGAACCGATGGATCAAGCCCCTTGGTGACAGCATGGCTGATAAGCGCCGTGCGCTTTTCGGCCAGTTTGTCGAGCAGCGCTTTTTTCTTTGCGATCAGGGCATCGATCTGCGTGGTTTTGAAATCGAGGAAGCGGGCGATAGCTTGTTGCTCGTCCAAAGGTGGCTCAACCGCCGGAATCCGAACTAGGTCACCGGCATTGATAGCCGGATAGCTGACGCCGACTGAATTAGCGACTACCTCACCAACAAATCCATTGGACTGCAGTAGATAGCCAGCAAATCCAGAGTAAAGGTTTTCTTTGGGGCGAATGACCGCAAAGCCGGTTGAAACGATCATGTTTTCCGGCGGTTCGATAATCGGCGCGATAGCCTTGAGATATGTCCGAACGGTGGACACGATGATTTCCCCATCCTTGACCTTTCTCCTTGCACGGGATGGCGCTTTCTCAAATGGCATCGACTCGGTTTTCTCAATGCCATTTGTCAGCGTGACACTTGAAATGTCTACGTAGTCGATTTCAAAATCAGGATCAGTTCGCTCATCGAGAGCCTCATCGTTATGCGTGGCAACATTTTTGATTCGCTTGAAATCCCAATGCTCTGGTATCTCTTTTAGCCAAGCGCACTTGGTCTGTTTATATTTCTGATATCGAGGATAGAGAGCCATCACACCACCTCACTCAGCATGGCCATGATGTCTTTTTCCAGCTGGCTGATTTCACCGGCAATCACTTCCAGCGGGCGCGGCGGCTGATAGACGTAGAAATGCCGGGTCAGCGGGATTTCGTAGCCCACCTTGGTTTTGCTGTGATCAATCCAGGCATCCGGCACATGCGGCAGCACTTCAGCCTTGAGGTAGTCCTCGCAGTGGTCTTTCACCAGCGCCAACAGCTTGTCGTGGCCGGTTTCGTTGTCGTAGCCCAGTGGCAGCGGCAATTCAGTGTCATCCGGCAGGGCTACGATTTCGGTATCGCGTAGATCGGCATCCGGTTCCGGGTTGCCCTTTGCATCCAGACAGATGTCTGCCTTGGGGTCTCGCTCAGACAGCGCCGCCAGGATGGCCTTCTTCACCGGCGCACCCGCTTTGATGCCAGCCTTCTTCAGAGCGGCTTCGAGCACTACCTCGAAAGCAGGGCGGTTGCGGTACAGCGTTTCACTGTACATGCCTTGCAGGGCAGCCTTGATGGCTGCCTGTGTTTCTTGGCCTGCCGCGACTTCCGCGCGATAGGCTGCATCGTCCTTACGCTTCTTTCTGCTTGCCAAATTGACAAAGGCGCTTTGCTCATCCAGCTTGGCAATGCGCTCTGCGCTGGCTTGGAAGTTCAGCCGCAGTGGGCGCTCAACGGTGATCTTGAGGAAGCCAAATTCGCGGTTCTCGAAGAGCTTGCTGCAAACCCTGCGCTCGGGCTTTCCGTCCACCAGCACTTCACTTTCCGCATCGTGGTCGTGCTCGGCGTACAGGCGCACCAGCTCCCTGATGTGGTCGTCCGAGAGCTCGTTGCGCTTATTGCCCAGGCTCTTGTCCATCTTCTTGAAATGGCGGGTGCCGTCGATTAACTGCACCTGGCCTTGGCGGTGCGCGGGCTTCTTGTTGGTGACGATCCAGACGTAGGTGTAGATGCCGGTGTTGTAGAACATCTGGTCAGGCAGGGCGACGATGGCGTCCAGCATGTCGCGCTCAATGATCCAGCGGCGGATGTTGGATTCGCCCGATCCGGCGTCCCCCGTGAACAGGGGCGAGCCATTGAAAACGATGGCGATCTTCGATCCATCACCACCAACGTTTTTTCCGTCGACCAGCTTGGGCGGCTGGTGCATCTTCGAGATCATGTGCTGCAAAAAGAGCAGCGAGCCATCGTTGATGCGTGGCAAGCCAGCACCGAAGCGGCCAGAAAAGCCTTGGTCTTCGTACTCTTCGCGCACGAAGTCTTCTTCCGGCTTCCACTCCACCCCAAAGGGCGGGTTGGCCAGCATGTAGTGGAATTTCTTGTCCGGGTGGCCGTCGTGCGGCACAAAGCCGTTGGTCTTGTTCTTGGCGTCCTTGATGCCCAGAGTGTCGCCGTAGATCAGGTTGTTGATCGGTTCATCCTTGATCAGAAGGTCAGAGCAGCAGATGGCATAGGACTCGGGGTTGTATTCTTGGCCGAACAATTCGATGTTGGCCTGGGGATTCTTGGCCATCGCGGCTTTTTCAGATTCAGACAGCATGCCGCCCGTGCCCGCAGTTGGGTCGTAGACACTTCGGTAGATGCCCGGCTCGAAGATGCCGTCTTCTCCCGTGAAGACCAGCTCAACCATCAGGCGAATGACTTCACGCGGGGTGAAGTGATCCCCAGCCTCTTCGTTGGCTTGCTCGTTGAACTTGCGCACCAGCTCTTCGAATAGGTAGCCCATCTGCAGATTGGTGATGGCCTTTGGCGACAAGTTGATGTCTGCTGAGCAGAACTCCTTGATGATCAGGTACAGGCGATTGGCCTCGTCCAGCTTGGCGATCTCGGTTTCAAACTCGAATTTGTCGAAGATGTCGCGGGCGCGTGGTGAGAAGCCTTGGATGTAGGCGATTAGGTTGCCCGCGATGTTAGGTGCGTCACCTAGCAGCTTCTCAAACGTAAAACCGCTGGTGTTGAACAGCTCCTGCTTGCGGTCGGCGGCTGCGATGCGTGACAGTGCCTTTTCCAGCGCCGGGCCAGTGATGCCTTTGTCTTCCAGGCGTTTTTTTTCGTCCAGCACCTTCTGCTTGTTTTCGGCCAGAACCAGATCGAAGCGGCGCAGAACAATCAGCGGCAGCATCACGCGACGGTACTGTGGCGGACGGTAAGGGCCACGAAGCTTGTTGGCGATGTTCCAGATGAAGCCGACTAGGTTTTGGTGTTGTGCGTTTTGCATGGGCAATTCCTGAATGCTGTTGAGTTCGTTGACGGCTATTTCTTGAGCGCGCTGGCCGGTGGTCTATATCCCGGCGCGAGCTTTGCGTTTTCAACGCCATACAAAGCCAGCGGGTCGCTAAGCCAGAGGCGGTACTGTTCTTCTGTGAGGCTGTGATTTGGTGAAGCATCCACGCTCCAGCGCAGCAGCATGTAGCCCGCCACCGCCGCGCGAACGCGCATCCGGATCGAGCCGTCGGTCATCCCGTAGTCCATCTTGATGATTTCGGGGCGGGCGAGACGCGGATGCGGCACCAAGTCCAGCTCCACGATCCGAGTCCACTGGATGTCGTTATCCGGGCGTTCGTTGGCCTTGGGTTCCTCATCGACCAAAGTCGGCGCTTCGATGCGGGTGACGACGAAGTCGCGGAACTCGCCGGACTTTCGGTCAAACGCCCGAACGTGCCAGCGCAGGCCGGTATCAACCAGCGCAAAGGGAACGATGATCCGTTCGGACTCTCCGCTGCTCATCGAGTGGTAACGGATGGCGATGGGTCGCTTAGCGTGGATTGCTCGGCAAATCGGTGCCAGCACATCCATCCGGGGGCTGCTCAAAGCTGCGGGGGATTCGCAGGGCAGCAGCGGTTGCGACTCGACGTTCACTCCATCGCCAAACCCAAGAGCAAGCGCCGACAAGACACGCTGCGTAGCGTGCTCGAAAATCGGGGAGAACGTCTTGCCGATACGGTAGATCTTGTTGCTGCCGTCGAACTCGATGTTCTGCGGAGCGATTTCCCGGTACAGCGCCAAGTCGCGCGTTGCCCCGGCTGGAGCCACCCCAAAGCGGCTCGCCAAGTCTGGGCGGCCGATTTCACCCATGAAGTACAGGCGAAAGTCGATGTACGCCAAGCGCTCGCGCTGGGCATGGCTCAGACTCTCGACACGTTGGGGGTGCATGGTCAGGGGCTCCTCATCCACATCTGATGGCTGTAAGACCGTAAACGGCGGTTCGATTACTCATTGCTAGGCGATTTATCTAATCAAAACGATGACATTATGCGCCATCGCTTTCACCTGAGCAAGTAATCGAAGTGGACAAGTCGTCGAATCCGCGCCCTCAAGGCCAAGGCGTTACCATCTGGCTCGGCGAACGGACGCGGGTTCGATTCCCGCCGACTCCACCATATGCAAGTTTAAAGGCCGCCAAGGATGACCACTTGGCGGCCTTTTTCTTTGGGAAATCAACTACTTGCACTTTAAAGACAGGTAAAGAAGGACATTGACAGCCAAGGCAAGGTC
>Ga0114938_1001378_pt1 | contig 16648 bp, 14 predicted proteins | sample AshMeaBigSpring_FD_88675 | JGI IMG/M metagenome (GOLD analysis project Ga0114938, IMG submission 88675) | Groundwater microbial communities from Big Spring, Nevada to study Microbial Dark Matter (Phase II) - Ash Meadows Big Spring | ecosystem: Environmental > Aquatic > Deep subsurface >...
AAGCTTGCTTCAGAGCTGGGTGTTCCGGGATTGGACGAAATTACGCTCAGGGATATCAAGAACTATGTGCGGATCAGCCAGGGCAAGGTACTTGTGAAACCATTCCATGTGAACCTGGGCGGCATCGAAACAGAAATTGGCGGCACACAGGGTATCGACCAGGGCATGGATTACCTGCTGGTCATGCAGGTGCCGAGGGCGATGATGGGCGAGAAAGGCAACGCGTTGATAGGCCGGTTAAGCAGCGAGGCCGGTGCGAAAGGAATACCCGTGTCGCTTGGTGAGACCGTCCCGCTGAATGCAAGGATTGGCGGCACCATTGTAAAGCCAACCATTCGCATCGACTTCCGGCAGTCCGCGAAGGGCGCCGCGGAAGCATTTAAAGCGCAGGCGGGCGCTTTTGTGGAACAGAAAAAAGACAGCCTCCGGCAGGTGGCTTACACTACGGGGGATGCCCTGAAGGACTCCGCCAAAGTCATCCGCGACCAGGCCGTGCAGGGATACAAATCAGAGCTGATCCGCAAACTGAAAGGAGAGCCGGACAGCAACGCGGGAAGGACCGCCACCACGGACCGGATAAAGGAATCCTCGGGCGAAGCGGTGAAGGGCGTACTCAACGGGTTATTGAAAAAGAAAAAATCCGGCAGCTAGGCTGCCGGATCTGTTCCGTATCTCCAGGTGGAGGGGACTGCGGCACGGTAAATTTCCTGCAATTGCGGGAACCGGCCCGGGTCCTTTTGATTTCGGTTATGCTTCCGCGTAACTGCTCACTGGTTCGCAGGTGCAGACCAGGTGACGGTCGCCATGGGTGTTGTTCACCCTTGAAACGGAAGGCCAGAATTTTCCCTGCCGCACATAAGATAGCGGGAAGGCGGCCTGTTCGCGACTATAGGGCCTGTTCCAGTCATCGGCAATCACGGTCTCCTGCGTATGCGGCGCGTGCTTGAGCAGGTTCGATTTCTTATCGGCCCGACCTTCTTCGATCTCGCGGATCTCCGCGCGGATGCTGAGCAGCGCATCGCAGAAGCGGTCCAGTTCAGCCTTGTCCTCGCTTTCTGTGGGTTCAATCATGATGGTGCCCGGAACCGGGAAACTCATGGTGGGCGCGTGGAATCCGTAGTCCATCAATCGCTTGGCAACGTCTTCGGCTTCCACTTCGGCGCTTTTCTTAAAGGGGCGAAGGTCCACGATGAATTCATGCGCACAGGTGCCGTTGGTGCCGAGGTATAAAATATCAAACTCCTTCTGCAGCCGCGCACGCATGTAGTTTGCGTTGAGGATGGCAAATTCTGTCGCTTCACGTACGCCCTTCGCCCCAAGCATGCGAATATAACCGTAACTGATCAGCAGGATGCTGGTGCTTCCATAGGGGGCCGCGCTGACAGCCGACTGGTGGTTGGCCACGTTTGTATTCCGGTTCAGGGTATGTACATGGCCCGGCAGGAAGGGTGCCAGGTGTGCTTTTACACAGATGGGTCCCATGCCGGGGCCGCCACCGCCATGCGGGATGGCGAAGGTTTTGTGCAGGTTGAGGTGGCATACGTCCGCGCCGATCAGGCCGGGGGCGGTGAGTCCCACCTGTGCATTCATGTTCGCCCCATCCATATATACCTGCCCGCCGTGCTCGTGGATGATGGCGGTGATGTCCTTGACGGTTTCTTCGTATACGCCGTAGGTGCTGGGATAGGTAATCATGATTCCGGCCAGTTCGATGCTGTACTGGTTGGCTTTCTCAGCAAGGTCGTTCATGTCGATATAGCCATTGTCGAGCGCCTTGACCACCACCACTTTCATGCCGGCCATGACGGCGGATGCGGGGTTGGTTCCGTGGGCGGAGATGGGGATCAGCATGACCCTGCGGTGATGGTCGCCCCGGGATTCATGGTAATCGCGGATGGTGAGCAGCCCGGCATATTCTCCCTGGGCGCCGCTGTTGGGCTGGAGGCTGCAGGCATCGAATGCCGTGATCCTGCACAGATACTCGGAGAGTTCATCAACGATCTGCTGGTATCCTTCCGCCTGGTTGGCCGGCGCAAAGGGGTGAATCCTGCTCCAGTGGTTCCAGCTGAGGGGAATCATTTCCGTGGCGGCATTCAGTTTCATGGTGCAGCTGCCCAGGGAAATCATCGATGTGTTCAGCGAGAGATCCTTGTTTTCAAGTCTTTTGATATATCGCATCATCTTGCTTTCGCTGTGGTGTTCATGAAAAACAGGATGTGTCAGGAACTCGGAGGTCCGCGTGAGGTTGGTTGGGATATATTTCAGGATTTCATCGTCGGACATCGAGAAGCCCACCGGGTCGCGGTCGTTCTGGAAGCAGTTGATCAGGTCAAACATGTCCGTAACGCTGGTGGTTTCATCAATCGAGAATGACACGACGTTCTCCGTCCGGTAACGCATGTTGATATGCTGGGCGATCGCTTTCTTGCGGATGGCTTCCACGTCGGGAACCCGCACGCTGAGGGTGTCGAAGAAGCTGTTAGACAGGATTTCATAACCCAGTTCAAGCAGGGCTTCCGCGGCCGTCTGGGTAAGCAGGGCCACGCGTTTGGCGATCGTTTTCAATCCTTCCGGGCCGTGGTACACGGCATACATGGCAGCCATATTGGCCAGCAGGGCCTGGGCCGTGCAGATATTGGAAGTCGCTTTCTCACGCTTGATATGCTGTTCGCGGGTCTGCAAGGCCATACGCAGGGCCCGTTTTCCATCTGCGTCTATGCTGACGCCGATGATCCGGCCGGGCATATTCCGTTTGAAATCCTCCTTGGCGGCAAAGAATGCTGCATGCGGGCCGCCATATCCAAGCGGTACACCAAAGCGCTGCGCGGAACCACAGGCTACGTCCGCACCCAGTTCACCGGGCGGCGTCAGGAGGGTGAGTGCCAGCAGGTCGGTAGCCATGATCGCATACGCACCATTTTCATGAACACTGGCGATGAAGCTCCGGTAGTCCACCACCGCACCTTTATCATTTGGGTATTGGACGAAGGCGCCGAAATAGGTGTCATCCAGGTTGATCGAGTCCATATTACCCACGACAATTTCAATGCCCACAGGTACGGCGCGTGTCAGCAGCACGTCGATGGTCTGGGGGAAGATGTCTTCATCCACAAAAAACCTGGGCCGCTCGATATGGTCCTGCCTGTTCAGCATGTTGAAGCACATGGTCATGGCTTCGGCCGCGGCGGTTGCTTCGTCGAGCAAGGATGCATTGGCGATGGGCAGCCCTGTCAGGTCGCTCACCATGGTCTGGAAATTCAGCAGGCTTTCCAGGCGTCCCTGTGAAATCTCGGCCTGGTAGGGGGTGTACTGCGTATACCATCCCGGGTTCTCAAAAATATTCCGGAGGATGACGCTGGGCGAATGGGTATCGTAATACCCCTGCCCGATATAGGTTTTGAACAATTTGTTGCGCAGGCTGATGTCCTTGATATGGGCGAGATATTCCGCTTCGCTCATCGCTCCCGGTATGTCCAGTTCCTGCTGCATGCGGATGGGGCCGGGGACGGTTTTGTCTACCAGCGCGGAAAGGCTGCTTTCGCCTATCGTAGCGAGCATTTTCCTGGTTTCCGTGGGAGTGGGTCCGTTATGTCTCTGAAGAAATTCCTGGGATTGCTGTTCAAAAAGGTTCATATATGATTCATTCAAAGGTGCGCGAGGGTTACTGTGGCCGGCTTTTCGCCCGAAGCCGGGCATGCCTTTTCGGCTGGCGATGCAAAGTTAACGCAAGGCAGGCTTAGTAGAAAACCGTAAATGTTCACATTTGAGGTTTCAGATATATACATTATTCGCCGGTATTTGTTGAAATTTGCGCAATGGAGGAGGATATCCTTAAAAACTGGGAAAAGAAATCAGCGGAAAGGTCTAAAATGTACAAGCGTTACCTGGAGCGGGCCAACCGTAATGCCGTGTTGAAGCAACTGCCCGTATTGCACGAGGAAGCGTTCAGCAAAATCGATTGCCTGCAGTGCGCCCGCTGCTGCAAGAACTATTCGCCCCGGTTCAAGACCCCCGATATCAAGCGAATCAGCAGGTTGCTGAAGATGAAGGAGAGTGTGTTTATTGATACATACCTGAAACTGGACGATGAAGGGGACTACGTGGTGAAGACGGTACCCTGTCCCTTCCTGGGCGCGGACAACCATTGTTCCATTTACGAGGACCGGCCATCCGACTGCCGTCGTTTCCCATATACCGATGAAGATGTTTTCCTGAAGCGGCCGCGGATCACCCTGAAGAATGCGAGTTTTTGCCCGGCCGTGTATTATGTGCTGGAAGGACTGATTGAACGGGAGAAGTGAGATGTACGATTTTAGAAGTTTGAAGTGGGGCTGCTTTCACTTCTTACTTCCAAAATCTCACTTCTACCTTCTTCCAGCGCGCGCATTTCCTCACTCGTCTGCCTGCTGCCGTCGTGGCTCCAGCCGGGCGGGCCGAAGACGTATCCCATTTTTTCCCGCCAGCTGATATCGTTTCTCCGGAGATCCTGCCAGATCGCGTTCCATTCATGGAAGATGACCCTTCCGGGGTTTTCATTTTCCACGGGTTTCGTGAGCCCGTATTTCAAGGGCTGGTAATGGGATGCCGGCAATTCTGGCTGGAAGGTGCCGAAAAGTTTGTCCCAGATGATCAGGAACATGCCCATGTTCTTGTCGAGATATTTTGCATTGGAAGCATGGTGGACGCGATGGTGTGAAGGCGTCACCAGGATATGTTCCATCCACCCCATTTTATGGATGAGTTCAGTATGAACGAAAATGCCCCAGATCTGCGTGGCCGAGTATGTAAAAAGAATGTCCACCGGTTGAAAGCCGAGAAATCCCAGCGGCATGAAATAGATGAAGCGGTACAGGGGCTGGAATACGGAAGAGCGAAAACCCACGGAGAAATTCATTTGTTCCGAAGAATGGTGGGTCACGTGTACCGCCCAGAAGAACCGGATTTCATGATCGAAGCGGTGAAGCCAATAGTACAGGAAATCCTCCGCAAGCACCAGCAGCGTCCAGTAAAGCCAGGCTTCCTCGAATTCAATCATGCGATGCCGCCATGCATAGTCGAGCACAAGGATGTAAACCCCCCTGAACAGCAGGTCAAGCAAACCGTTCATCAGCATCAGGTACACGTTGGTGAAGGTGTCCTTCCAGGTGTAGGCACGCGTATGCCTGTAATTGCTCAAAATGAGTTCAAGCGCAATAATTACCAGATATAACGGAGTGCTGATGAGGATAAGCAGTTGTTCCCTGACGGAGTCCATAGAGAAGTAAAAGTAAGGAAAGAAGAGGAAGAGTGTAGGAGATAGGGTGTAGGGTGTAGGGTGTAGGTTGAATGCTCTCACCTTTCACCTTTTGTTTTCCACTCTCTACACCCTACACCCTATCCCCTACACCCTATCCCCTACACCCTATCCCCTACACCCTATCCCCTACACCCTATCCCCTACACCCTATCCCCTACACCCTATCCCCTACACCCTATCTCTCCTATCTGCTAATACTCTAATTTCTTTAGTCCCGGCGCTTTCACCCAAACGGCAAGGGTTACCAGCAGGGTCATGCATCCCCCGAAGACAACGGCAGGCACCACACCCATCAGTCGTGCCGTGAAGCCGCTTTCGAAAGCGCCCAGTTCATTGGAAGACATAATGAAGATACTGTTCAGCGAAGCTACGCGGCCGCGCATGTCATCGGGTGTTTTCAGCTGTAAAATGGTGGATCGGACAATGATGCTGATGCCGTCCAGCAGGCCGGACATGAAGAGGGCCGCGAAAGAGAGCCAGAAAAACCGCGAAAGCCCGAAAAGGATGATGCAGATGCCGAAGCCCGCCACGCTGAGAAACATCGCCCGCCCCTGCTGTTTTTTCAGCGGCATAAACGTCACCCAGATCAGAATGACAATCGCCCCCAGGGCCGGCGCGGAGCGCAGGATGCCGAGCCCTTCCGGCCCCGATTGCAGGATCTGATCAGAAAAATAGGGGAGCAGGGCCGTGGCTCCGCCGAAGAATACCGCGAACAGGTCCAGGCTCAGGGCACCCAGGACCTCGGGCGTTTTCCGGATGAATCGGAATCCCTGTCTGATGCTTTGCAGCACGGTTTCCTCACGTTGCCGTATAACCGAAGGTTTCGGCCCGATGCGCAGGGTTCCCGCGGTGGCCAGTGCCAGGAGGGTGAGCATGCCCACGAACGTTGGGGTTAGCCCGACGGATGCATACAGGACACCTCCGAGGGCCGGTCCGGAAACGGCCGCCACCTGCCAGGAGCCACTGTGCCAGGTGATGGCGCTGGGTAGCTCTTTTTCCGGGACCAGCCTGCTGACAAGCGCAAAGGATGTAGGCCCGCTGAAGGCCCTGGCAATCCCAGTGCAAAATGTAAGGCCATATATGACCAGCAGGACGGTATCCCTTGAATACAGAGCGCCCGCCTGCCGGCTCGTAATGAGGGTGTAGGCAAGGGTAAGCAGGACGTTACCCGTAAAACTCATCAGCAGCAGTTTGCGTTTATCGCCCCGGTCAATCACATGCCCCGCATAAAATGCCATGATAAATGCGGGTACGAATTCGATCAGGCCGATCAGGCCGATGCTGAATGGATCCTTCGTGATGTCGTACACGGTCCAGCTGACCAGCGTGGCCTGCATGTTGAGGACAAAAATAAACAGGAAGCGGGCGGCGATATAAGCCCTGAATTCCGGGTAGCGGAGGGCGTTAAAGGCGGAATGCCGGAAGCTTGCTCGGTTCATCAGGGCAGGGATAGATAGTGTTGTCCTTCCCCGTAGTCATGCTCCAGGGCATCCACCACGGCCTTGAAATGTTTTTCGTTTCCGAGGAAATCGGCGTTGGAAGCGTCTATGAAAAGGGTTTTCATATTATGTTGCCGGATATAGTGGGTATAGGTCTGCTGGATGTTGAACAGGTATTCATCCTGTATGTTCTGTTCATAAGACCGGTTCCTTTTGCGGATATTTTCCTTGAGCTTATTCACCGGGGCATGCAGGTAAATGAGCAGGTCAGGCTGTATCATCTGCTGGTGGATGATTTCAAACAGGCGCTGGTAGAGCCTGAATTCATCGTCAGGAAGGTTCACTTTGGCAAAAAGGAGGCACTTGGTGAACAGGTAGTCCGAAACGGTCAGGGTCTGGAAGAGGTCCTTCTGATGGAGGAAATCTTTCTGCTGCTTATACCGTTCGGCCATGAAAAAGAGTTCCAGGGGAAAGGCATACTGAGCCGGATTCTCATAAAACTTGGACAGGAATGGATTGTCGGCAAACTCCTCCAGGATCAGACGGGCATTGAAATGGCGCGACAACAGATGGGCCAACGTGGTTTTTCCTGCTCCGATATTGCCTTCAATGGTAATGAAGTGATAGTTCATACAGTCGACCAAACTTAAGCCAGTCGACGCAAGGCATCAGGCTTTGTTATGCACAGCGTCATTGTATTTATGCACAGGCAGCTTGTCCGGGCAGGATTGATGGAGTTGCCGGATGGTGCGGTTAAGCACCGGGTGACGCAAGTCTGGTGCGAGTTCCAGCATGGGTTCCAGTACAAAGCGACGTTCCGGAATGCGCGGATGCGGCACCTGGAGCCCCGGGATGCTGACGATCCACTGATCATAAAAGAGAATATCCATATCGATGGTCCTCGGTCCATATTTTCCCGTTCTGAAGCGTCCCAGTTCCTGTTCGGCGGAAAGTAAACTGTGTAAGAGTTCAAGGGGCGAAAGGCTGGTTTCGATCAACAAAACCTGGTTGAGGAAATCTCCCTGGCCGGCCATGCCCCAGGCTGCCGTCTCAAACACGGATGAAAAATGCCTGATCTTGCCCATGCTTTCTGCGATCAACGTTGCCGCAGCAGACAGGTAAGCCTGCCTGTCGCCTATGTTACCACCTATCAAAATATATGCATCCTTCATACCTGTAGCCCGCAAGGGCTGCCAAATATCTTTATTTTTACAGGATTAAATCATTGACGATTGCGTTCATTCCTCAAGTATTTCCTGGCCTGCCTTGCAGCCCTGGTGGTTTTTTCCGGATTAGCCCTGCTCGTTCTTGTTGGCATCGCCGGCAGGCTGGTAAGCCGCGATATTTCGGTTGTGCCTTCCCGTTCCGTGCTGGTGGTTGACCTCTCGCGGCATTTCAGGGATTTGAAAGAGGAGAACCTGCTCCTGGAACTGTCGGGGGATGAGGAGGACCAGGTTCCATCGCTGGCCCAACTGATACGGGTGATCGAAGACGCCCGTGGTGACTCGTCCATCAGGGGAATCTATCTCGTTGCCAATGAAAACCGGAATGGCTTCGCGGCCAGCGAAGAAATACGGCAGGCGCTGGCGCAATTTAAGAAGAGCGGGAAGTTCATCATCGCTTATGGCGATTACGTGATGCAGAAGAGCTACCATGTTGCCACTGTAGCATCAAGGGTCTACGCCAATCCCAAGGGAATGGTAGACTGGCGCGGTTTTTCCGTGGAGTACCTGTACTTCAAGAACCTGCTGGCAAAACTGGAAGTGGAGCCGCAGATATTTTACGACGGCCGTTTTAAAAGCGCCACCGAACCTTTCCGCGAGGAGCGCATGACCGATGCCAACCGGATACAGACCGAAGCCTGGCTGGGCGGTATGTACCGCGGATTCCTGTCTGCCGCCGCCGCCGCCAGGGGGCTGGATACAGCCAGTCTCCACCGGTACGCAAACGAATATGCCGTGCGTACACCCGAAGATGCTGTTCGATTGAAGCTGATCGACGGGGTGAAGTACGATGATGAGGTGAAAGCGGAACTCAAGCAGCGGGTGGGGATTGCGGAAGACGATAAGATTTCATTTGTCACGCCCGGTTCCTATATCGCATCCGGCAAATTGTATAGGAAACCTGCCCGTGACCGCATCGCCCTGGTGATCGCGGAAGGCGAGATCATCTATGGCGGGGACCAGGAGGGTGTGATCACCTCTGATGCGTACCGGGACATGCTCCGGAAGATCCGGTATAACGACGAAATCAAGGCCGTGGTGCTGCGCGTGAATTCGCCCGGCGGAAGCAGCCTGGCCAGTGAGATCATCTGGCGGGAGATCGCCCTCCTGCGTAAGGCCGGCAAACCGGTCATTGTTTCCATGGGCGATGTGGCCGCGAGTGGGGGTTACTATATCGCCTGCAATGCAGACAGTATTTTCGCCCTTCCCAATACCCTCACGGGATCCATCGGTGTGTTCAGTATCGTGCCCAATATGCAGTCTTTTATGAAGAACAAACTGGGCATTACTTTTGACAGGGTCAAAACAGCTACTTATGCGGATGCGCTGACTGTCACCCGGCCGCTGACAGTTGCCGAAAAGGCCATCATCCAAAACGAGGTTGACCGGATATATGCCGATTTTAAAAACCGGGTGGCGGAAGGTCGCAAAATGGCCCCGGCCGTGGTGGACAGCATCGCCCAGGGCCGAGTATGGACCGGGGAAGATGCCCTGCGACTGAAATTGGTGGATGCGATGGGTGGCCTTGACCGGGCCATTCAAAGCGCCGCGGCGATGGCAAAGCTGGAAGATTACTCTATTCGTGAATACCCAGACCCCAAGACGCCATTGGAAATGATTTTTGGGAGCTTCGGCAGGCAGTACCAAAGCCGGGCGCTTCGCGCGGAGCTGGGCGATGAGACCTACAAAACCTATTTGCAGGTTCAGCGGATTCGGGAACAGGCCGGGACCATCCAGGCTCGTTGGCCCTATGATCTACGGATCGATTAATGTACGGCAACTTCATCGGGATGCAATCCCATTAACCCTTTGTTGCCGGGGATTTCCGCCTCTTATACTGGAGTCCTAGGATTGCGATGCTTTTTCGGATAGCTTTGCGCATCAATCTAGAGAGGAATGACGCAACCCTATAACCAGATCCGCGCCATGATGGCCATCGCCAAGGCCAGTTTACGGTCCATTTTCCGAAGTCCTTCAGCCGTTATCTTCAGTTTCCTGTTTCCGCTTATATTCATCCTTGTCTTCGGTTTCCTGAGTTCCACCATTCCGGTTATCCGGGTGGCCTTTGATAAAAACTCCGTTCGCGATACGCCCTTATACGACAGCCTGCTGGCAAGCAAGAACCTGCGCGTGATTGAGAAACCGGAGAAAGTCATCCGGGAGGAAATGGAGAAAGGCCGGATAACCGCCCTGATCAATATCCAGCCTGTAAACCCCAACGGATACCCGAAGTATAAGGTGGTGCTTACGTCGTCCACGGCCGCGGCGGATAAATTTGGTTTGCTGCAGAGCGTCATCCAGCGGGTGATCGGTGAGCTGGGACGGCTGGACAATCCCCGCCAGCCGGTATACGCCTTTATGGAGCACCGGGAAGTACCCGGGAGGGAATACCGCACGATCGATTTCATCCTTCCTGGGCAGCTGGGATTTTCCCTGCTGAGCGCGGGTGTATTTGGCGTGGCATTCATTTTTTTTAACCTCCGCCAGACCTTGGTGCTGAAGCGGTTTTTTGCAACACCCATCAGGCGTTCCTATATCATATTCGGCGAAGGCATCGGCAGGATCATTTTCCAGATGATTACCGCCGTGGTCATCCTGTCCATCGGCCATTTTGCATTCAGCTTCACCCTGATCCATGGCTGGGTCACTTTCCTGGAACTCCTGGTACTCAGCCTGCTGGGCTTGCTGGTTTTTATGGGTTTTGGTTTTATCGTCAGTGGCCTGGCACGTACCGAGAGTTCCATACCCCCATTTGCAAACCTGGTTACGCTGCCCCAGTTCCTGCTGGCCGGAACCTTCTTCCCGGTGGAGAATTTCCCCCCATGGCTGCAGCCGATTTGCAACGTGCTGCCCCTGACTCACCTCAATGAGGCCATGCGCAATGTGGCTTTTGAGGGCGATCACCTGCAGCATTGTGGAAGCCAGATCAGTTACCTGCTGGCTTGGGGGGTAGTGCTGTATGCCATTGCGATAAAAGTATTCCGGTGGGAGTAAATTATTGTAACAATGAAATGGATTAAACCTTTCCTCATAGGCATTGCTGGTCTCTTTGCCGTCATGCTCGGGATATCTGCATTGATGCCCTCACGCGTGATGACATCCCGCTGGGTGCGGGTGGCGGGCGACGCACATGCGCCGCTGCAGGAAGTCCGTAACCTGGAAGGATGGAAGGACTGGAACAGCCTGCTTGCCGCCGTCACGGATATGAAAGTAATCCCTGTTCCGGATACGGGCAGGGGCGGATCCATAGAATGGACCGACCCTCGGGGCGGAAAGAATAAAATGGAAGTGGCCGGTACGAGCGCACACGGCATCCTCACGTATATTACGCTTGGCGAAAGCCGCCCCTTTGAATCCGGGTTCAGCATTGAAAAAAGACACGCGGATTCCACCCAGATCGTCTGGTATATCATGGAGGACCTGAAATGGTATCCATGGGAAAAATTCTATGGCATGATGGCGGAAGACATGAAGGCGCCGCTCATGCAGGAATCCCTCGACCGGTTGAAAGTGAAGCTGGAAGGAAAGGGTACGGACTAAGGGTTTTCACTTTTTTACTTTTCACTTTTCACTTTCTCCAATTCAATCGCTTTCGGAAACAGGATATTGTTTTCCAGGTGCACATGTATATGCAGGTCTTTTTCAAATGCTTCCAGGAGACTGTACAATAACCGGTAGCTGCCGCAGGCTCCCTCCGGAACGGTATAGTCCAGCGTGAGTTCCCGAATCCGAGCCATGATGCCACCGGCCGATTCATGCTCCGTCTCCATCATGTTGATGGGCGCCTGTACCGTAGGAAAGGGCGCCCCTGCGTGTTGAGCGTCCGTCTTACTGTCCAGGACTTTGATATAGGGAAACAGGATATGTTCTTCCTTATACATGTGTGCGGTCATTTCTTCACTGATATCCTGCACCAGCTGCCGGATCTCCAGGAGTTCCGGGTGCCGCTCGCCATGTACCCTCGCCACTTTACCGGCGTATGCCGAGAGTTCAGGCAGTATCTGCCGGACATACCGGTGGTGTACCTGGACGATGTAATCGGCGAGGAAGGAAGCTGGCCACGCGCGGTGGTGAAGTGTTGGGTTGCCCGCAACGTCCGGTACAACGGCTTCCAGAGCCTGCTCAACGGTTTCCACGGGGAGGTTCTTAGCCGCACAGGCTTCCGCGAGGGTCCGCTTGCCTCCGCAGCAGAAATCGAGTCCGAATTTTTTAAGCACCAGCGCTTTATGCATGTCTTCCGCGGCGATCTCACCAAGGGTGATTGTTGACGCGTACGGAATGGAAGCATCGCCCGCGAAGGCCTGGGTTCGTTGGAATACTGACTGGTTCATGTGATGTTTGTTTTAAAAGTTTGTAACAGATACCATTCAAGGAAAGCAGCATCCATCCGATGCTTTGGCCATAGGGATGTTTATGGTGGCTGGATCAGTTATTGAACGAAGGCATACCTGCCGACATGGTTTCTTTGGTTGGTTTTAATGGCGGTGTCGTCACTGCCTTATCCTGCCGCGCTTTACGTTTGCCTTTCACGATAAACCAGGTGAAGGGTAGCAGGCCGCCCAGGGTGAACAGGGCCCCGCCAATGATTCTCATCAGGGTGAGCAACTGGAAGGCATTCCCTTCTACGAATTCGGCGCTACGCGCAAACCAGAGCCCTCTTTCCGCCACCGCCTGCAATTGCAGGATGCCGGCCGGGAACAGGTCCAGCAATACCATCAACAACAAGCCGGCATTGATACTCCAGAAGGAGATGCGGAGGAGTTTGGGCTGCCAGTAGTCCGGCCGGAAAATGAGCTGGCAGCAGAAGAGTACCGCCGCCAGCGCGAGGTTTCCGTAAACACCCATGAGCGCGGCATGGCCGTGATTCACGGTGAGGTAGGTGCCATGTTCATAATAATTGGCGATGGGGAGGTTGATGATGAAACCCATCACACCTGCGCCAAAGAAATTCCAGAAGTTTACAGCCAGCAGGAACAGGAATACTTCCCTGAAACCAAACCGTTTCTCGTCCGTCGTTCCGCTGATTTTTTGCGATTCCAGCAACTTCGGCAGTTTGCTGAATCGCCAGGCCTCCAGGGTGAGCAATACGAGCGGGATCACTTGCAGCGTAGAGAACACGGATCCCAGCGCCATCGTAAACACAGGCTTGGCATTCCAGTAAAAGTTATGGGATATGCCCAGCAGGCCGGAGCCCAGGAACAGGAGCGTAGCCAGGTAAATGACACGGATCACCGCCTGGCGACTAACCAGTCCCATGAAAACCATGAAGTAGCCGATCAGTACGGTGGTAAACACTTCGAAAAACGCTTCGGCCCACATATGCACCACCATCCAGCGCCAGAAATCCGCGATGACAAAATTTGTTTTGGGTGTGGCGATAAAACCGGACACCAGCAGGAGGATGATGCTGAACGTGGCATAGACCAGCCAGTTGGGCAGGGCCCAGGGCTGCCGGACTTTCATGACTGGTTTGATGCCCCGGTAAAGCGTTACTGCCCACAGTATGAAGACGAGCCCCAACATTGCCTGCCAGATTTTTCCCGGTTCCATGTATTCCCATCCCTGGTGGCCGAACAGGTACCAGTTCCCTTTCAGCAGCCCCTTGGGTCCCGTCACAAGCCCAACGATTGATCCCGCTACCAGGATTACCGTGATCCAGAAAATGGCGTTTACCATGCGCAACTGACCGGCCGGCTGCCTGGGATTGATCATGGACATCACAAAGAGTGATGCGCCGATCCAGCAGGCCGATATCCATAGCAAGGAAAGCTGTACGTGCCAACTTCGGGTAACCGTAATTGGTAGTAATTCCTGCAGGTTAATGCCTCCCAGGTGCACCCAGCCTACAAAATCATGGATGGTGAGAATCCCGGCCAGCACCTGCAGTCCAAACAGCAGGATGGCCGTGAGAAAATATTTGTAGGTTGCCCGCTGGATATTTTGCGGCTGAAAGTTGGCAACATCCGCCCTGGACATGAAGGGCGACGCATGTTGGGTGAAGGTTTCGTCATCCAGTTTTTCCAGTTTGCCGTGGTAGTACAGCACCATGCCCATACCCAGGATCAGCCCCAGGGCGCCAATGATGCTCCAAAGGACAATGGCCGCACTGGGACTGTTTCCTGATTCCGGGTCGTAGGGCCAGTTGTGGGTGTAGCTGTAGGTTTCACCGGGCCTCTGCACGCCGCAAACCCAGGCGCCCCAGTAAAAGAAGGCCGACAAGGCTCGTATTTCGCGCTCGGTTTTAATATAACCGGCGGGGCGAAAGTTCCCTTCGGTATTGCCTGCGCCGAATTTTTGAAGATAGTATTCGCTCATTTGCCTGGCTGCGTGCGCCTGGGATGGTTGTAAACGGACCGTATTGCTTCTGCCATCGTATGTGTTTTCCTTGATTTCCTGCCTGACCGTTTCGGCGATTCCTTTTCGTTGCAGCGGGTCGGTCTGGGTCAATTGACCTTCGTGGAACGCCGACATATACACGGCCATCATGTGCAGGGCTTCGGCCGTATAGTCAGGGCCGCGGTTGGCCCCGTCCCCGAACATGCTCCCGTATTCCATCAGCGCATATTGCTGGAATACAGCCTGCCCTTCCAGGATCTCGTCGCGGGATATGACGGCTTTACCGTCCCCATCCGTATAGGTTGGAATCGGCGGGGCTTCCGTATAGGTGTGCAAACCAATCATGCCTACGCCCGCGAGGCTGATAACAAAGATCACTAGCAGGGGTATCCACCATTTGCGGGGATTGAGTAATACGTTGAGCAACCTGTCGCGCGACATATCGTGTAGTTTACACAAACATATAAATAAAAGACAAAAATATCTTTAATTAACGGTAATTGTTTTCTTTCCGTTGTCAGATTATGGTAATTTTCCGCCATGTTTTCAAAAACCGCTGAGTATGCCATACGGGCGACCATTTTTATCGCCCAGAAATCTGATCCGGATCATAAAATCGGCATTGATGAAATATCGAAGGCGATTGATTCACCGGCATCATTTACCGCGAAAATTCTCCAGATGCTTACAAGAGGGCAGGAACTAATCAGTTCTGTTCGCGGGCCGAATGGCGGTTTTTTTATGACAGCCGAAGCGAGGAAATTACCCCTGTTGAGGGTTCTTGAACTGGTGGAGGAAGATGGAGTGCTGAAGAAATGCGTGCTCGGCCTGAAGGAATGTTCCGAGGAGAAGCCCTGCCCCCTGCACCATCGGTATCGAAAGGTCAAACCTGAACTGGCCCGTATGTTTGAAGAGATGCAGATTGGCCAGCTGGCCGGTGAACTGGATACTGGTGCAACCTTTGTGGGAAACAGGGGGAGGGGAGCCGGGAAACGGGCGATGCCCGGTGGGCATAAAGCGACGCGTTCATAGGAAGCAGAATCGCCCGTTTGGGGCCCGGGAACCATGAAAGCGAAGATGGCTCCTGCGCCCTGCTCATCGGTCTTTAAGGCCAAACGCTACTTTTTCTGCCTTTTCGTAGATACGGCAAAATTCCTCGGATTTTATGCGTTTGATCACAAGAGCCGGGATGGGGGCACGATAATTTTATGCAACCAAAATTCAAGCTCAAACCTGTTTTTCATGAAACAAATTAAATTCTCTTCGCTTGCTGCTGTCCTGTTCATCTTCATAAACGTTTCCTGTAACAATGCCGCGGAAGACAAAACAGCATCCACGGCTGCCACACCGGACGCATCTGCTGCACCCATGGCGGGACAGTCAGGCGTACAGGATGATGTATCCCAGAAAGACGTTGTTAAGATTGCGGTTGGCAGTCCTGATCACACCACGCTGGTTACGGCGCTCAAAGCAGCCGAATACGTGGATGTACTGTCCAACGCCGGCCCCTTTACCGTGTTCGCCCCAACCAATGCGGCATTTGACAAGTTGCCTGCCGGTACCGTGGAAGGATTGCTGAAGCCGGAGAAGAAAAATGACCTGCGCACCATCCTTGAATATCACGTGTATGTGGGTGTATTGAAACCGGAGATGCTCCAGGATGGCCAGACTTTCGGACAGGCCAGCGGCCATAATATCACGATCGGCGTGAAAGATGGAAAAATAACGGTCAATGGCGCCAATGTGGTGGCTTCGATCCCGGCATCCAACGGGATTATACATGTGATTGACGCAGTTTTACTGCCCCCTGCTGCGAAGTAGGTACGAGGTTCGGGCCTGGGATACTGGGCGGCGAAAACTTCCGGAATTTGTCTCTTGGTTAGAATGGAATAACAATCAAAAACCCCCGCAGTCATACGGGGGTTTGCTGTTTATCTAAGGTTTCCACCTTCGTTTGTGTGCAGCAACTTTATTTCCATGACGGTGGCGATGGATAATGCCCGCTGCTTTGCCAGTTCGGTATTGGGTCCTTCAAAATGGTGCTCCAGGGTTTCATTGAATAGGCCGAGCCATCGTTGAAAAGTTTCCCGCGTAAACGGGTACATCGCATGCACGTGAAAATGGGCCGTCATGGGATTACCCGTATACTGACCTGTCTGCAGGATGATATTTTCCCAGAAATCGTACATCCGTGGCAGATGCTTTTCCCAGTCAACATGGGCCACATCGTTAAAAATGTGTCCCAGCTGTTGATCGCCCTTCACTTTTTCGTAAAAATGATTGACCAGCCATTCGATGTCCTTCCGGTTATGGATATCCTTACGTTTCATGGTCTTTGTATTTAAAGATCTTTC
>Ga0114938_1001381_pt1 | contig 16621 bp, 11 predicted proteins | sample AshMeaBigSpring_FD_88675 | JGI IMG/M metagenome (GOLD analysis project Ga0114938, IMG submission 88675) | Groundwater microbial communities from Big Spring, Nevada to study Microbial Dark Matter (Phase II) - Ash Meadows Big Spring | ecosystem: Environmental > Aquatic > Deep subsurface >...
CACGGCCGCAAAGGTTGGCGTTACATTTGGATTCACTACTACCTGCAAAGTAGTAGTAGTAGCACATTGTCCTACGCCCGGTGTAAAGGTATATGTAGTTGTTGCCGTATTATTTATAGCCGGACTCCAGCTTCCGGTTATCGCAGGACTATTGGTAGAACTCGTGGGCAAAGCGGGTATCACCGCACCACTGCAATAAGGGCCCACGGCCGCAAAGGTAGGCGTTACATTGGCATTAATACACACCGCATCACTGCCACTAGCCACACAACTTCCAGTACCTACTGTTCCCGCAGTAGTAGCTCCACAATTGCTGGTAAGGATATATCTAATTCTTACATTGTAGCATCCAACAGTAGAAGTTGTGTTTGTCGTATTCCAGGTAGAACCATTATCAAAGCTATACTGGGTAGTAAAGCCGGTATAGGCGGTTGGTGGAGTGACGGTTATAGTAGCCGGGGCACACACATCTGCCAATACAGGGGTAGGAGGTGTAGGTGGAAAGATGACCACACTTACAGTATTACTAACATCACAAGCTGCAGCTGCACTTGGTGTATTGGCAGCAGTAGCGCCGCAAGCTGCAGTATTTACATATCTGGCAGCGACTGTATGGCATCCAGGAGTAGTTGGAATAGATGGTGCTGCTGCATAAGCTCCTCCATCTATGCTATATTGCACTGTAAAACCAGCCACTGCTGTTACTGTGGGGAGGGTGAAGGCAGCATTACAAGTATTGGACGGTGCAGTGAGAACCGGCTCTGGTGGATATACCAGAAAACTCTGATTACTACTGCAATAAGTAGCAGTATAACAACCGGCAGTAGCAGCGGGGGTAAATACACCAGTGCTGGCATTGATGGTGCCGCCACCGCTCACAGACCAGGTTCCTCCCGAACCACCGGATTGGGTAAACGTAACGGTGGAGCCACTCACACAGCTAACCGGAGTGGTCATACTGGTAGGGGTAGTACAGCAGGTAGTGGGAAAACTAACGGAAACTTGATCAGACACATTACAGCCTGACTGTACAACTGTCCATTGATAAACATAAATACCTCCTACAGTCACAGTTGCAGTAGCGTTTGCAGTAGAAGAATTTGGAGTAAAAGTAGTGGATCCAGGTCCACTAACCTGAGTCCAAGTGCCAGAACCCGGGGAAGGACTATTACCAGCTAAAGTAGTGGATAAAGAAGGACAAGATAAGACCTGATCAGTACCTGCATTTGCATTAATATTTAAACTAAAAGGAAAACTCGCAGGGGAAGTACAATTACCACACAAATCACAAAATGACCCTGTAACATTAAAATTGAAATTTCCACTACCAGTCAGTGCAGGTGAGACATTTATTACGGTACTAGATGTAAATGAGCCACCTGATGTACAACCCGTATTTGATATACTCGAGATGGTGTAAGAACCAGTTCCAGAAATATTAAAATCTGATGCAGTAATAGTACTGCATAATACTGGTGATGAATAGTTTACGGTAATACTCGTGGCTCCACAATTTACGGTATTTATACCTGTTATAGTAGGTATTGTAGTATCGTAAAATGAAGCAGTAGATGGAGCTAAGTTTAAAAAATAGCCATTTTGTGAGTTGGAATAATTATCTACTACTAACACATAAGAATTTCCAGCTGTAACAGGTATATTTGCATTAAAACCATCACTTGATTGATATCCATCACCACAATCTGTACCCGTAGCACCGTGACTGGTACCACTACCATAATAGGGAGCACCAGAAAATGCCCCAGTCTGTCCTGCAAACGGATATACAGCAAAAGGAAATCCGCAATTATTATCAAAATAATTACAACTAATAAGATTAGAAGAATTTAAGGTTCCGCACCCTGTAGTCGTAATATTATATACTGCCCAATCATAATCATCAGCTGAAATATTCGGGGAAATGATAAAACTCAAATCACCACTGGATTGGGCAGTAAATATATACCATACTGAGTTATTTTCACCATTGAGCAGACAGCCTGAAGTAATCTCATCGGAACCTGATCCGATGCCAACATATGAGTTTACCTGATTATATGACTCCTGACAAACAGGTATAGCCCCATTACAATTTTGTTGCGATGAATTTTGAGGTAAAGGACAATCCAGACATTGAATTTGACCCTCCCATCCAGCCCCATGATTTGAAGGACTAGAAACCCAGTGAAGAGTTAAACAGGAAGAACTACCGGCTATTGGAATATTTTGACCAGCAACTGCTGTCCCATACAAATTGAACATAAATGGGGAAGCATTACTTGACCCATCATAAAAAGCAATATAATCACTATTATTATAAGTGGCAAATGTGGTAAAGTTTAAGGATATACAATCAGTAGAACCAGAACAAAATGTAATCCAACTATCATCGTTACCAGTATAGTTTCCTGCTGCACCACCAGGGTCATAAAAAGTTCCTGAACAAGTATTAATTGTTTGCCGTCCAGCATGAGTATTATTTTCAGGCATTGTATAAGTTTGAGAATACATCACTATATTCAATACAACTAAGGATATACCCCAAATTAATATGTAATTTAGATACCTCATAATGATGTTATTATTGATTTGAAATCAGTAGAATCAAAAAAGAAAATAAATTCAGACGAATCATTGGCTGCTTTACTTTCCGATTTATTCTTATTATTTTCTTCGCTTTGCGGTATTTCTTCGAATAATCTAAATAATAATACCGAAAATAACTCTTGGCCAAATGGGGTTAATTTCAAAAATTCTTCTTTTGTAAATATCTCATGTTGATAATTTTCCTCACTCGTATAATATCCATAGTTGTCGATAATCCATTTGGCATAATCATGTTTATTATAAACAAGATGATCATTTATTCTTTTTATTGAGGGACCATTTGAAACTAAGATGAACTTGAAATTATAGGCTAATCCATTTGATTTCATAAATCCTGAAGGCTTTTCTTGGATTTCATTATTACTAGTATCATCATTAGAAATTGATTCTCCTTCGTTTTGGGTGTAGATTGGCTCTGTAATAGTATATTCAAGATGACGCTTAATTAAAGATGATGCTTGGTTATACTTATTATTCCAAAATGGATTAATGGCGAATGTTACTAATACTATTAAAAAAATCAAAAATATCATTGAAAATATTTTTTTCATTTCGACTTTATTTATATTTTAATCGAACATAATTTACATAGAATTACTAATTCGGCTTCTTTAGTGACATGATAGTAGAGCAAATCTACTTTTTTATGCTCCGCTTTTTGCCGAACTACCGGCTCATCCTTTACCGTTTTTCTATAGACGGACTGGGATTTTACTTCGCCCAGCTCCAGCTCTTTTCTCGCCTGGGCAGATAGCCTGGACAAACTGCTAAAAAAGAGGAAATAAAAAAACATCCCCACGCGTATTTGCGTATTGGATACAATGAAATTTATAAAATGCATCATAATTAAAATTATTAAATAAAAATGAAACAGAAACCGTTATTTTTTTAAATAAAATCAAGATTTTGAACAATAATTCATAATTCCGGTGGTAAGTTACAACAGTTTTATATAAAAGCCTCTATTAACCATAGTTTTTTAACGTAAAAAAACGCCTAGATTTACGAAATAATCTATGGGAATAGGAAATTCGATAACCTTTATAAATTCATTATCATCTACATAAATAACTGATTCATAATGACTTATAAAATAATCTATAATCTCAAACTAGCCTATTTCATTCTTAGATGCCTTCTTATGACAAAATAATATTTATTCGAAAAAATTATCCACATTTCCACTTATTAGGCTAAACTCCCTAATCCCTTCATAAACCGAACACATAAAACCAAAAATTCTTTGCGCTGCTTTTCCTATGAGACCGTAAGAATCCTATTTAGTGGCCTACCATTTAAAATAGCGAATAGTTAGCATCTTCTATTCAACAATAAAGGCGATTTCCCCAACATGTACTATATCAGCCGCAACAAGTTAACCCTGCGCAAAGAATATAAAGATGTTTTGGTACAAGACAGCAGCATTGAACAGAAGCTAATTATTTCTGCAATATTATCGAGGCTGTTTTATATTCAATTAATTCTGCCCTAAGACTCAAAAACCAATCTGATTTCATGACAAATCTGACCTTATAACCATAGTGGAAAATAAATAGCAGTTAAAAAATATTTATGGATTACTTGTCCTAAAGACTTTAGAGAAACCACAGGTACAGCTATTGTGCCGCAAGAAAAGAAGTACCTCATTATTAAATATTTATTTAGTAAGCGCTGGGTAAAAACCTAAGAGCCACAAGTCTGGAAGAAAAGGAGGCAGAAGGATATGAATTTCTCTTATTAAATACACATCCATCATTTTCCTTTAAAATTATAAGTTTCCAGAGTGCAGGAAAATAGGTGATTACAGACCCTATACAGCAGCTCTTATTTGAGGTCGAAAAATTTATGAAAAAGTATATCATCTATAGAATGTGGAAAATCAGGAAGGTAAGTAGATTTCCCAGCTGGCTGCAAGGATTCTAGGGCGAGGCTAAAAGTAGCTTCAATAGTATATAAACTGGTTCTGGTTTATGGTACTTTTAAAAAAAACTGATAAAGAATAAGGTGGGAGGCTTTATATCTAATGTGATGATATATAGAAAAGCTTGGTATCAAGGGATGAGTTTAGCCTTAAATAATTTTTTTCTGAATATAGCCATCCTATCCTATCCTATCAGGTCTTGATTTTAATCTATAAATTTTTTATGTGAGACACCTATTTTTGGCACTCAGGATTTTTCGTAAAAAAACGATAGGATAGGCCTACAGTGAATTGGTATTGGGAGACTACTTGTGTACCATTTACAAACTGATAAAGTGGCAACTCACTTAAAACATAAAAGGTGAAATTGCGATTTGAGTAATTTAATTGAGGTAAAAAAAGCAATTTCCTGCCTCCCGTAGATTCTATATAAACATTATACAGGGCTAATTGGTCTATGTACTTATCTGATTTCATTTTAGAAATATATTCGGCTTTGAGTAGTAGCGTAACTCCAAATTTTTCATAGAATGATTTGCTGGCAGCCAGTCCAATGCTGGTGTAGTCACCAAATTTTTGACCTAATGGATTCCAGCCTTTTTTTATATACATAAAATTTGTAAAAAAAACAATATTTCTTTTTGTATAATTACTTAGTGCAGAGGAGTAAAATAGAATATCTTGTGAACCGGTTGTGGGTTGCAGTGAGGGTGGTAAAATATTGTAATATTCTTTTCCGGACAACACATTTGTATAAATTAGAGTGGAATCATTATATTTACCTAAAGGTATTTTGTAGCCTAAACCTAGCACAATTTCTGTTATATGGTTTAAAGTAGTTTTGTTTAATAATTGATATTTTGGAAAAATAATCAAATCACCGATTCCTGAGGATTGAATAGTGTCTAGTTTATGAAGTTCTATTTGGGTTTTATTTAAAAAAAGTCCTGTTTCAGCCGAAAATGTTAATCTTTCGGAAACACCCACACTAGCCCGATAATATAAATAATTGCCATATAATTTATCAAAAAGCCTAGCCGTATCTTTATTCAAAGCTTTAAATTTATTTGAATTTTGATATTGATAACTGAAGGAAAGTTCTATTTGATTTTTATGAAGTAATGATTGTGAAATTTCCCCTACTATAGGATTTCCGCTACCTCCGGAACAACATCCTTGGCTACTAATCTTTATGGAAGGTAATAATAATAAATAAAATGCAATTATTATAATGGTTCTCATTTTAAGATTATAGATGCTATTTACGATTAATCCATCTTAATGTATCTAATAACCTGAGTACTATTATTCGTTTTTACCTTTGCAAAATAAATACCTCTAGAAAAGGTGGCAGTGTTAATTACCAGATCATGTTTTCCGCTGGCTTGAGGTTCATCTAATAAACACGACAGTTTATTGCCTTGCGCATCATACAATTCCACTTTCACATCGGTACTATTGTCTAATTGATAACTTAAAACCGATAATCCGTTTATCACAGGATTAGGGAAAAGGGCTACTTTAAAATCATTATAAGTAATATCTGGAACAGCAGATTGTATTCCGATAGCCTCAATAATAGCGTTATTAAAATTAACGATATTAAGACTATTATTTTGATTAAAATAAACAGTATGGGAAGCATTTCCTACCACAACGATTTTGGGCATTCCAGAACTACCATAATCAGACATCTTAATATTTGCATTCGAAAAGATAGCCGAAGGCGAATCCAAACCATTAGAATTAGCCCAGTTTGTAAGCGTAGAACAACTGGTATTTGCAAAATCATCAATCAAATAATAATAAACTTTATTAGGATGGGAAATATTATAATTCTGGACTTCGGTGTATGCGGAGAGTGCCGGTGCTGTGCAAGTACCACAGGGCATTACCCAACATAATACAATCACCTTATTAGAATCTAGTTCTTCAAAAAGGGTGTGGCTTACTCCGTTGCAGTCATTGACTGAAAAATTAACCGCGTTTTGAGCCACTGAAATAGTGGCACCTAAAAACAGTGCGATAACTGTTGTTAAAACTAATTTTTTCATCTTGCAAATTTTTATTATTTTTATAAATATTTTTATTTTGCTAATTCAACCCGTAAGACGGTGAAAATAGAAGAAATAAAATACAAATATACCTATTTTTTTTACATAATAGCAATTCTTCTCTTAGCGCAGCGAAAAAAGCCCTCTACAAGGTGCTTAGCAGAAGACAGATTAAAATCTTGCCTAAAACCCCTATCAGCAATCCTTGCTTACTTATGATGCAATCATAAGGGCATCTCTAAAAACCCCCATTTTACCCAAAAATTAACAATTTAAATCTTTGGTATTCAATGTGTTATTCTTATTAAATTATTAATTTTATTAGTTATTAGAGGTGCCCATAAATAATTAATGCTACAGAAAGGTCTATCCCTTACTCCACTACCAGACGGACCGAAGATTTAGTGACGCCATCGCCGGCTTCTATCATATAGAGCCCAGGTACCAGACCTTGTAAGGATATTTTATATTCATTTTTACCTGCTGCTACCTTTTCCGTTTTTGCCATTTTACCCCACACATCATATAATTTCCACGTGATGGGAACGGCTATTTTATCATTAAATCTGAGTAATGCTTCTCCAGAAGCGGGATTGGGAAAAACTTGTAGGGCATAGCCACCGACCTTTGTATCCCCTATACCTGTTTCCATAAGTACTTCATCGCATACCCTAAATTCTGGGATATCTATGTTTAGAAAATAATCTACAACAAACTGAAACCTGATTTCATCGCCAAAATCGGGTTCAAAATTTTTTATAATATCGCCATCCTGTTCGAAACGGACATAGCCGGCGGTTTCTATTCCAGACTGGAGATTATACCACCAGGATAGTCCATCGCCTTGTTCCCAGTCTGTGCCATAATCTGTAAGCAGAAAATTATAACACCCTGTGGGCAAATCAATGGGATGGGTGTAGGTAAAATTGCTGGAGAGACCCGAGCCCTCATACATTACCGTACCATCATCTTTGGTAATCTGCCAGCTATTTTCGAAGCCCTTATTATTGGTGCGCAAATTCAATTGAAAATCACCGGTGATACGCATAGGTGTTTCAAAGCTGGTTACCATTCGGTTATTATAAAGGTATTCGTCGGCTTCTCCATTTGGCCAGCCTACTCTGGCAAAAAACTGGGGATTATCTGCATTATATCCTGCCCACATAAAGAGGGGGAGAATAACCTCAGTCTCTTCATTAAAATCCAGGGAGCCGGTCCATTCATAATAGCAGGGAAATCCGCCGATGGTGCCATATTCTATCACACAGCTACTGAGGACATCTGCCCCATTGTTTTTTATTTTTATTACCGGATTATCACAGATGGGATTATAGTGTTTATATTCATCCCGGCTACTGGGAGAGAGGATAGCTAGTATCTCCACATCGCCAATAAAATTGGGTGGGCCATACTGCACATATTGAACTTCGAGGGAATAAGATCCGCCCCCATTGGTATAGGGCGTAAAATCCATATTAAGCTCTATGGAATCGCCGCCTACCATAGAGGCACCTATATTGTGTTCATTTCTAAACACCTGATCGCCGGGGCACCAATTTCCACGGTTTATAAGCCAGGTACCACCCTGGGGTTTGAGGGGATTTTTTCCGCAGTCATTGCGCCAGATATTATATTGTGCCACTTGAGTTCCATTGGCTTTGATATAATAGTTTTTTGAACAGAACTCTGAGCATCCGGCATTATCTGATCCGTGTCCGGATATAAAGACATTTACATTTCCATCTGCTGCATTGGGCAGTGTATAAAACTTTTTAGGATATACAAAGTTCGTTTCAAAATTGGTGGTATTATCATAGGGCATACCATAGTGATCATATACTTGCTCTAATCGGAGCACATCGCGTCCGGGAATGCCTTCTATGAAATCGAAGCTTATGGTAGAACTAAAGCCGGTACTCCATCCACTAAAAAAGCAGCGCACCGTTTTAGTATCTCGAAGCTGAAGTACATAATCGCTCACATCGAAAACAAAGTGGTGGGTCCACTGATCATCAAAGCCAGCCGTACCGTAGGCAGGAGACTGATTATCCATATAGGTGCCATAAGGGGTAATCATACGGGCCAGCTCTATCCATCGCATCACTTCTACCGTTTCGAAGGTAGTATCTATGATCAGCGGCTCTATGCTGAAGGTATCTATGGAAACAATATTATCCTGAAAAGTGCCGGTGGGCTCACCCACTTCTAAGTGAACGGTATAGTCCCAATCGCTACATTTTTCGCTCGCACAGCCGATGGTATAGTGCATCAGTATTTTCTGATAGGTATCTGCCCCATCCGGAAAATCTACTTCCTGATCATAATTTCCATACCACACCATATCTACGCCATTATGGGCCTGTACGCGGAGGGTATCGCCGGTGGCCGCACGAAGCAGGCCGGCAAAGCAACTAATGAACATCGTTATTTTTAATAGAAATTGGGTCATATTCTGCAGATGTTTTGAGGCTACAAGATAGCCATAATTAATTTATTGTGAGTAGTAATACAATTTTTTTTAAAAAAAATCTTTTAATCCATAAGATTATTATTCTTTTGGGACTTTTAAGATACACAGAATGTGGGTCAGGGATTCGAGGATTGGTAAATTATGCTATTTCTTTCCCAAAAAACCAATTGGTCGGCGGGTATAGGACCCGAGGATGGGTACCCTCCCCATACAATACACCCCCAGCTGGTTTTTTAAGGAAGACCGGAGTGGACTTCAGGTAAATAAGGGAGAGATGGAGTATAGTCCCTATCTTTGAAAAAAAATGTGAGGGTATGCAACTGATTTTCGCCACACACAATCCTAATAAAGTGGCCGAAGTGCGGGCAGCTCTAAATGGTGAGGTGGGCATTTTATCCTTAGCAGACTTAGGAGATCGGGATCCCATAGCAGAACCTTTTTTCACGCTGGAGGAGAACGCGGCGGAAAAGGTAAAGGTGGTTTATAAGCGATACGGGAAACCCGCTTTTGCCGAAGACACCGGACTGGAAATAGCGGCATTAGAAGGGCGTCCGGGCGTTTTGAGTGCGCGATATGCGAGTGCAGAAGCAGATATGGAAGCCAATATAGCTAAGGTACTAAGAGAAATGAAAGAGAGGAGACCTAGAGAAGCGCGGTTTAGGACCGTATTCGCCTTGATTTGGGGAGATCAACTGCATTTTTTTGAAGGAGAAATTGCGGGCCACCTAGCTACTGAGAAAATAGGCCAAGGAGGTTTTGGATACGATTCTGTATTCATTCCTGCCGGTTATGAAGAGAGTTTTGCGCAGCTGGGTTTGGAAATAAAAAAGAAAATAAGCCATCGCACAGTGGCTTTCCAAAAAATGATTAATTTTATCCGCGAAAAAAGGAAATATATGAGCTAAAAACTACCTGAAAAAATGTTTTACTATGTTTAAAGTAAAAGGGCAGGCTACTGAAGAAGAAATCCTTCAGGGATGTAGGAATTTGAATTCCCGCTATCAGGAATTGCTGTATCAGCGATATAGCCCTAAAATGTTTGCGATATGTCTTAGCTATGCCAAAGATCATAGCAGTGCCGAAGATATGATGCAAGATGGATTTATTAAGGTCTATAATAATGTCCAAAACTTCCGGGGAGAGGGCTCTTTTGAAGGATGGATGAGAAGGATTTTTGTAAATACCGCCATAGAACATTACCGCAAAGCCGTGCCTATGTATCCGCTATTAGATGTTAAAGGCACTGATAAAAACATAGTAGAAGACAATGGGCTCGAAAAGATGAGTGCCCAGGAAATAATGGATCTCATACAAAAACTTGCTCCCGGATATAAAACAGTATTTAATCTCTATGTGATAGAGGGATATTCGCATCGCGAAATAGGAGAGCTCCTCCAAATAAGCGAAGGCACCTCAAAATCTCAGCTATCGAGGGCCCGATCTCTGCTTCAAGAGATGATATTGAAATTAAAAAACTACGACTATAAGGACAGGTATGCCACACGATAGTGATTTTGACGAAAATATAAGGCAGAAACTGCAGGATTATGGGGCTATGCCCTCTCCGCATTTATGGGAGAAGATACAGCCCCGTGTGCCGGTAGCACCTCCTTTCTATAAAAGCCCAAGAATTCAATGGCTCTCCGCCGGTGCCCTGCTGGCTGTAGTGGGACTGGCCTATTTTTTTAGCCAATATCGCATAGAAGCAGATATTAATATAAAACCACGCCATAGGATTTTCGCAGAAACGGGCATTTCAGATTCCCTCCCTACGCCTATCGCGGTGGCTAGGTCCCCCCTTACCAGCACGCCCACCGGAAACCCTATTTTACATAATGATAAAGTTCTTCTTATCTCAGAGGCTGAGGGCTTCCCAGCACACATCATCGCCACACCCACTGCACAAGGTCCTACCATCAATACAGTCACTGGGGCATTGGGCCTTCCTGCTAAGCATACTCCTGGCTTGCCTCCATCCATTCAGACTTTGACACGGGCCAGTGAATTTACTTTGCTAAACGCTATCACCTCCCCTGCCACTACCCTAAACCCTTTATCTTCTTCTTCAGCCACCGAAATATCGGCCTCTCCTCATTTAGCCGCAGGATCACCCTCCCCTAGTGAAAACCTTAAGAATAGTGAGGAATACCCTCCTCTGCCTCCCGCCCATAACCATACTTTTCTCCCCACAGTCCTCCATAGCCTCCTCGCCGCTACCCTCCCTACGGCGGGCAATACTTATACCATAAGATCTGAAATACCCAAACGCTGTTTCAAAACAGAACTACCCAATAATCTCTTAGTGAGTTCTGAAAAGAGCCTCTCCACCAGTGGGTTTGCATCCATTAGTCAAAACTGGATATCCGGCGCAGCAAAAGAACTGGACCTCCACCAAACCCGCGGATTAGGTACCTCATACGGCCTAGCCATTACCTATGATCTAAACCGAAAATGGGCAATACAAACCGAATTAACCCTCAATAGCAAGATACATCAAGAATACGAAATATATGTTGGTGAAGAGGGAATGTATAGAGCCACTAATGTGCTGGATTATATACAAGTACCCCTGCTCATTAAAAATAAAAAAACAATCTATGTAGCAGGTAAAAATATGCCCCTTGTACGCCATTTAGTAATGGGTCTCAGATACGGGCAGCTTAAATCCGTACACTTAAACCTTAGCAGTCCTTCTATACACGCCATAGACCTGCTTAATAAACACGAGGCCGGCATTATCCTCGGCTGGGAATATCAGCTCTTTCTAAATCGCAATTATTCCGTATCCCTAGGTGCCAGAGGCGCTATGAGCACCGCTTTTAACCACGGCAGTGAGATGAGTGCCACACACAAACCCCTCAATCTCTCCCTGGGCTTACAGACTGGATTGCACTATAAATTTGTACGGAAGTAGAGAGGATTTAATCATTAAACTTGTCGCCCTTCCTCCAGTAGGCTAATGAATCTATTCTCCCCTATTGTAAATCACTAGCCTTAAGAAGTCATTCTTTTTTTAGAATGGAACTGGGTACTAGAAAAACAATTTTCCTTTTCAGAATTTATTTATAAATTTGAGAAATAATAAATGTTATAGATGAGGCGGATTATATTCATTACTAGTCTCCTTGTAAAACTAACAATGCTAAGCGCGCAGACAGTATGTACCATCACTATAGATCCTAGCCAAATCAATAATCCAGCGGCAAAAAAACTATTGGGAATTAATTTTAATGGGCAATCCAGTATGGATTATAATTCCAATCCTAGCATAACAGATACGATGAGATATTATGACCCGGTTACAGGCACTATTTTGCCTGCTGTGCCGCCCTTATGGGATAGGGTTCATCTGGGGGAGTCCGCTATTCGGGCAATTTGCAGATAATGAATGGGAACTGGTCTTATACCATCGGGCCTATTGCTTTACGTACCCTCAACCTATGGGTGCGATCGGAGGCAACGATCCATCATTAGTATTTGGTTTAGATGAATTTATGGCTATTACAGTATCAAAAGGATTGCCAGCTTCTGATGTACAAATCATGGTTAATTTGAAGAATATAGTACGTGGTTACCGAAAAGACTGGATTATTTCCTAAGGCAGGGTATTCTGCCGTATAACTCAACACCTGTCTTTTATCATCTCTCTCACAAAATTTTAAAATAAATTGACCCTACTCGGATTCCGATATTCTATCTAGAGTGTGTCATTCCTTACTGACCAAAAGTACGCTGCATGTGTTGAAGAACAATTATGCGCTGTTAAGTAACCACTATTTAAAAAAACACCTGGCCTTACAAGAACTGGTGCTTGGAAGAGTCCAAGCTTCCTATCCATACAATTCGTATCAGCCGGATCACAATTCGCAATCCTGACTAAACTCCAGCAGCTCTCAATCTCTGAACATTCAATAGGATCTTCCTCCTTCTTACAGGAAATAAAGGCAATAACTGCACCCATAAAAAAAATAACAATTAAGATTTCAAATTGATATTTTAATAACTCGTATCAAAGCAGTTAAACGAAAATTTAACAGAAATAAATAGTGAGATTCTGAGTATTTCTATTACATCCATTATATAGATTTTGTCAAATTTTACGCTATCTTAAATATTTTGATACCTTTGCTAAAAACTATTATGAGTAATCACTTTAATCAAATTTTAGACAAATATAGGGAAATTTCGTTTTCCGAAAGAGACAAAGGAGACCGATTCGAACGATTAATGAAAGCCTATTTGCTTACCGATCCTAAGTATGCTTACAAGTTTAAAAAAGTGTGGCTGTGGAATGAGTTCCCCGGCAGAAAAGATCTAGGCGGTAAAGACACCGGCATAGATTTAGTGGCATTAACTTTCGATGGCGATTATTGGGCTATACAATGCAAATGCTATCAAGAAAAGGCTACTATAGATAGATCATCCCTCGACAGTTTTTTATCTACTTCTAGCAGAAAATTCAAAGGCGAGGATTTAAAATCATATTCCTTTGCTCACAGGCTTTGGATCTCTACTACAAACAAGTGGGGCATCAATGCACAAGATGCCATCAAAAACCAAAACCCTCCCGTTTCGAGAATTAATCTGTTAGACCTTTTCAATGCACCCATAGACTGGGAAAAATTAGACAATGGAATTACCGGTAAAGTAGCAAGAACCAATAAAAAATCACTGAGACCACACCAATTAGAAGCCCTTACAAAAACAAATGAACACTTTAAAACCAAGGACCGAGGCAAACTCATTATGGCCTGTGGTACCGGCAAAACATTTAATTCACTGCGTATTGCAGAGAATCAAACCAACGGCAATGGCTTAATACTTTTCTTAGTTCCTTCCATCGCCTTATTAGGGCAAACACTCAATGAATGGTATGCAGATGCGCTAGAACCTATCAATGCTATTTGTATATGTTCTGACCCCGAAATAACCAAGAACAGAAAACAATTAATAGACATAGATACCTCTTCCGTAGTGGATTTAGCATTCCCCGCTTCTACTAATGTGGCAAGCATCTTACACCAGTTTAAAGGCTTAGAATCAAAATCAAATGAGGGACTAACCGTTGTTTTTTCTACCTACCAATCTATCGAAGTAATAGCTAAAGCCCAAAAGACATTAGAAAAAACCCATCCTAAATATGCAATATTTGATTTGATCGTATGCGATGAAGCCCACCGCACTACCGGTGTATCATTGACCGATGAAGATGAAAGTGCATTTACTAAGGTGCACAACAACGATTTTATAAAGGCAAAAAAACGCCTCTATATGACCGCTACACCCCGATTATATAACGATGAAGCCAAGAGCAAAGCAGCACAGGCAGAAGCCCTATTATGTTCTATGGATGATGTGAGTATGTATGGGGAAGAAATATATAGAATAGGTTTCGGCGAGGCAGTAGAAAAAGATTTATTGACCGATTATAAAGTGCTCATTCTCACCCTCAATGAAAACGATGTGCCGCCAGCAGTCCAAAAAATGATAATGGACAAAGAAAATGAAATCAATACCGATGATGCTTCAAAACTAATAGGATGTATAAATGCCCTATCCAAACAAATTCTAGGCGATGAAGGAATTATAAAAGAAACCGACCCCGAGCCTATGCGCAGGGCCGTGGCTTTCTGCCAAAACATCGCCGTCTCTAAAAAGATTACCAATACCTTCAATCTAGCTTCCGATAGTTACATAGCCGAATTGCCATTCGAGAAGCAGCAAACAATGCAGTTTGTGGCCTCTATGCATATCGATGGCACTATGAATGCCACAGACCGCAGCGAGTTACTTTCTTGGCTCAAAGATGAACCCAGAGATAGAGAGTGCAGAGTACTCACTAATGTGCGCTGCTTGAGTGAGGGGGTAGATGTGCCTACCTTAGATGCTGTCTTGTTTTTATCAGCAAAAAATTCACAGATAGAAGTGGTGCAGTCCGTGGGTAGGGTAATGCGAAAATCACCAGGCAAAAACTATGGTTATATCATTATTCCTATTGTAGTACCTGCCGATGTAGAAGCAGATAAGGCGCTCGATGATAACGAAAGGTATAAAGTAGTGTGGACGGTATTAAATGCACTTAGGGCACACGACGACCGCTTTAATGCTACTGTAAATAAAATAGAACTAAACAAAAACCGACCCGAACAAATTTTAGTTGGCAGACCTGAAATTTCTTTTGATAAAGACGGCAATCCTATATACCCAACCGATGAGGATAATGATGAAGATAGAAAAAATATAGCCGAACAATTATCGCTACAATTTGAGCAACTGCAATCTGTAGTATTTGCCAGAATGGTGCAGAAAGTAGGCGATAGAAGATATTGGGAGCAGTGGGCAAAATCAGTAGCCGAAATAGCCTCTAGGCAAACAGAACGCATCACTAAAATCATTACCGATAATCAAAAATATCATACCGCCTTTGAAGTCTTCCTAAGTGGATTGCATAAAAATATAAACCCCAGCATTTCTCAAAGCGAAGCCATAGAAATGCTCTCCCAGCACATTATTACCAAGCCGGTATTCGATGCCCTGTTTGAGGGTTATTCTTTTGTAAAAAATAATCCTATAAGCCAATCCATGCAAAAAATGTTGGTTTTGCTAGAAGAACAATCATTAGAAAAAGATACCGAAGTTTTAGACAAGTTTTATCTATCCGTAAAAACAAGGGCATCCGGCATAGATAATGCCGAGGGTAAGCAGCGCATCATCATAGAATTATATGATAAATTTTTCAAAACTGCCTTTCCTAAAATGGTAGAAAAATTAGGCATTGTTTACACACCCATAGAAGTAGTGGATTTTATTATACACTCTGTAAACGATATTCTCAAAAAAGAATTTGGCCGAAGTATTACCGATGAAAACATACATCTATTAGACCCATTCACCGGCACAGGCACATTCATTACCCGTTTATTCCAAAGTGGATTGATCGCCGAAACAGATTTAGAACGAAAATATAAATACGAAATCCACGCCAATGAAATTGTTTTATTGGCTTACTACATCGCCGCTGTAAATATTGAAAATGCTTTTCACGATGCCACTCCAGACCCCGATGATGGAATAGTAACCGACAAATACATACCTTATGAAGGAATCGTACTCACAGATACATTCCAGTTAGGCGAAAGCCAAGACGGTGAAAAACTATTTTCTGAAATGTTTCCCCAAAACAGCGAAAGGGTGCAACGTCAGCAGAAAGCACCTTTGCGTATAATCTTTGGAAATCCACCTTATTCAATAGGGCAAAAATCTGCCAACGACAATGCAGCAAATCAAAGCTATCCAAAACTTGACCAACGTATTGCCGATACTTATGCAAAACAATCAAATGCGAGCTCAAATAAATCTTTATACGATGCCTACATAAAAGCCTTTAGATGGAGTACAGATAGGTTGGATAAAACAGGCGGCATCATTGCCTTTGTTTCAAATGGTGCTTGGTTAGATGGTAATAGTACAGATGGTTTCCGCAAATCAATAGAAAAAGAGTTTACCTCTATCTATGTTTTTAATTTAAGAGGCAATGCAAGGACGAGTGGAGAATTAAGGCAAAAAGAA
>Ga0114938_1001384_pt1 | contig 16593 bp, 10 predicted proteins | sample AshMeaBigSpring_FD_88675 | JGI IMG/M metagenome (GOLD analysis project Ga0114938, IMG submission 88675) | Groundwater microbial communities from Big Spring, Nevada to study Microbial Dark Matter (Phase II) - Ash Meadows Big Spring | ecosystem: Environmental > Aquatic > Deep subsurface >...
CCCATCGTGGTGGACATGCCATAGAGGCTGACGAGGCGCTTGGGGAAAAGCACCAGGTCGCTCATGGCGAAGACCTGCAGGCCCTCGGCCTTGGCGGCGTTGTCTTTGGCGGTGATTTCCGCGCGCTTGGCGTCCACCCAGGCGCGGTCCGCGGAACCCACCGGCAGGATGACCTTGTCCACCGTGTTGAACTCATCCCAATTCACGGCAAGCTGGGCGGACTCGAAGAGGAAAAACACCTTGCCGTTGAAGCCCATGTTCTTCGTGAAGGCCGGGCTGTTGAACTGGCTCTGATAGAGTGGCTCGCCGGGGTTGTGGTGCACCATGTCGAACACCACGGGAAACGTCGCGGGCGGTGGCGGTGGCGGCGGCGGCGTTTCTCCGGAGATCTTCAGCGAGTCGATGGCATAGGCCAGCGTGTCGGCGGACGAATCCTTCTTTCCGAAGGTGCCGAAGGTGTCGCCAACGGTGGTGGCGCTGGTGCGGAAACCCATGTCCGCCACGGTCGCGGTGTTCGTACCATCGGAGATGGCCGCAGAATAACTTCGGCTCACGGGATCCGCAACGATGGTGAACTGGTAGGTTGTGCCCGGTACGGCGGCCATTCCGCTGTTGACCAGTCGGGCCGCGCTGAAAGCCGCGCCGTCGCGGTTGCCGTTGTAAACCTGCCATTGCGGGCTTGCGCCGCCCACCAAACGGATGATCCACGTCGAGGTGGCCGAGGCGCTGACCAGCCCCGTGTTGTTGTGGATCGTGAGATACTCGCCGCTGCCGGTGAAGCCGCTGTTGGCGGAACCCAACCTCACGGAAAACCCGAAGGTGACGGGTTTCGTTCCATCCACTCCGGAGGTGCCGTTGCCATTGATGAAGGAGCGTCCGATGCCGACATCCGCATTCGACGACTCGACCGCCACGCGCAGATGATTTCCACCCGCGCCGAGCGGCGGAGTGGATTCAATGGCGGCGGAGATCCCGCCGGCGGGCAGCGCGCCGGTCGACCATGGCCCGCTCCATCCGCCGCCGGCGATGCCGGGGTATTGGTCGGCAGAGGCGGTTCCTGCACCACCGTCGAAATCGGCCGTCACAACGCCCGCGGAAAGCGGGGTGAACCATCCGCCGAGAAGCAGCGCCGCCAAAAGCGGCCTTTTGGGTTTCGCTGTCATGAGAGAAGACTCAGGGTGGAACCACTGGAACAACCCTCCGGCGGAATTGCAACGTCTGATATCGCCGTGGTGGCGAAACAGGCCCGTGATCGCAGCAATGCCGACGGGCTACCCGCCGCCCGACGTCGAAAGAACCGGGCATGACAGGGCGTTCCTCTGGGGTCGCCAACATCAACGCCTCCCCATGAATGTCCCGATCCCAGGATTGCTCGCCCTGGTCTTCTCATGCTCGCTCTGCCTCGCCGCGCCGGCAGGCAAACCCAACATCGTCTTTCTCTTCACCGATGACCAGGCGCCGGACACGATCGCCGCGGCCAAGGTCTGGGGTGTCGATCACTCACAGATCGAAACGCCCAACATGGACCGCCTCTTCAACGGCGGCACGAGTTTCACCCACGCCTATAACATGGGGGCCTGGCATGCGGCGGTCTGCGTCGCCAGCCGCTCGATGCTCAACAGCGGAAGATTCCTCTGGCATGCGCGCCGCGCCGAAAAGGACGGGTTCCGTGGCATGATCCGCAATCAACGGCTCTGGTCCCAGCGCATGAAAGCCGCGGGATACGAAACCTACATGTCCGGCAAATGGCACGTCACCGCGCCACCGGAACAGATCTTCGACCACGTGCTCCGCATCCGGCCTGGCATGCCGGGCACCGTGAAGGCCGCCTACCAACGCCCCACCGAAGGCCGGCCCGACAAGTGGCTGCCATGGGACGCCTCGAATGGCGGCTATTGGGAGGGCGGCAAACACTGGTCCGAAGTCCTCGCCGACGACGCGGAGTCCTTGATCCAGCGCGCCGCTTCGCTGGGGAAACCGTTTTTCATGTACCTGGCGTTCAACGCCCCGCATGATCCGAGGCAATCGCCTCAATCATTCCTGGAAATGTATCCACTCGAAAGAATCCGGGTGCCCCGCAACATGCTGCCGGTCAATCCGCACCACGCGGCCATGGGCCTGGGCCCCACGGACGGGACCGGCATGCGCGATGAAGCGCTCGCGCCCTTTCCGCGGACCGAATTCGCGGTGAGAACCCACCGCCGCGAATACCACGCGCTGGTTTCCCATCTCGACGCGCAGATCGGCCGCATCCTCGTCGCACTCGAACGCGAGGGCCTCGCCGGAAACACTTGCATCATCCTCACCTCCGATCACGGCCTCGCCCTGGGTCGGCACGGATTGCTGGGCAAACAGAATCTCCATGAACACTCGCTGCGCGTCCCCTTCATCATCTCCGGCCCCGGCATCCCCGGGGGCAAATCGATCGACACGCGCATCTATCTCCAGGACGCCATGGCCACCGCACTCGAACTCGCCGGAGCCGATCGCGATGGCATCGATTTCAAGAGCGTGATGCCCCTCATCAAGGGCGGGGGCGATGTCCATCACGCGGGCATCTACTCGGCCTTCGGCCGGCGCGACCAACGCGCGGTCATCGATGGCTCCCACAAGATGATCCTTTACCCCGCGGACCAGACGGTCCTGCTCTTCGATCTCGCGAAGGACCCGCTCGAAATGGACGACCTTGCGAACCAACCGGAGTCCATCGCCACCAAAAAACAGCTCTTCCGACGCCTGCTGAGGTTGCAAAAGGAAACCGGCGATCCGCTGAATCTCGCGGCGGTTTTTCCGGATCTGGCCGGTTGAAACCATCGACGGTCATTGCCCGGCATCGAAACGCAGGGTGATCCCGCCGACCACCCGTCCGGCCGCCGGATGCGGCATGCTCTGGGGACCGATCTCCGCCGGTTTGTGGAACTTGTTGCCGATCGCGGGGATCGCGTGCATCACCGAGAAATTCCCGTCCGGCCAGAAGGTGGTGATCTTCTCCCCCTCGTCGTTGGTGCCGATCCGCACGAAGGTGTCATCCCGACCGGTGGTCAGACGGATCCGGCCCGCCTTCCAAGCGATCTCCGCCTCGCGGACGCCGGCGAAGAATCCCGCCGCGTGCGGATACCGGTAATCCACGCCGGGTGCCAGCTTGCGGAATTCATTGCCGAAGGACCCGAAGCGCGAGCCCCGCATGCGGTTCGCCCACACCCGCTCCGGTCCTTGACCGGTCCATGAGAACGATGAAATCCCGTCCTCCGGAAGATCGAAGGTGACCCCGTGATGCACGGAGGGACCATCGATCTGATAGACATAATCCAGATCCAGCGAACCGTCCGGGTTCACCGTCCACGCGAAGGACGTGAAGGCACCGGCCGACTTCGCCTCGATGCGGCACGCGCCGGACTCCAGCATGCGATGGCTGACGGCCGGTTTTTCATCCACCCCTGCGGGCGGGTCCTGCGCGACGCGCCCTTCCACCAGGCGCGGACCATTCCCCAGCGGGATCGCCCCACCCGCCATCTCCACCTTCTCCAATCGACCGTTCGTCGCGTTGAAGGCGAACGAAACGCCACCCGCCGCCACGGAAATGGCATCCGCCCCCTCCGTGACCCTCACCGCGGCAATCCGTTTCCCTTCGTCCTCCCGCGATGACCGGCGCGCCTCGGACACCGGCCAGCACCAAGTCCACAACTCGTTGCCTCCGGAGTCGTCAGCGCGGAGTTCGAGGGACCGGTAATTCCTCCAGTTTCCGGGCAAGGGAAGCAAGAGGCTTCCGGATTCGCGCGCCGGAACCGGCGGCCCTTGAAGAACTCCCGTCACGGCATCTCCTCCACCGCTTGCGGCAAGCTTCCAGGAAAACCGCACTCCCGAGAGGTCCCTGAAATCATAGCGGTTCGAAACCTGGAGGCGTCCGTCGAAATCCGCCGGCAACTTCGTCATCGCGATCTGAACCGGGCAGAAGACATCCTTCGCTGTGAGGAAACTCGCCTCCTTCTCGTGGTGCGGCCCGACGATGCCATCCGGCGCGTTGATGCCCCAGTTGTCAATCGCCCCGCCGCGGTCCGTCCGCATGACGCCCTCGTCCGCCATCACCCAGAGGAAACCGCCCACGCCGTTCGGCCGCGAGGTGATCGCATTCCAGTAATCCTCCAGTCCCGCGCCATGCCCGCCGTCGAAAAGGCCGTGGAGAAACTCGGTGGGCATGACGAGGAACCGGTCCGCCAGATCCGCCTGGAGCTGGCTCCAGATCGGGTAGTGCCTCGTCTGGTACCCGGAGAACTCCGCCCACGGATGCAGCACCGGCCGTTTCTGGATGTCCCACACTCCGAAATCGCCATCCACCTCGGTGTTCCAGCCTCCCTCATTGCCGTTGGCCCACCAGAGAATCGAAGGATGGTTCACATCGCGGCGGATCATCTGCCCGATGAGACGCCGCGCGCTGGGCGTGTCCAGCACGGGTTTCTGCCAGGTGCAGAGCTCGCTCTCCACATACAGCCCCAGCTCATCGCAGGCATCCAGGAATTCCTTGTCCGGCGGATAATGCGAACAGCGCACCGAATTCATGTTCATCGCTTTGATCAACCTCACGTCCTCCAGGCTGTGGGCGGGATCGAGCGCACGTCCGCTTTCCGGCCGGAAACAATGCCGGTTCACCCCCTTCACGGTGATGCGCCTGCCATTCAGGAAAACCCCCTGTCCCGGACGGGTTTCCATGGTCCTGAAACCGGTGCGCTCGGTGATGCGGTGCAGCGCCTTCCGCCCCTCCATTAGCGAAACCTCCACCTGATAGAGATTGGGCTCCTCCGCCGACCACGGCCTGACCGCCGGCACATGGCCTTTCAACTCGATCGGTCCCACGCCCGACAACTTCGCTTCGATGGCAGAACCCACCGCCTGGCGGCCATCCTTCGTCAACACCCTCGCGACCACCCGGTCCGCCCCACCCTCTCCGGCGAGATGCACGAAGGCGCCGAGGGAACCATCCGCCCCGGCGTTGATGGCCGTCCACTCGATCGACTGCGGCGGCCGCGCCTCCAGCCAGACCGGCCGGTAGATGCCCCCGAAAACCCAGTAGTCGGCCCCCCGCTCGGCCCCCTCGATCGTGAGGTTCGCCGAATCCTTGCTGACGAGCACCTCCAGACGGTTCTCCGCGCCGAAACGGACGAGTTCGGTGATGTCGTGATGAAAGCGGTAGAATCCGCCCTGATGCACCGGTCCGGCCGGCCTGCCGTTCACGCTGACGGAGGTGTCGGTCATCGAGCCCTCGAAGACAATGCGCACCCTCATACCGCGCCAATCCCCGGGGACCGTGAAGTTTCTCTGATAGATTCCGTCCTCCTTGTGCTTGTCCTCCGCGGGAACCATCCCGTAGTCGTAATCCCCGAATCCATGCTGCTCCCAGTGGGAGGGCACGGGAATCCTGGCCTTCTCCCCCGCCCGCCGGCCGCCGGTGACTTGGAAATCCCATTCCACGGCGTCTGACGGCCCCCGTCCAGACAGAGGGAGACGCAACGTCTCAACGGCGGACGCATCGGCACCCGCCAACGCAAGCGCCACGGCGAATGCGAAAAGCGGCCCCCGCATCCGGGCGGCGTGCGCGGCACCGCGGGAATCGCAAGCGCGACGGCCCGCGGCCTGACGCCGCCATTGGCTTCTTGTTAGAGAGGAGCAGTCCATGGATGTCAGTGATGTTCAGGCGCGAAAACCTGGAATTCGTTGATGTTGATGGCCATCGCCGCCTGCTTGATCTGGAGGCGCACGTGGCGGGCTTTCACCGGGTCGATCGGGATTTCCTTGTCCGTGCCGATGGTGGTGCCACGAGCGACTTCCTTCCACGAGTCGCCTTGTTTCACCTCGATGGCGAAGCCTCGGGTCTCCTTCCACTCGATTTCCGAAACGAGGAAGGAGCCGATTTCCCTCTCCTCGCCGAGGTCGATCTCCAGCCAGCCCGAGCGGGCATCGTAGTCGGATGCCCAGCGGGTTTTCGGATCGCCGTCGTTGGCGCGGTTCACCTCATAGCCGGACTCCTTGAAATGGCTGGAGGCGGTGATCGGCTTGCCCTGGCTGAGGGAGACGCGCGGTTTGAGCGGCTCCCACGCCGGGTGTTTGCCGAGCCAGTTGACAATGTCCTTGGCACGCGACTCCGGGGTCACCTTGAGGGAAACCAGCTTGCCGCCTTTCAGCACGCCTTCGACGATGGTCTTGCCGGGCGCGTGGAGTTTGAAGTCCACATCCCATTCCACCGGCCAAGCCGGGAAAAGGTGGAGTCTGCCGTTCACACCGGGTTCGGGAGCCAGCAACATTTCCTGGATTCCGGTGCTTCCGGCCCCGCCCCAGTTGTGGTCGGGCAGCCAGTCATGGCCCGGGCCGAAGAACGCGGGGAAGCGGGCTTGCGGCGCGGCGGTGTTGGACATTTTGTAGATCGCCCGCTCCTTGGCCTTTTCCGGCGAGGCGAGGGCGGCCATGTTGGCGACGTTGGCCATCCACGAGTAATCCTGTTTGCAGAGGCGGGCGCGGTCTTCGGGGATGGTGTCCCAGGTGTCGCGGCCCAGCTGCAGGGTTTCCGGCCTGGTGACACCGACGAGGCGATACGGCCAGTAGGCATACATCTCGATCGGTTCCCACTTGTTGAAGTCTCCATTCCAGGACTTTGCGGGCTGTAGAGACATCACGCCGCAGCGGCGCGCGACCGGCAGAGGCGGAATGGTTTTCCGGATGGATTCCAGCCGGGTGCGGACTGCGGGTGGCAGCTCCTTGAGCTTCAACAGGCTGTCGGTAACGCGGGTGAAGCCGGCCACGGCGTCGATGGCATTGGTGGCGTCGACGGCGAATTCCAGGCCGTTGCCGGGATACATCACGAGCTTGCCGTCATCGCCGAGTTCCTTGCCGGTGCGCTTCTTGAGTTCGGAACGATAGAAGCTGTCGTAAAACAGCACGGTGCCGGCGATCCAGCCGAGGTCCTTGTCGAGCGGGATGCCCATGACATCGTGGGCCTGGAGGTTCATCCATGCGTTCTCGACACCCATCGAAAAGTGATAGAGCAGATGCCGCGCGCCGCAGAGTCCGTCGGGACGCGGGGCGACCGGGCAGAGTCCCCAGATGTTGAGCGGTTCGGTGTAGGCGACGCCGTCCGCGCTCTGGTTCTTCGCTCGGTCCGCCGCGATCTTCGCGCGATCCCGGTAGAAACGGGTGGTCGGGGAAAGAAGGTCCGCGTCGCCGTTGGCGAGTGTTGGCCAGCCGAGCCAGCGCTGGTTCTGGGCCATGAAACAACAGCTCATCCAGCGGCGGAAGTCCGGGGTGACCGGTTCGCCCTCGAAGGTGGGAAGTTCGTCGTTGTTGTTGCCCTTGATGCGGCCGTTGTTGTCGGTGGTGAAGATGCCGCCGTTGAAAAGCAGAGGCAGTTCGCCATCGCGGTTGCAGGCGAGCATGTAGCGGAAGAGCCGGTAGTTCCGACCGATCAGGAATCCGGGATCCTGAGATTGAGGATTTTCGATTGAAGATTGCAGATTGATGTGAATGTGGGAGCGGCTCCAAAACTCGTCCCAGCGTTTCAGTTCATCGGCTTTCGCGGCTTGCCGGGTCTTGGCATCCAGCATGGCCTTCGCCACGGCGGGCCATTTTTGCGGGTCCGCATCCACAGCGCCTTCGAGGCGCATGGTGATAAGTTGTTTCGTCCTGGCCGGGGTGGTCCCGGTCCACGCCTTGCCATTCCAGAACTGCCAGCGCACGTCGGATTCCACAGGCCGCGACATGCCGCCATCCACGCAAACGGCCGCACCGGAAACCCGGCGGGCGGTGACATCCGGCATCGACTCCAGAGAGGTTCCCTGGCTTCTCGCCAAGCCGGCGAGATCGACCGGATGGTCCGCATTGCGGTGGAACCACAGGAAGCCGCTGGCAGATGGCGTGATCTGGTCTCCGGTGAACGTGGTTTTAGCGCCCATCATGTCGTTGCGGATGCCATCCTTGGTTCTTTCGCGCCAGGTGCCGAAGGCGACTTCGAGCGGGGCGGCGGTTCCGGTTTCCGATTCGTAAACGAGCGTCTCACCCGCGAACCAAATTCCCGCTTTGAACTCTCCCTGGCGGATGGTGATCGTGCCGGTGGCGGAATCGAGTTCCTGGACGAATCCCGCGTCGCCGAGTTTCACGTCTTTGGGTGTCAGGCGCACGCAGCCAAGTTTGAGCAGGCGGCCGTTTTCATCATAGGCGCCGTTGTGTGCCAGATAGAGCCAGATCGAGCCGTCCTGCACCCAGACATTCGCGCCCGCGCCGAGGCGGCCGGAGAGCGGCATGGAATCGACCGAATCAACTGAGGGCGTGGTCCAGGTGATCTTGTGGACGTCAAGCGGGCCGGCGGCGCATAGCGCGACGGAGCTGAAGAGGCATGGCGGGATGATGGATTTCATGCGAGTGTTCTTCCGCGTCGTGAGGAGGTCTTTGGCTACCCGGAAGCGCCTCGGGATCTTTCGGGGATTGCATGCGCTTTTCAGAGGAATTCATGGACTTTCCCCGGGCACTCCGGCGCTTGATTCCAACCGCATCGGGCCGTACGCGAGAGGAACCCGGCATGCAGGAGGGAAATCAGCGGTGGGGCGCATTCTCCAAGGCGGGCATGGGGGAATGGGAAATCCAAACGGGTCACACGGAAACCCATGCCTCGAGCAGCGCTTTTTGCCAGGCTGGTAACATCGGCAGCCAAGCCCGCCGGATTCGGTTGGATGCGCTCCTCTCAGCCCCGCGCCTTCTCCTCCAGCGCGGCAGTCAGGCGCGTTTTGTAGTCGGTGATTTCCTCCTGCTTTTCAAAGCCGACGATGAGAGCGTCCACGCATCCGAGACCCAGCACGAAACGGAGGGTCTCGTCGATTTTCGCGGGGTCGTTGCGGAACCTGCCCTCGCCGATGAGTTTCATGCCGATGACGCCCTTGCCGGCGGCATGGATTTCCTTGAGCACCGGGACCACGACTGCCGCCGGGCCGTCCATGCATACACCCCATGGATTGATGCGGGAGTGCACCACATCCACCCACGGGTCCGCGGCGGCGGCTTTCAAAGCGGCGATGCTGTGGCAGGAGCAGCCGTGGGCGCGAATCCAGCCTTTCCGCTTCGCCTCCGCCAATGCGTCCATGTGCGGCCGATAGACGGTGGTCCAGTCCGCGGCGGTTTGGCAGTGGAGCTGGACGAGATCGATGTGGCCGCCGCCCGCTTCGTGAAGGGAACGCTCCACCACCGCCAGGCTGTCATCACGCGGTTCGTCATCGGGGATGCCTCCCTCCGGATGGCACCAGACCTTGGTGACGAGCACATAGCTGGCGCGGGGTTGGTTTTTGAGAGCTTTGGCGACCATGGGCAGGCTGCCGTAGGAATCCGCGCAATCGAAAAGGCGCACGCCCTCGTCGTAGGCACGGCGCACGGTATCGAGGAAATTTTTCTCACCCGAGCGTTGGAGGGCGTTGCTGCGGTTGCCGGCCTTCACGCCGGTTCCCATGCCGAGCAGCGGCACCTCCAGCCTGCCGGAGAGTTTCACGGTCGGCAGTTCCGCGGCCTGGCTCGAATCGGACCAGAGGGCACCCACCGCGCCGGCGGCGGCCACGCGGAGGAATTGTCGGCGGGTGGCGGGAGACTCGGGGAGAGGCGTCATGGATTCATTGCGGTGGAACCGCGGGAACGTAACATCATGCCCCGCCACGGCGAGGAAAAACCCATGCTCCGCAACACCTCCCAAAAAACACCCGGCACCCCAAGAAGGGAACCGGGTGTGATGAAAGATTCAGACAGGCCGACCGGGATTACCAGCCGCCGCCGCCTTTGTGGCCGCCACCCTTGTAGCCTCCGCCTCCACCTTTATAGCCGCCACCGCCGCCCCCCTTGTAGCCTCCGCCACCACCACCTTTATAGCCTCCGCCACCGCCGCCATAACCGCCGCCGCTTGGACGCGATTCCTTGGGCTCGGACGGATTCACGCGAAGCGGGCGTCCGTTGTAGTCGTAATTGTTGAGAGCCTCGACAGCCGCGTTCACCTGGGATTGATCGCCAAGGGTCACGAAGGCGAATCCCTTGGATTGCCCGGTTTCGCGGTCGGTGATGATTTTGACCCGGTCGACCGGGCCATGTGCGGAGAAGAGCGCGGAGACGTCTCCTTCAGTGGCAGAGTAGGGCAGGTTGCCCACGTAGATATCCATTTTTTTCAGTTCTAATGACGCCGGTTCATTCCACACTTCCTTTGACCGTGGCGACAAAGATCCAACAAAGCGCGCCCGCGCCGCCAAACGGCTCACAAGCGACTGGCACGTTGCGCGCCGCACGCCGATAAGCAAGAATTGTTTTCCAATCGGGAGTCCTCCGGAGCTGCAAGCCTTGCGGCGCAACGATCGCCCGCCGAAAATAAATCCCTTATCCGGCGCGGGCCGGCCGCTCCAAACGGGAAAAACCGCTCCCGAGCGTCAGCGGAACTGGTTCTGCTCAGGCTGATAGATGTAGTCGGCGTCCCCCAGTTTCCCGACCAGCGCGGCGTGATCGAGATTGTGGGTCTTCACCAGATCGTCGAGCGATTCGCAATGGTTGCGCAGCTCGGTGTTGACCAGGCCCACGAGCAGGTGGGGGTCCATCCGGAGGCAGTTGGAGAGATCCATGGCGGGAGGCTGGCAGGCCGGCGGGCTCCGGGCAAGCCGCCAGACGCGGCGGGATTTCGGTCCGCCAATTGCTTTGACCAGCCCCCGCCGATGCCTTACACGCTCGCCCGCATCCCAGCCCGCACGATCATGTCCCAGGCCCCCACCATCATCTATACCCAGACCGACGAAGCCCCCGCCCTCGCGACCTACTCGCTCCTGCCCATCGTGCAGGCCTTCACCAAACACGCTGGCATCGACGTGGAAACCCGCGACATTTCGCTGGCCGGCCGCATTCTCGCCCAGTTCCCCGAAGCCGGAAACCGCCCCGACTGCCTCGCCGAACTCGGCGCGCTGACGCTCAAGCCCGAGGCAAACATCATCAAACTCCCGAACGTTTCCGCCTCCATCCCGCAGCTCAAGGCCGCCATCGCCGAACTCCAGGCCAAGGGATTCAAACTCCCCGACTTCCCCGAAAGCCCCGCCAACGATACGGAAAAGGAAACCCGCGCCCGATACTCGAAGGTGCTCGGCTCCGCCGTGAATCCGGTGCTGCGCGAGGGCAACTCGGACCGCCGCGCGCCCAAGGCCGTGAAGGACTACGCCCGGAAACACCCTCATTCGATGGGCGAGTGGTCCGCTGATTCCAAAACCCGCGTCGGCACCATGGCCGGCAAGGGCGACTTCTTCTCCAACGAGAAATCCGTCACTGTTTCCGCGGCCACCGACGTGCGGATCGAGCTCGTCACCCGTGACGGCTCCGTGAAGGTGCTCAAGGAGTCCACCCCGCTCAAGGCCGGCGAGATCCTCGACGGCACTTTCATGAGCAAGGCGGCCCTCACCGCCTTCCTCGCCGAGCAGGTCGCCGCCGCCAAGGCTGAGGGAGTGCTGTTCTCGCTGCACATGAAGGCGACGATGATGAAGGTCTCCGATCCCGTCATCTTCGGCCACGCGGTGAAGGTCTTCTTCAAGGACCTCATCGACAAACACGCCGCCACCCTCACGGAGCTGGGGGTGGACTTCAACAACGGCTTCGGCGATCTCGTCACCAAGATCCAGAACCTTCCCGCGGAAAAGAAGGCCGTGATCGAGGCCGACATCCAGGCGGTCTATCAGAACGGCCCGGCCATCGCCATGGTCAACTCGGACAAGGGCATCACCAACCTCCATGTGCCGTCCGACGTCATCGTGGACGCCTCGATGCCCGCCATGATCCGCACCTCCGGCCGGATGTGGAATGCGGAGGGGAGACCCCAGGACACGCTCGCCGTGATCCCGGATTCCTGCTACGCCGGCGTCTATCAGACGGTCATCGATTTTTGCAAGGCCAACGGTGCGCTCGACCCGAGAACGATGGGCTCCGTGCCGAACGTCGGCCTCATGGCCCAGGCCGCCGAGGAATATGGCTCCCACAACAAGACCTTCGAAATCCCCGCCGCCGGCACCGTGCGCGTGGTGGATGCCGGCGGAAACGTCCTGTTCTCCCACGAGGTCGAGGCCGGCGACATCTGGCGCGCCTGCCAGACCAAGGACGCTCCGGTCCAGGACTGGGTGAAGCTCGCCGTCAACCGCGCCCGCGCCACCGGCGCGCCCGCCATCTTCTGGCTCGACCGGAACCGCGCCCACGACGCGCAGCTCATCGCCAAGGTGGAGACCTATCTGAAGAACCACGACACCAGCGGCCTGGAGATCAGGATCCTCCCGCCCGCCGAGGCCTGCCTCTATTCGCTGCAGCGCATCGTCAGGGGCGAGGACACCATTTCCGTCACCGGCAACGTGCTGCGCGACTACCTCACCGATCTCTTCCCGATCCTCGAGGTGGGCACCTCCGCCAAGATGCTTTCCATCGTCCCGCTCATGAACGGCGGCGGACTCTTCGAAACCGGTGCCGGCGGCTCCGCGCCGAAACACGTCGAACAGTTCGTGAAGGAGAATTACCTGCGCTGGGATTCGCTCGGCGAGTTCTTCGCGCTCGCGGCATCCTTCGAACACCTCGCGGAAACGCAGAGAAATCCCAAGGCCAAGGTGCTCGCCGACACGCTCGACGCCGCCAACGGAGCCTTCCTCGAAAACGACCGCTCGCCCGGCCGCAAGCTCGGCACCATCGACAACCGTGGATCGCATTTCTACCTCGCCCTCTACTGGGCCCAGGCGCTCGCCGCCCAGAACGACGACGCCGGTCTGAAGGCCGTCTTCGCCCCCATCGCCGCGGAACTCGCCGCCAACGAGGCGAAGATCGTGGAGGAACTGATCGCCGTGCAGGGCAAGCCCGCCGACATCGGCGGCTACTATGCCCCGGACGAGGCCAAGGCCCAGGCGGCCCTCAGGCCGAGCGCGACCTTCAACGCGATCCTGGCGAACCTCTGAGCCGCTGACCGGAACCGCGGCTCAGCGCAGTTGGCGGACAATCGCCTCCACCTGCTTGCGGTGCAGTCGCATGTGGAAAGCGGCCATGGCCTGCCAGCCCGCGGCATCGAGCGGGCCGAACCACGGATGCGCGAAGCGCTCCACGGTCCGCAGATCCGCCACCGCGGCCACGGTTTCCAACCACTCCGCGCAGCCGGTACGGAAGGTTTCCAACACCTCGTGCCCGACGCCGGGCGCTGGCTTCACCGCCGCGGTGCTGGCAGGCGTGGCGGGAGGCTGACCGGCGGCAAGCCCGGCAATCACACCCGAGACCGCCGCGTTGACGATCCGCAGGTGCTCCAAAGTCATGTGAACCGACCAGTCGCGGCTGCTGTCCTCCATGCCCGGGATCCGCTTGATCAGGATCCGGCGGCTTCCGGCATCCGCTCCGCAATCCCGGGCCATTGCAAGGATCGCATCTCGTTCTTCCTCAAACAGCGCGTTGACCGCCCCGCTGGAGCGGGTTTTCCGGAACCATCCGAAAATCAACCGGGCGATGACGAGCTCCGGCATGGGCAAACCGGCCCCGGGGGCGGCGAGTTTCGGAAACGTCGGCGAGGCGTCGGAATTCATACTTTCGAAATGCAAGCAATACGCTTGTGACTTGCAAGCATGAATTTCCTTCGCATCATCCATGCGTGCCTGATGGATCCTCCGGAAGCCGGGATGCCAAGCGCCGTTCGCCCTGTCCGCTGGCGTGCGGGCTGGATCTTTTCGGCGACCGCTGGACGCTTCTGGTGATCCGCGACCTGATCCTCGGGGCCTCGCGCTTCAAGGAATTCTCAGCCTCACCGGAGCGGATTCCCACCAACATCCTCGCCGACCGTTTGAATCGCCTGCGGGCATCCGGGATCATCGAGCAGGTGGCGGCCGGTGATGGCAGCCGCCATCCGGCCTACCGTCTCACGGCCAAGGGCAAGGCCCTGGGTCCCGTTCTGGAGGCCATGCGTGACTGGGGCCTCCGGTGGGAAAAGGGCACCCGGGTCCCGAAAAATCCCGGGTGAGCCCAGCGGCAGGGGCGGAGTGGAGCGGTCACGGAGTGATCGCCAGGCGTGCGAGCAGTTCCTTTTTCCAGCGGTCCAGCTCACCGTCTTTCGCCTCGCGCAGCGGTTTTCCGTCCGGAGCGCCTTGCACCAAGGTGACGTCAAGCTTGCGCGCCTTGTTTGGTTTTTGCACGCGGTGTTTGGTCTTGCCGAAGTCCATGCCCTCGATTCCGAGCTTGAGCGGCTCCCCGGGTTTGGTCTCGGCGAGCAGCGTGCGGAAGCTTGGCAGGGCGTCGCCTTCCGGCAGCGGCTTGCCGTTCACGGTCCAGACCACGTCGCCGCGTTTCAGGCCCGCCTTTTCGCCCTCGGAGCCCTTGTCCACGGCATCGACCATCGGCACGGCGGCGGGCAGTTTTTTGTCATCGACGTAGAGGAAGCGCGCCCACTTCACGCCGGTGGCCGGTCGACCCGCCCCCAGCACCACCCGCTCGAAGATCCTTGTCAGCACGACGTCCTGCTGGAAGCGGATCTCCGGATCCTTGCGCGCGGCTTCGGAAAACAAGGCGCGCACCACGCCATCCAGATCCTGCGTGGCGCGCTCGGCCAGTTCATCGCCCGCCGCCCTCCGCTCCTTGAAATTCTCCGCCGCCAGGCGGGAAACCACGTCGTCCAGCGCGGCCGGCTCGGCGGCAGTAAGTCCGGGCGTGGCAGCGAATCCCGCGAGCAAGATCAGGCAACCGAGCGCGGACACGGATTTCATGGCGGGAACCGGGATCATTGTTTCAACATTTCCTCGTCCGGTCCGGGTTTCGATTTCTCCTCAGGCAGCTTGAAACCGCTCGCCAGAATGGCTTTCCGCGCCTCCTCCTTGAACTTCGGTGCGGTGGGATAGCCCTCCTCCTGCAGGCGTTGGATCTCCTTCCAATCCGCCTCCTTGAGCTGCACTTCGATGCGTTTCACGATGTTCTCCTTGATGGTGTAATTGTCCTTCATTTCATGGGCCAGCTTGGCCGTCACGTAGGCTTTGGCGATGTCCCGCTGGAAGCCGGGAAAGTAGCCGCGGTGGAACCACTGCAGCCACCGCATGCAGTTGGTGCTGGTGGCGCAGTCATACAGCGCGTGCGCCACCGCGAGGTCCGCGCGTTCGAAGCCCTTCACCTTGTGCTCGACGCCCATACGGTAGATGAAGGCCATCTCGAGGTGGAAGCCCTCGTAACCTCCTCTCAACTCGTCACCGCCGAGCACCCATCTTTGCGCGATGTCTCTCGCGGCATCAAGATTGCGCGGGCAGGCCTCGCCGCCGTTCGCGTAGGCCTCGATCGCGCGCCGTGCCGCGCTCATGCCGGTTCCGACATTGAGGCCGCGCGCGACCGACCGGGCGTACAAATCATAAAACGTGCCTTTCGTGGCATAGACCGGCAGGTCGTAACCCGCAACCACCTCGTCTTCCACGTATGCGGCGAGGTTCTCGTAGCCGACGCAGTCGCCCTGCCGCGCGGTTTCAATGATCTGGTGGAGAAACCCGTCGTCGTCGAGCATGCCGTTTTCCCGCTGATAATGGGCAAGCGTGCGGACCGCATGGGGAAGTCCCAAAGCGGCGTGGCGCGAGACGCAGGCGAGCGACCTCTCGAACATCTCATCCCCCGCCTCCTTCCGTCCGTAGTTGGCCACGACAATCACGGCTCCAAAGAACCAATCATGCTCGCGCACCAACTCGTCCGCCATCGCCAACGCATCGTCACGATCCTTCTGCACCCCGTGGCCCTTGTGACGGGCCACGACGAGGCCGACGCGCGCGTTGACCGATCCCATGCCCGCGGCCTCGCGGAACAGGGCATACATGCGCTTCCAATCGATGGCCACGCCATGTCCCTGCTCATAACAGCAGCCCAGGCGGAAGATGCCGTAGGGGTGCTTCAGATCGGCCGCCTTCTTCGCCCAGCGGTGGGCCTCCGGCCCGTCCACGTCCACGCCGCAGCCCTGCATGTAACAATAGGCGAGCCCGGCCATGCCGAAGGCGTTGCCCGCCATGGCGGATTTCCGCGAGTATTCGAAGATGAGCTTCGGCTCGTATTTCAGACCGCCCCGGCAGTAGCGGGAAAGATAGGCCACGTCCGCCATGGCCGCCGGATCGCCCTTGGCGGCGGCCTTCTGCAGCGCGGCGACCTTCGCGGCATCCGGCACCTCGCCCTTCCACACCTGCGCCATGGCTGGCATGGAAACCAGCAGCAGCGCCAGCGCGGCCAGAATGCGAGTCATGCCGAAGACATAGGTTCCCCCGGGAGATGCAACAAGCCGAAAACCCGCACCCGTCACGCCTTGCCCGGCACCGGCGGCACTTCCTCGGGCATGCGCACCGTGCCTTTCTCGAAATCGAGCGCCGTGGGTGTGCAGGCGTAATCATAAAACGGCGACTTGGTGTTTTCCATCACGTCGCTCCAGCGGACGAGTTGTCCGGTGTAGGCGGACATGCGGCCCATGATGGCCACCATGGTGACCTCGGCGATGCGCCTCGCGTGGTTGAGCGGCCCGCCCGCCAGCACGCTGCGGATCATGTCCACGTGCTCCTGCACCTGGCCGTTGTCGCTATCCACCTTGATCTC